>Ga0209636_10002856_pt1 | contig 17626 bp, 16 predicted proteins | sample DeeMarSWOR152_54_FD_187464 | JGI IMG/M metagenome (GOLD analysis project Ga0209636, IMG submission 187464) | Marine sediment microbial communities from White Oak River estuary, North Carolina - WOR-1-52-54 (SPAdes) (version 2) | ecosystem: Environmental > Aquatic > Marine > Intertidal zone >... | reverse complement strand
TTATACTTCAGTTTATACAATTTATATTTAAAGGATTAGATGATAAATTGTATCTAATTGACTCAAATGTTATTGCTTGATACATTTTTATAAGATATATTTATTATATATTATTAGTTATAACATATTTATTTTTAATTCGATAAATAATAATAGAAAAGATTTTATTTTTATTTTCTATTCCTACATTTCTTTTAAACTAATTCAAATCCACCTCACTTTATAAACAATTTTTGTAACTATTCAGGTCTATATCCTGAGACTCCTGCATTCGCAGGAGTGACCATCAAATCGGTACTGTCATTCCTGCGGATGCAGGAGTCTCTCAAAAATATAATAATAAGATGAGATAAGCTGAATAGTCACCAATTTTTTTTAACAAATAAGGTCGTTAAAAAATCTTAAACTCTATCTTATATACCCGTTATGTATTGGTTTGTAATTTTTTACTAATATTTTACTCCCATAATTTTCATTAATTATGCCTAGGAAAAAAGTTGCATTTTATTACTTAATGGGTATAGATAATATGAAACTGTTTGATATTTTCCTCGTTTTAATAATTCGAGAACAATCTAAATTTATTTGAAATATATTTTAAGAAAAATCGATTGCTCAATGGTATTTACTCCGCTCAACTCCATATCTAAATATAAATTGAAGGAGAAATGATGAAATCAAAGGACAAACATATAATTGTAGCAACTTTGATTATATTAATTGGTGTACTCATTTTATTGCACAATCTTCGAGTACTGTATTTGGATGAACAACTATTTTGGGGGATTGTATTAATAATCGTGGGTGGGATTTTTCTTCGGGTTTATAATCGCACCTCGCCTCGGAAAAGTATATTAATTGTTGGAGTTCTTTTCCTTTTATTAGGGCTATTCATCACCTTAGACGCTATTATTTTCTTTCCAGAGGATTTAATTGGAACATTTTTCTTATGGATAGGGGGAACAATTTTTATTTCGATTTATATCCATAAAAATGATCTTTGGTGGGCGATTATCCCAGGTGGGATTTTTCTGATTCTTGGCATCATTGTAGCATTAAATGCTGTTCGCTTATTAGAAGGAGACATCTTATGGTTTATTTTTCTTTTGGGTATTAGTTTGATTTTTTGGTTTTTATTTCTCATCAAAGATAAAAAAAATAAATTAGACTGGGCAATATATCCAGCTTTTTTACTCACAATTTTTTCATTTTTCATTCTCTCACTGATCTGGGAAAGTCAATTGAGCAATATTTTATTTCCAGCTTCAATTATGTTCTGTGGCGCTTATTTATTGATTAAAAATGTCTGGAATAAGAACCAAATTTCATGAGAATCAGAAGAAAAAAAATAGAACAAAATGTTTAAAATACTTTTCAAATATAACAACTGGTTTGGAGATCTTACTTTTGATTAAGTATTGAATCGTCAATTTCACCCGATGACGTTTTAAAATCAACTCCATGTAATTTTCCATTTATTCTAATACTTAGTATTATTGATTTTTGAATGAGTTCTAATTTTTCATTGATGATATTTAATAACTTAGCTAGTTCCGTTAACCGTTCAATAATATAATTTTCCATTTTTTTATCCCCATCTTAAAATTTCTATTGACAAATAAAGATAAAATTGTTATTATTAATTAGTCAGTCAAAAAAATAGGGTTTTTGTCATTTGGACCCGTTAATTGGCGTGGAGAAGTCTGTAAACCCAATATTTTCAGCGATAAACAGATTTCTCGCCACGCTCGAAATGACAAACTCAAGTAGTTTTCGTTCAGACACTAATTAAGCTGCTATAAATTCGAATAGACATGAATTTCAAATTGCCATCCCAAATATAATAAATTATTATTAAAAAGTCAAGCTATTTTTTACTTATTAACATTTTTTTGTTATAAATGAGACAGGAAATCGGAAAAAGACTTCGTTTAATCCGTGAGAGAATAGGGATTACTCAAGCTGGATTGGGAGAAAAACTGGGGATTCAATCCCAACATGTCAGCAAATATGAACGTGGGGAAACAGTACCAACTTGGGAAAATTTGATTAAACTGATTGAATTATATGATGTGAACATTAATTGGCTGCTTGCGGGTAAAGGCAGCATGTTCCTCTCCCCTGTCAATTATTCAATTCAGGGGGAGGATAATATAGCTGTAGTGAGAGATCTGGAACCTGACAGTCAAATTGAAGAAATCATTAGGGAATTAAGAAACGATTTCGATTTGAAAACTTTAATTTATGACTATATCAAAAATTATCGAAAACTTCGGATTACAACTTCCAAACTACAGGAAAAAATTGACCAGATGATACGAAAACTATAATTAATAATAAACTATTCTCACCATCTTTTTAAACTGCTCAAATTTTATCCTTTCTCTATTATAATCATCAATAATTCTTTTCTGTACTTTTAAAATGCTTTTGGAATATTTATCTTTGACAGGCATTCCTTTAAAATTGATTGCGATTTCCACCCACTCATTTGGTTGTAGACGTCTCAAATTGTGTCCATAATTCGAAATTAAATGGATTAGCTTTTGTTCGAGTTTCTTAACATCTTTCTCGGTTTTTTCAGATTCATTTGAAAAACTTTCAACTGTTATTGAGCGCCCTTTATCTTTTTTTAAGGCATCTGAGTAAATTGTCAGCGCCCTTTTATAATTATTTGCTCCAATTCCAAATGAAACATCAGTAAAAAAGATCACACCATATCCTTTGAAATGAATCCCTTTTACATCACCAGATACACCAAGCTTAGTTTTCTGATCTCCGTATTTGAGTGAAGTTTGGATAACATTTGATAGAATAGAAATATCTTCGTCAACCGATTTTACTTCATCAAAAGTAATTTTATTTATAAATTCTTTTTTAGTAATTCTCCCTCTTCGATAGTTTGCTACGTCTTTTATGGGCACCGAAGCGATAAGTTGACTGGTTGAGAAAGCATAAAGACTTTGAAATGTTGGGAAGAAACCATTAAAATCTACAATTACCGTAACTTTTTCATCTGGATTTAGATCGGACAATGCTGAGGTCCATTCGCCTAAAAATCGAACGATTGATTTTTTTAACTTTTCCATTTCCCTATCAAAATCCTCAGTATCTTCCTCATCCTCAGAACCAACGATGATAATTTTATTTTCTTCAACTCTTAATCGTTTGTCGAGATCAATGGAGATAATACCTCGACTAAACAATGAGTAACCTACATTAAAAATGACTCCATAATTCATCAAATAATATCCTTTTGTGTTAGAGCTAAAAAAGTGGATCTGCCCTCTTTCAGGTGCGATTATTCTATCTAACACCGACTCCATAATCTCAATATTATTTAATAGCTCTTGATTAGGCAAGTTCTGTTGTGCCCTGGCCAATCCATTCATAAACGACAATATACTAATTACCAAAATAAATAACATTTTTAAAGAACTTAATATTCTCATTTAACTTCTCCTGTTTGTGAACTGTTCACAATAATCGAAATATTTTCAATTACCCCCCCTATTTTATTTATTTAAATACGACTTTTTAGTTTAACCAATGAATTTGAATTGATAAGATTTTTAATTTATTTTAATTGGGCATTAATTAAATGAATTAATTCATTCAGAGAGTTATCTGTTTTTTTAAGTTGATGATAAGTATTTCGCTCAATATTATCCAGACCAAAACCAACTAAGTTCAAATCTTCAATTCGTTTGCGTTCAAAATCTTGTCGAAGTTGTAATATTGCCGTCGCTATTTCTTTTTGTTGTTTCGCCTCGTTCTGTTGAATAAGTGAATTCATTAAATAATAATTTTCCTTTTGCAATCGCTCAACGAATTCCTGAGCAAATAGCTCATCGGTTTTCTGCTGAGAAGACGGTTTGGAAAATAATCCCATACTCATCTTGAATTCACCCTGACGATAGGATATTTCTGTATTGGCAATCGCTAACAGAAGAAATATTCCTATCGTAATGTAAACTAATCCATAAGCGAATTTTTGTGACTTTGGCGATAGTTGTGTCCAACGTTCTTTCAAATGGCTAAGCCAGGAGATTTTTTCTGTCACCATAACGACATTGAAATCAGGATCGACGTTTTCCCACTTTTGTAATATGTTAGAAGTCTGTTGTAATGCTTGCAATTCCTTCTGGCATGACTCACATTCGGAAAGGTGTGCAAGGAAAAGATCCCGATCCTTATCTGAAATCTCATCGTAAAGATAGTCGATAAACAAAGGTTTGAGATCATTACATTTCATAATTTAACACCTCCTCTGTAACCTGCCATTGTTGAAAAATTTTTCGTAAGCCATTCAAACCATAATACATTCGAGATTTTACTGTATTAAGCGGCTGATTCAACGCCTCAGCGATTTCTTTAAATTTTAATCCCTGATATTCTTTCATGATAATAACCACTCTTTGTTCTTCTGGTAGTTGTTGCAATGCCTTTTGCACAATGCTGCTGATCTGCTTTTGATTTAATTTTGCATCAGGTAAACAATTTTCCGATTCCTGTAATTGTTCTGGCAATCGATGCCCTTCATTCTCGTTATGTTCCTGAATTAAATCAAGTGATAGAAAATCACGATGACTCATCCTTTTTATTTCATCTTTACATAAGTTGGAAGCGATCTGATATATCCATGACGAAAATTTAGTCGGGTCTCTTAATTTATTTAAATTTTTATAAACACGAATGAAAACTTTTTGCGTCACATCCCGGGCTAATTCTTTATTTCCCAGATATCTTAAAATGAAATTATAAAGCGGTTTTTCCCACCGCCAGACAAGAGTATTGAATCTGGATCGATCGCCATTCAATATATGATTAATGATTTGAGTGTCGGTCATGAATCCTCGCTACTGTTTGCATCTGGTACGTTCTAATAATTAGACTATCTTAGGTGGGCAAAAGTTTTAATTTTGGAAAAAAAGGTATTATGGTCGGCCAATTATTTAATTAATATTAGTCTTAACTAAACCGTAAAGATCGCTAAGAAGGCGCTAAGTTCGCAAAGAGATTTCTAACAAATTTTAAAGCTTTGAACTCTTTGCACCTGCTTTGCGTTCTCTGCATTAAAAAAATACTCAGGTTGACGCCCAGGGCCTATCGAAGAACAGCCAGAAGGTAACCCTTTTCGTGAAAATGCTATTTAATCACAGCAACTTTTGTAATAGCGCTTTCACCATAGCTCATCTGAATCCTTGCGATATACACACCGTTGAGCACTTTATTACCCCTTAAATTATTACCATTCCAAATGATTTCATTTTTATGATGTAAGCCTTTCCTTCCTTGAGATTGATTCCTGGTATATGAACGACTCCAAACCAGTTCTCCAATTAACGTATAAATTTTTAATTCAATATCTGTATCTCGAGGAAGATAGTAAATGAAATGCGTGATTTGCCTTCCGGGACTACCGAAAGGATTAGGATAATTGCCAAATGATCCTTTGAGATTCTTTTGTGTAACCACTGGACAATGTGAACGCAGGTTTAAAACTCCGCTGGAATTTCTAAATTCATTGACGATAAATAAATCAAACTGAGATTCAGCATCAATATAGGAACTATCTCTCAAATTAATTTTAAACTGCTGGGACAAAGTTTCAGTAAAATCGATTTCCATGTATAATCTTTCTGACTCCTGTGCGTCAAGTGAAATTGGTAAATTAAATTGAACTTCGACGGGATTTTCTGATATTGGGGTTGTCTGTCCCAAAATTGAATTGTCAGTGCGGATTCGAAAACCTGAGATTACCAAAGTTGGGCTAATCAAATTATTATTTCTATCCTCAACATCAAATTTTAACAAATTTATTTTAATCGGATAACCACTTTCGGAGGCAAGATTGGTAAATTCGATACCCATCAGAATATCAGTAATGCCCGGGGCAATTGTTTTTGGAGCAATATCTGGTAATTGCTTCACCATCAGCTCCAAACGTCTCATGCCTACTACTGTAAAAACCTGAACATCGTATATCTTATTGTCTTCAGCAATATATGCGGTAGTATCCGTATTTTCATCAAAGGATTTATTATGTATTTTTATTTTAATGATTTTTGGTTGCGTATCAATACTTTTAGAAGCCCGAATTATCCAATTAACAGAATTATTTATGGTCGGCAAGATTGTATCACCAAGGACTGAAAAACTTTTACGATCTTGAACATTGATTATCAAGCTACTATTACCATAGATGTTCGCTTCACCTAAATTCAAAATTTCGCCCTTTATTTGAAATTCTAATCCGGGTGATATTTGTCCTTGTATCGCACTCAATGGATCGACAATTTCGGCATGTACCTTTAAATTTGCTTTAGATAACGTTGTAACAAACAACGAAGAATCAATCCGACTAAAAATTTTTGTGGTATCATTCTCCTTAGTGCCCCAGGCTTGAATAATAATTTTCTTCTGAGAATGAACCGGGAGAGACGGAGCCTGCAGATGCCACTTTACTCCTTCATCTGTGTCCAGATATTTTATTGATTCATCAGAATTAAAGTAATTATCGGGAATCGTAATTTGAGCACATATATCCTCAACCATCTGTTTTATTATTTTTGCCTGTACAACAAATCTTTGTTCCGTCGAGAGTATACCATCCATTGCTCCTGGGGGTTCTATAATTGAGACATTGAGAATCTCAAGGAGTGACGCTAAAGTCTCCACAAAAAGAAATACCGAATCTGTCGTAACCTGTGCATGCTCGGCAGGATTATTTTGATCATTCGGTTTTTTGCTGATGTAAATCAGGATCGAATCACGCTTTGAAGGAGAAGGCGGAGACCTGACATGCCAGACAACTTCTTTGTATTGTTTAAAATTCTGGGTTCTATCATTTGAAATTAATTCAAAATCTTTCGGCAATAAAATCGTCAGGGTGCCATTAGAATCGTAATCCGCACAGCCAGGTGCATTAATAACTTCAGTTCTTACCTGAAAAATTTGATCGACTGAAATCCGTAAATAGGTCGTATCTAATTGCAAAAATAAATTTGCGGGAGTTTCAATTAGAACCTGTGCCATTGAATCAAGGGGAGTATTAATAGAAGCCAGTCCACCGCTTACCGCAGAAGTTGCGCTATCGATTTTTGCCCTTAAGGTTTCTATATAGGGCAAATTTTCGGCATTCGCCACAAAATCATAAGTAACTGTCTGGAATTGGTTTGTTAAGATCGATGGAATTATTTGTGAGGAGTCTGATTTAAAAATTGAAAAACCATCTGAGGTCAATGTAACGCCAACATTTTGGACATCCTCATTGCCGGTATTTTTCACGGTCACTTCAATAGAAAAAAATTGATTTAGATTGACCGCTCCATTTCCAGTCTCGTTTGTATTTGGGCAGTTCACTGTTGTCGATACAATCCTAACACTGGCTGAAGTTAGCGTAACAACCCAACTTGCGGGCACATCTGCTCTTTCATCAAAGTAAGATAAGCCAGTGTTCGCATCCAAAGCTGATATTTTCCCGTTTATGACAATTGTCCCCAAAATTGCAGATGGCTTTACCTGAACATTTAGATTAATTTTTTCACTACTATGCCCATGAAGAAGTTGAGGATTATTATCATTCTGTTTATATTCATAATCACTGGTAACAGCTAGACTATCGTACCAGAATTCTAATTCCGCTTGAATGTTGTTTACTGATGCCATACCGTGATTGGATATGTACAGGACAACAATCAGATCACCCTGTCCGGGATACACTTCTTCAATCAGAGCATCGATCCAATCAATATTTAACCTCGGTGGAGATTGAACCTGCCACTGGTGTTTGGATTCAAAATTGGTATAGCTCCCCTCATGAGTATTCAATCTACCATCGATTGTAACCAGTACTGTATCCGCATCTGGATTGGCAGAAATTAAAAATTTAAAATCTCTGGTTTGACCAATTGGTATACAGGATGTCGTGTCCAAACGAAAAATACGGTAATCATCTGTTAGATTATGGGAGTCAGGCGCGAACGTCTCAATCCCGACTTCATCAATAAACGAAGCCAATATTCCATTATTTTCAACTCTAAATGATAGTTCAATATTTTCCTGCCCCTGGGTAATTTCTATGTGCATGCAATGAATAGAACTAATGATTAAGTTCTCCCCATGAATAATGGTGATAGTCCCCGTGGAGTCACCCTGAGCTTTTGGCGTTGATTTCACGAAAATAAAGCCGGTATCCAATGCGATAGGCTGAAAAGATAGACTTTTTCCAGATCCCAAAAATATAGCAGTATCTTTTGGAGTTTCCTTAGAGTGAGAGGTATCTGCCCAAAACCACTCCACAGAAATTTCGCTTCTATATTTCCCATTATTATAGAGACTCGCATAAAGCTTTAATTCAGTTTTGACAACGATAGTTGTATCTTCAATTTCTTTACCACGTTTAGCCGGTGCATCTGTGATAATTATCCTTTGGGCAGCATCGAAATTAAGGGATTGAGAATATTTTTGATTTGTGCCGTTATATTCTACTTGCTTACTGTAACTGATCTGCGCTAAAAGGCAACACAAAATCCAGGTCAGAAAAAATAGAAAGAGAATTTTAATTGGAGATAATTCCACGGTGTTATGATCCAAAACTAATCGTTATCTATTTAATTTTATGAGCCTATATATATTACATTCTATTCATTGATAATGCGCAATAAAAAAGCCACGACCTTTTGCAGTTGTGGCTCCTCAAAAGACACGAAACATCTAATCTAATTTTGATGATTTTCGTATGGTTGTAAAAACGCAATAATTATCACAGTATATTTAATCAACTGAATAGATTGAAATTATTCAGTTACATACCAATTATATAAAAATAATATGAGTAACTTCCTCCTTCAAATTCTTGTTCACCAGCAAAAGGCAACACATTTGGCGCCCTAACCGAGGCTGCAACTCTATAATGCCCGCTTAGCAGAATTAAAGAACCTTCCGCTTTCTGTTTTAATACTATTTTCTTAGATTGAATGCCGCTATATCTAACTGTTAAGGTATATGATGTTCCATTTTCAATAGTTATTGTGTTTGTCTTTGACCGTCCAGAAGATGAAATCCTCTGAGCAGGAGGAAGATTACCATGGCGACCTGCAAAAATGTTATTGACTTCCAGATCAATAATCTTTGACTCAGCCTTTTTATCATAAGGAGAATCAGGATACTTCTTCCGAAAACTCTTAAAAGCTTGAATGGAATTACTGGCTACAGCTTCCTCCCACGCCTGCTTCATTTTTAACTTACGAACAGTTTCTTCAAGTTGGAGTTGATATTTACTCTCAGAATATTCAGCTTCAAAATCTGAATAAGCTTGCAATGTGTTTTCTTTTTGCGTTTCCGTCCATGCGTCTTCCAACTTTAAGCTGTCAACAATTATTTTGGCTTTAGGGGCATAACTGGTTTTTGGATATTCCTCAAGAAATTGTTCAATATTCGAGATAGTCATTTCATTTTGTAATTCTCCCCACGCTACGGAGGCTTTTTGTTCTTTAATTTTCTTCTGGTTTGCTTGATAGAAGTAATAAAGAATAACTGTTATGATCAATATGATAATGATGATTGAAAATTTTTTCATTATTTTTCCTCTCTCCAAATTATTTTTAGTTACGATTAGACAAAATGAATATGATTGTTACAACTATTTTATCGATACGAACTTCTCATCTTCTCCCTTCTTTTAATTCTTTTATTTTTACCTCCCCCTCCAAAAATTAATCCCCCGAGGCCAATGAGAAATAGAATAGGCGGATAATAGAAAATTATATCATTTTCTAAGCCAGCAAAAAACCAGACTGCAGCAATGATCATTAAAATAAGTCCTCCAATTCTTCCCATTCCTAACGCTTTTCTTTCTGGAGCGAAAAAATCACCTTCTTCATACTCTCTTCTACGGGCTGCCGTAACCGACGCTCTCCTTTGAGCATCAAGTACCAATTTTTCTCTCTGGGGATCCAGTTCAAACTTTTCACAGTTATCTATAAATGAAGGTTTTTCATGGGTACTACCACATAAAATTCCTTTTGATAAACTAAATTCATAGTTTTTACATTTTTGACAGAGTTCATAATTCTGAGTAGACATATCATCCTACTTATCAATTAAAGTTTTTCAATTAGCTTTTATAATTTTAATATTTCGTTACGAATTTTACTAAAAATAGTAGCCAATACATTATTTTTTATTTTTTTGAGTTGGAAAGGGTAACGTTTCCCCGAATCCGATGGATTCTTTTTTATAATGAGTTGAAAACGAAGCTCTACTACTTCTTCGCTCTCGTTATTCTCTGAAATCTTATTTTCGATAAATTCCAGCAATGATAATACTAATGCTTTTCCAAGCGATGCAAGAGTTATGGCAATAATTATTTCATTAATACCTAGTGCTGCCTCGCCTTTTGATATAGGTGACGGTAGAGTTATCGGTTGCTTTAAAAATTTTTCTAATTCTTGATGATATAATTGCGCGTTCTCTTGAGCGTTGTCACCTTGGTATAAAATTTCTACTGGGGAATGGTGCAGGTTTTCATCCATTGACTTTTTCCTCCGGTTTAATCGGTACAATCACGGTTACTCTGATATGAACTGTTGTCTCTGACTTTCCCGGTGGTGGTTTTGGTGCACTTAATAACGGTAAAATTCTTACGTTCTCCTTCCCTTCAAATAAATAAAATCTTTGAGTTCCAGCATCATACACATTATAAAATAGAATATTGGACTCCTTATCCTGAACAAACCGTGTCTTGCGGGTTTTATCTTTAAACTTTTCATTTGGTAATATTAACATTGCCGCAGCTAGAAAATTGTAACGTGCTTTATCCTGCCATTTTGAATCTCTCTCGTTGTAAATGAATAAATTTCCATCTCCCTGTGGATCAAAATGAGCAAATGCAGTATTAAAATCAGATGGTGGCACTATATTACCACCTCCGCCGAATCCAAGTGATGCCTTGATTAAGTTACCATTATTATTCATGGCATCGTCAAGTAAGCTATAATTAATATTACTCCCAACAAGCTTAATGATTTCTTCTTTTCTACGTTTAATTCGATTTGAAATTTGTGAAGCTTGATTTGTCAGGTAAGGAGCATAATATCTATTGATTTCGGCTCGCGTCGGGGATACTGGAAGCTTGAGCTCTGAAGTGGCTAAATTAGCTAAATAGCTTTGACGCGTTGTGGGGCTTAATGCTCGATTGAAATTTTCCTCTTCTTCCCTTGTTATTACAATCGAACCTGACCAGGGTTCAATAACAATATATCCAATTCCTTTTGAGCGGAGCATTGATGTCATGCCTGCTGTGTGAAAACTACCAATAAATGCAATTGGTATTCGATCAGCATATTCTGAATTAAAATGTTTAGATATATTATTAACCATAGTGCGATCTCTATCGAGTGCATATTCGAATCTCTTCGCATTGTTTCGATATGCCCGAGCTTGACCATTAAAGAAGTTGATTTCCTCTCTGACTTGTAAAGCACTATATGATTTTTGTAGCTGCTCAACTTCATCCGAAAGCTTTTTATATAAAGATGCGACTTTGTTATAATAGTCAATCAAATCCTGTCCATGAATTTCAGAGACGCTCGCATTCTCATAGTTAAATAAGTCAATTAAAGCTTGATATGCACTTTGAACAGCATAACTCTCACCTAATGATCGTAATTTCTTCTCAAGGCCTATTAATGTTTCATTAACCTCAATACCTGCTTTAATTTCTAAATCAGGCGGAGTTTGTTTGATTAATTCAACGTCATCAATGGCAATCGCAGGTAATTCAGGATCATACATCAGACGATAAGCCAATGGACCATCGATCATAAAATTTTCTAGTAAACCAAACACCTGTGGCGACCTGGGGATTCCTTCGGAAAATCGTTCATTTAAAGGCGTTGTTGGAATCAAATAGGTCTCCGGCTCATAATATCCTTCTACAAGAAATCTGAACTTATAATCAGGATTAGCACTTATAAGTGCTTTGATTCCTGAAACAAGCTGATATTGTCCATTCAGGCTCCAATGAGGTTCGTGAACCAAAATTACTGATTTCGCCTTAGCAGGTAACCAGGATTTATAGCCTTTAACAAATTTCATATAATGATAAAATTCATCTGTAAATTTAAAATCACGATTCCTGAATTTGAGAGTGGATGGACCTTTCTTATCAAAATAGAGTGTGAAATAGGGATTTCCTTTATATTCTATATGTTCATATTTTTTTAAACCATGAGAAACAGCGTGGCTGATAAAATTTCTCCAGCTATTAATTGGATATGTGGCAATTTTTTTGTATTCTAACTTTTGCCAGGATGTAGAGCCATCATCCTTTGAAATTTCTTTTAGACATACTGTCTCATCTATTTTGTATTCTTTGACCAATCCCTGAGGAAGAACTTCCAGTTGTGGTATTGTTTTTGATGCTCGATCGCCAAGTTCACGATTATAGGTATATTGGTTTATGTCTGAAACCTCGCTGCCAAAGATCGTAAAATGGTCGAAAGTAACTTTAATCTTAATTTCTATTTCCTCACCCTTTTGAATCCGGGATATCCAGTCAAAAACAGGATTAAATGACTGTGCATAGGCGAAATATGTCCAACTAGATAATAATAGTAATGATATAATCGCTGATTTTACCTTTAATTTCATTTTTGCCTCCAATTTTTATATTAAGAATATTAATAACAATTAGCTAGCTATGTTTCTATGTTTTCTTTCTAATTTTTCTTTGTTATTAAACCCTTCTTGCAATTGTTTAGATCTAAATTCGAGTATATTATCTATCCTAACATCCATCCTTATCTTAATCAATCTTTTAATAAAAATTTGATTTTCCGCTTTTTTAACAAAATTATGTGGATGTATTTCATATTCAATTTTTTTACCATAACACTTTCTAGGAATTTCTATGTCTCCTTCTAAAAATTCCTGTTCTGATTCTAACTCTTTAAAGTGATCAATTATAATAGTTTCTTCTTTATCCGGATAAAATTTGATCTTTAACTTATGTGTTTCATATAACATTTGTGCAGTTAATGAACATGGTGGATCTAGTAACAATTGTAAGGTTATAGGTATTTTATCGTTGTCATCAGATAAATAATTTAATTTTTCTTCATTTACCTTAATTATTACCTTAGTAGTCTTTTTAATGTGAGCTTGTTTTTCCGTTTGTTCAAATAAATTAGTTGGTAGTATTTTATATTCTATATTTTCACCAAAATACTTTTTAGGAATTTCTATGTTTCTTCTTTCCAAAAATTCTTGCCCGGGTTTATGTTCAAAATTATTTAATTCAATGGGGGTTTCATTCTCTGGATGAAGTTCGATTTTTAAAATACCTTTTCTGGATAATTGGTATAATTTTTCTGCATTTTCTGATTTCGGTGGATCTAGTCTCAATCGTAAAGTTATAACTTCTTTATCGTTATTATTAAATCTAGAATATAAATAAAAAATAAGAATTAAAAATACTGCATAAGTTGCACCTGCGCCAGTAATTGTGAAAACAATGCTACCGACTTTACCCCTTACTTTAGACACTGTCTTTTCTTTAAATAACCAATAAAACAATATTGTTGGAATGAGGGGTAGTGAAAACAGTATAACAAACTTAGTAAATATCAATTTGATCTCCCCAATTTAATAATACATTAATTTTTCTAGTGGTTAATTCAGGAGTACTATATGATATCCCGATCACAAGAAATTAAATAATTATTTATCTTCTCAATTTGACCTCCAAAACTGATACCTGCTTCTAAACATTTACCTTCTAATATAGGACCCAATCCCTGGTCACAACACAATAAGTCAAAAAGAGAACACAAATAGTCAAAAAAACTTTCTATTGTCATACCACCTTCAACTCGTTTCGCCCCGGCTTTGAGAAGTAATCGTACAATCGAGTGAGCATCTGCCGGCACACCATCAATTTCATAAGGATTGAAAACCGATTCGCAATGAAATACTCTCATCAAACGATGATGCGAAAGATCCCATTTTCTATCTAAATTGAAAAGTTGTCTATTTTCTTTCGTTTCTGTTTGATTAATGCTTACAGAATTAAACCAGGAACATCTCTGCCCTTCTCCTATTTGCCATACGCCATTATTCACATGAAAATCCGCAAAAAAATACCATGTATCTGGATTGAGTAGTTCATTTAATATCTCATTATGTGTTGGATTTATGTACCATCTGAGTGAAATTGGAGCATCATTTTGGAAATCAATATCATTAAAGTGTACCAACACATCCTTAATCATATTTATACCTTCTTGTGCCCTTTTAATTGTTTTGGATTCCCAATGAGAGTAATTATTTATTATAATGACACTATGTTTTAAAAAATTCTCAATGACACTCAGTTCTTTTTGCAGTTGAAGTCGTTCACAAGTATTTTGAATAAAACTTTTTCCTGAGACAATCCATTCTGGTTCATTAAATAATCGAAAATAGCTAAATTCAAATTGACAGAAGTGAGATAACGGAAATAACAAAAACCATGTTTCATTCGGATTTACTTTCGCAGTGAACAATTGTCGTTCTGATTTTGAAACATCAAAGCAGAATGGGAATTCAGTTCCGAGCCACGTTTCGAATTTAGTTAGTAATTCTCTGGCTTGATGTCGTCTATCATAACTACCAGAAAGATAATAATCAGAGCCCAATTCAGGTCTAGCACGCTTTACTAACATTCCTTGCCAGTAGTTCATTTTATTCACTATACCTAAAATCCATACTGATTCATCATCATAAGGCTCTATCCAGAGAATATTCTCTCCTTCAGGTTCCACAACAAAAGTAGTAATTAATCCTATAACGTCTAAAAAGTGAGAAGTTAGAAATTCTTTCCAATTATCAGTTTTTTCTGTTGCTATATAAATATCTTTTCCGTTTTCATAGGAAATTAACACGTTCATATTTTTAATTAATCGAACTTGAAAATTCACCTCTTTATTCTGAAAAAAACTGGTAGATGGTAGAATAACGACTCCATCAAAAAAGTCCTGTTGAGGGGTAGAAATATTACTTTCTATTTTAATTTGATAACTCTCTGGGATTAATATAAATGAATTATAATTAAACATTTTCGAGTAAAACTGTTAATGTGAGTCTTTTTATTTTTTTTGATTTCTTGGGACGGTTCTAATGCCAAGCAAATTGATTTTATCTATTTAGAGAAACTTTTGTATATCATAATCTGCCGAAATGGTTATGCGGGCTAAAGAACTAAGGCATTTAATATAGATTTATTTTAACTGTGCGCAGGCGAGAAATCGGAAAGTCAACTAGTAGAATTTCTGGATAATCGCTATTCAGGCCTGGACGTGGAGTCTCTCCTGCGTTATAACTTTAATTACAAAATATTTATTTATTAAATATACAAAAATATCGCAAAAATGTCAATAACTAAATTTGATAAAATTTAAATTTTTAACTGAAAATCTCAAGACTTTAATTTGATTCCTCCAAATAAAATCTTTCAATCATTAACTTCGACTTTGTTATAGATTAGAGTTATCTTTTTCAAAAGACTTCTTAAAATAATTTCAATTTTTAAACTGGAACTTAAAGCGAGTGCCTGGCTTGCTGAATTTACTATTAAAGAAGATAGAAAGTATGATGAATCGAGGGTTATCCTTAACGAGTATAGAGACTATCTAAATAAAAAAAGGGGAAAATCAAAATCCAGAGCATTAAAAGAAGCTAAAATAGAACTCATGAATAAAAAACAGCAGAAAATCTAATTAGAGTCTGAACTAAAACTAGCAAATCATATCTTTTCTAGCCTAGTAAGAAATCTGCTTATCGTTGAAATTATTGGATCTACAGCTTTTCCCTTACATTGAAATGATAAAAGTAGATTTTTTCATTCAAACACTAATTCGCTTCCACAATTTTGAACACAAATCCTTCTTTTACCCAAAATAAACCAGCCGACTCAAGATCAATAATGACATGGAAATTGAAAAAACCAGGTGCAGCAGGATTTATCTGAAATTGAACTTTAAAGTTATTCCACAAAGGTTTGGTACATACTGAAAACTTATAAAATGGTTGTATTTGCATGTTGGTTATGTCGTAACTAATCCAATGAAGTTTAAATTCTGGTTTCAATTGAGCTATTAGACCTGAAGCAGTGCAGCAGATATTAAATGTGAGGGGTGTAGCATTTCTAAATACCGAACTTCTTTGTGCTTCTTGCGAAATATATACATCCCAGATGAAAATTCGATGCGTATCTTTTCCGAGCATATCTTGAATATATAATTGTTGTTCAAGAGTCGGTATAATTGCTGAGATCAAACAATTCTCATTCAATGGTAATTTTTCCATTATGTGTTCTTTGGTTGTTTCATCAGTCCTGTATGGGATTTCTTCACCTTTAGAATTGGAGAATGAAGAATGTATTTTACTTTCGGATGTCGGATCTTCTGATGTTATCTTTTCTGAGGAAAAACTTTCTGTAGTCGGACGCAGTGCCTCCAATCCTTTTCCTCGAATAATTTTTTCTAATTCTTCTTTCTTAGGCACGATCTAATACCTCCTTAGCAAGATTACGATAAGCTGCTGCGGCAGCAGATCTGGGAGCGTACTTTGTAATCGGTTGCCCTGAGCCGGGTGCTTCAGCCAGCGCAATATTCATTGGGATTACGGTTTTAAACACTATATTCTCAAGTTCGTATTGAATGGTATCTTTCACAACTTTTGATAAGTTGTTCCGTTGGTCATACATGGTGCATATCACACCACTAATATGTAATGTTGGATTAAACTCCTGTATGAATTTAATTGTGGTTTGAAGTTGAAACAATGCTCTCAAAGCATACACATGAACTTGTAAGGGTACCAGCACCTCCTGACTTGCTATTAATGCATTTTGTGTAAAAAGTCCCAACGAAGGAGGTGTATCAAGGATGATATAGTCATATTTTCCTTCTATTTTTTTCATGGATTTTTTTAAAAGCCATTCTCTGCCCAATTTCCCTGCCAATTCCAATTCTGCCCCGGCGAGATTCAATGTAGAAGGAACCAAATCTAAATTGGGAATCAAGGTAGTTGTGAGTGCTAACTCCACTCCCCGCTCAGGATTAAGAAGCACCTCATAAATCGTATATTCCAGCTTATAAATATCCAATCCTAAGCCTGTCGACAGATTAGCCTGGGGGTCAATATCGATTAATAAAACTCGTTGGCCTAAATCTGCTAAACAAACTGCCAGGTTTAGTGCTGTGGTGGTTTTACCAGTGCCCCCTTTTTGGCTGGCGATAGAGATTATTCTTGTGTTTGGCATAATAAAAATTCTTTTGTACAAAAATCTAACCAATTAAGTGCCAATGTACAAATCCTTGACCGCACTCTGAATTTTCAGGTCATCTCATATTCATCATGTATGGATTAATTCCATACGAGTAATGATATTTATCCAGGAATTTAACCCAGCCCATGTTTGATGGATCGCTGGCACATGCTAATGATAGATATTTCGCCCGGTAATTGTAATAAAGAAAATCATACGCTGGAAACCAGACCGAAAGTCCATTTGCATTTTGAACGCTGCTTCCCAATGTCTTTGAAGATAGGATACAGTCTTTTGTAGAAGCTATAACCT
>Ga0209636_10002855_pt1 | contig 17626 bp, 14 predicted proteins | sample DeeMarSWOR152_54_FD_187464 | JGI IMG/M metagenome (GOLD analysis project Ga0209636, IMG submission 187464) | Marine sediment microbial communities from White Oak River estuary, North Carolina - WOR-1-52-54 (SPAdes) (version 2) | ecosystem: Environmental > Aquatic > Marine > Intertidal zone >... | reverse complement strand
TGATAAGGATTTTAAGGCAAGGGAACAAGCTATTTTCTGGCTCGGTCAAATGGCTGATAAAAAAGCTCTTGAGGCGCTCATTGATATTTACAGGAAAACTACAGACTTCAGAATTAAGGAAAAACTTATTTTTGCTTTCTCTCAAAATGAAAGAAAAAAAGCAAGAGACATGCTGATCGATATCGCTAAAAACGATAAAGACTTTGAAGCACGAGAAAAGGCCATTTTCTGGATCGGTCAGGATCTGACAGATGAAATGCTCGATGTCTTTGTTGATATGTACGCTAAGACAGATAATATGAACATCAAGGAAAAGATAATTTTCTCAATTTCTCAAAGTGAAACTGATAAAGCGATTAAGAAATTAATCGAAATAGCCAAGAAAGAGAAAAACCACGAACTGAAGAAAAAAATCATCTTCTGGCTGGGTCAGTCAGAAAACGAAGCAGCGATAAAATATCTCAAAGAGATCATCGACAAATAGCGCCTGTGTCAAGTCATGGCGACAGCTATAACTATGTCATTGCGAGCGAATTCATAATGGCATTGGAAGGCTTATAACTATGTCATTGCGAGCAAAGCGAAGCAATCTCTTAAGAAAAATAAAGACGAGATTGCCGCATCGCTACGTTCCTCGCGGCGAAGTCTTTATTGTACAGAATTGTCGGATTCTTTTGATCTCTCGTCATGAAATTTAACCATGTAACTTATGGAAGCAAAAAATGGAGGATAGGAATAATGAAGAATACAAGTAAATGTCTTCTAGCTGCAGGACTAATCCTTGCCTTGCTTTGGGTCGCTTCTTCAGGATCCGGAGAGGAAGCAACCAAAGCCTTGAAGGGAAGAGTATACCACCTGCAGAAGCCAAATCTTACTCTGTTACAGAGATTCGACTGGGCTTGGGAAGAATTTAAGTCTTTAAGAGAAGGAGAATATTACTTGACAGGCTATTCTTTCGAGAGCAGACAGGAAGTCAACCTACATGGCGATTGTTACAAGTTGACCGACTCCTATAAAGTCAAACTCAAAGAAGGTGAAATCACTATCAGCAGAAAAGGAGAAACTGGAAAACACTTTAGGATGGATGAAGGAACAGAGCCAGTCGGTATTATCTTTCTCCACAAGATATCAAAAAAGAGCACACCGATTATTGATGCAGATATTATTGATTTTGATAACACCTATGAATTCAAGGAGACGCCTCTTTTCTGGCTAGGGAGTGTTGATAACGATAAGAGCATATCTTTTCTGGAGAGCATGATTGAAGATGGAAATCCTGAACTCCAGAAAAAAGTAGTTTTCGTAGGTAGTCTGCACAACAGTCCGAAGGTCTATGATTTCCTCAAAAGGGTTGCCCTTGGAAATTACAGGTACAAAGTAAGGAAAAATGCTATTTTCTGGTTGGGAACTCTTGAGGACAAAAACAGTATCAAATATCTGAAAGACATCTCAAAAAAAGTAAAGAACACGAAACTCCGGGAACAGATCGTCTTTGCTTTCCAGATGAGCGACGAGAAAGAAGCCATTGTTGAACTCATAAAAATGGCTAAGACGGATGATAACCAGGAAGTGAGAGAAAATGCTATTTTCTGGCTTGGTCAGAAAGCCTCTAAGGAATGCGTTAAAGCTCTCAAAGAAGTTGTTGAAGAATCTGAAGACGTGGATCTGAAAAACAAGGCTGTGTTTGCAATAAGCCAGCTTCCCCCTAATAAAGCTGTTCCGATGCTCATCGACATCGCCAAAACGAACAAAAGTCCTTCGGTCAGGAAAAAAGCCATATTCTGGTTAGGACAGACTGGCGATGAGCAGGCGCTTAAATTCTTCACAGAAATTTTGTTGAAGAAATAATATAATTGGGGTCGGGCCAAACTATCCTTTTTAATATCAATGAGATAAGCTTCAAATAAGGCTGTTTTATAGCCTTAAAACGTTATTTTTGGGGGCATAATCATCGCTCTAAGCATCTTGACTTAAATTTCTTAAATTGATGATTTTGACCCTAAAATGGCCGTTCTAAGACCAAAAATCATCTAAAAAATACATCTAATTAATTTAATATTAATTGTTTAGCTTGGTCCGACCCCATTTTTTTTAGCTTGGTCCGACCCCATTTTTTTATTGTTTTTTCAAGCCTTATTGATTAAAATCAATGAAACTCAAATTGGAGATAAAGTCTTCAGAGAGTTTTGATAGTTTCAGATATGGGACAAAAAAAGTTATGGATGAAGGGAAGCGCAAAGCTTCTTGATCGGAAATACCGTAAAGCAGAAAAAATATTATTAAAGGCACTTAAGGCAAAAGATGATAATCTTATAGATAGACATTTTACCTATAACCTTCTCATTAAACTCTACAATCAACTGCAGGGTGAAAGAAGGGATGCACAGGAGAAGCATATCTACTATTGCCGTGAAGATATAAAGCAACTGTCGGAGTTCTTGGAGGAGTGGAAAAAAGAATATGGTGATATTTCACATTTAAGATTTCCTTCAATTATTCAGCTGGGGAGCATCCTTGAAAAGAATGAAGAATTTCAAGAGGCAATAGATCTCTATAATTTTGCTCTCGAACTTGGGCTTGATGAGGGGACAAAAGAAGGATTCCAAGGCAGAGTGAAAAGATTAAAAAAAAGATCGCAGTCAAAAGAAAAAAAATAAAAATATATATTCCCTTATTTAATCACCCTAAAGGGCTGGTTGAGATTTAGGGAAGAAAAACTTTTCGTACAATCCCAACGCATAGCGGTCACTCATTCCAGCTATGAAATCTCCCACCCGTTTTTCTATGGAATCTCCTCGGGGATAAAGCTTAACCTGATCTCCTGGATTCTCGAGGAGATATTCATACAAATCAGTCAGAATCTTTTTAGCCTTCTCAATCTCTACCTTGGAATTCGGGTTGAAATAAACTCTATCATATAAAAAATCCCGAAGCTCTATGACAGCCCCCAAGATTTCCTTGCTCATAGCAATTTTTTCCAATCCTTCCTTTAAGCTGACCTCCACCACATCCTCAACCATTTTGTCTATCCGGGAAGCATGCCATTGGCCCAAAATCTTGATCAGCCGCTGGGGAATGTCGCTCTCTTTTATGATTTCCGCTCTTAAAGCATCATCAATGTCATGATTGACATAAGCAATGATATCTGAAACTCTGACAACCTGACCCTCCAGTGTCAGAGACATTCCTTCTTTTTCTTCTTCGAGAATCTCTCCCCTGCCCTTTGAATGTTTGTAGATGCCGTCACGGACTTCAAACGTAAGATTCAATCCTTTCCCCTCATACTCAAGCTTTTCCACCACCCGAAGACTTTGTTCATAGTGGGTGAATCCATCGGGAAGAAGCTTTGCCAGGGTTTCTTCTCCAGCATGCCCGAAAGGAGTATGTCCCAGGTCATGACCTAAGGCAATTGCCTCAGTTAAATCTTCATTCAAACTCAAAGCTTTAGCGATAGTCCGAGCTATCTGAGAGACTTCAAGTGTATGGGTTAATCGAGTACGGTAATGGTCTCCGAAGGGAGCTAAGAAGACTTGCGTCTTATGCTTCAGCCTACGGAAGGACTTGCAGTGGATGATGCGATCTCTATCTCTCTGGAAGTCAGTCCTTAAAGGGTGGAGCGCTTCAGGTCTTTCTCTTCCCTTGCTTTTAGAACTCAAACAGGCTTTTCCGGCTAGAGTTTGTCTTTCAACTTCCTCAATTTTTTCCCGGATACTCATTTTCTATGGTCTATTGGGGTCGGACCAAGCTATCTCCTTGATATTAAAGCAGATAAGTCCATTTTTCACCTTTTTTTTGCCCTTAAAGCGTCGTTTTTATATGCAAAATCATAGCTTTAAGGATTTTATCTTTACTTTCTTAAACGGATGATTTTGGCCCTAAAATTGTGCCTCTAAGGACAAAAATCACCTCAAAAAAACACCTAATTTCTTTAATATCAATATCATAGCTCGGCCCGACCCCATTTCTCATTCCTAGGGTTTTTCGAAGACGTAGTTCAACTGGCCGCTGGGCAGCTTGTTGGCGACTGTCTTCATTTCCATACCCAGCTTTATCTCTTCATCTGGAACATTGCTGGCAATTCGGCCGAAAACCTTATAATCTCCATAATCTAAAACAGCTATGCAGTAAGGCAAGTCATCCTCAAATCCCACAGGTGCATACTTCAATTTGCTGTAAGCTTCGAGCTTGCCCTTACCTGAAACCTCAAACCATTCTATGTTGCTGGAAAAGCATTTATAGCAATCAGCCCGGGGCGGGAAGAAAACCATTCCACAGTCCACACAACGGGTTCCCATGACCTTGCCTTCTTCTAAATGATTAATAAAATCATTGACCTTTGTAACCGAAGTGTAACTCACTGTCCCGAATTTCTTAAACCGATCATCTATTTCTTTTTTCTTGCTCATTCTCTTACCTCCCAAGAATGGTGACGGCTCCATAAAGTCCCACACCGCCGATATTATGAACCAACCCTATCTCTGGGTCCTTGACCTGCATCTCTCCAGCCTCGCCTCTGAGTTCGAGGACAATGGTTCTGATTTGGGACCCACCCGTGGCTCCGATCGGATGACCTTTGGAGAGCAAACCTCCGTCCATATTAACCGGGATACTTCCTTCTTTATACGTCTCTTTACCTGTAACCAAGCCCTTCCCTTCTCCAGCCTTAGCAAAACCAAGGTCTTCATAGGCCAATATTTCCGATACAGTAAAACAATCGTGAACCTCGGCTACATCAACATCTTTTGGAGATACCCCAGCCATTTTATAGGCCTGTTCAGCGGCCTGTCTGGCAACGGCCAAACCTGTGTATAAATCCCTGCCTGACATGTTAACACTGGCTGAGGCAGCACCTAATCCCAGAATCCACACCGGCTTTTTGCTCAAGGCCTTGGCCTTTTCTTCGCTGGCCACTATCAGGCAGGAACTCCCATCAGCATTAGCACAACAGTCTCCCACCCGAAGTGGGCTGGCGACAGGTCCGGACATGAAATGCTCTGGATCAGAGAACATTTCCAAAGCCACAGGCTTGCGGAACAGGGCTTTCTCGTTGAGCTGGCCGTAGGTGGCAGATTTCACCCTGACCAGAGCTAGATCATCAAGGGTGGTTCCGTATTTTTCCATATGGGCCTTGGCGAACATAGCGTAATAAGCAGGCATCATAGTGCCAAACGGACTTTCCCACTGGATATCAGCGCCCCGGCCCATCCTCTCTTGTGATTCTGCCGAGGAAATCTCTGACATTTTTTGAAAGCCGAGAACTGCCACCACCTCGTGAAGGCCAGCTTTGACCAAAGAATAAGCCATTCTCAAGCCCATACTCGTCGAGGAGCACAAACTTTCTAAATAAAAAGTCGGTTGAGGGATAAGACCGAGATATTCGGCAAACACTCCTGATGGTGAGCGCTGTTTATCGTACTCAGGGGCTGAACATATGATAGATGCATCTATGTCTTTGACCGAGACTTTAGCATCTTGCATGGCTTCTTTAAATCCCTCAAAAGCCAACTCTCTTATCGAACCGGCATACCCCCTAACAAAGGAACTCTGTCCAACACCAATAATCGCGACTTTACCCATTAATGACCTCCCTAAAATTCACGGCTTAAGGGCCGTGTTGAATTAATTTCTTTCATTTTATATCTCTCTTCTCCATTATATCTTGATATCTATTTATCTTTCCTAAAATAATTCCTAATCATGCTATTCCAGCAAGCCTGTCTAATCTAGCTTTTATATATATTGGCCTCCGTCGACCTTGATGACTTCCCCAGTGATGTGCTTCGCTTTCTCGCTACAGAGGAAAGTCACCAGATAGGCAACATCCTCGGGCTTTCCGAGGCAGTTAAAAACAGTCTCTGCTTGGGACCTCTGTTTGAAATCATCAGGCATGCTTTTGATCATTTCTGTTTCAATCAATCCCGGAGCCACAGCGTTAACATTCACCAGGAATTTCCCTAGCTCCTTGGCTACGGTTTTGGTTAAGGCTATTGTTCCCGCCTTGGCGGCAGTATAATTGGATTGTCCGAATCTTCCTCTCATAGCATTTATAGAAGTGATATTGACAATTTTTCCTGATTGTTGTTCTTTAAAAATCGGGGCTACAGCTCGAATAAAGTTAAAGGTGCCTTTAAGGTCTACATTAATAACCGCATCCCACTGTTCTTCCTTCATTTTCCAGACAACTCCATCCCAATTCATGCCAGCATTGTTGATAAGAATATCTATACGGCCAAATTCCTTAACGACTTTCTCCGTCAGCTTCTGCGATGCCTCAAAGTCAGAAACATCCACCTTGTATTTTTGGGCTTTGCGGCCCATGGCTTTAATCTTATCGACAACCGCCTGCGCCTCTTCCTCGTGCTTGCGATAAGTTAAGGCCACATCTGCCCCGTTCTGGGCCAAATCCAGGGAAATTGCCGTACCTATGCCCATGCTTCCCCCAGTAATAAGGGCAACTTTTCCATCTAAATCCATCTTTGCCTCCTAAACTGTCATGTAAATTGATTGTCATTGCGAAGCCCAAAAGGCTGAAGCAATCTCACATAAATAAAAAAGCCATTGTATATGAAAGAAAACAAATTGTCATCGCCAGCTTTTTGAAGCGTCATTGCGAGCGAAGCGAAGCAATCTCATAATTTATTATATAAATCGTCCCATGCTGGATTCATTCTTGCAATCAGATCATTCTTCTTCGGTCTGCTTCCTCCCTTAATTTGTTTTTCTCTAGCGATAGCATTATAAATATCATCAAACACTTCATAGTAAACTAATTTATCCACGTTGTACTTCACTGTAAATCCTTCAATCAATTTCAATTTTTGCTCATAGACTCTCTTTTTCAAATCATTTGTTACACCTGTGTAAAGCACTCTGTTCAGCTTATTGGTCATTATGTAAATATAATATTGCTTATTCATGTTTTATTTTTAAAAAAATTGCATTTCATCAATTTTAAGAGATTGCTTCGCTTCGCTCGCAATGACATAATTATATCGCTTGTAATGATAATTTCACTTTTTGAATCTGGGAGACCTCCGTTCGACGAGGGCTGTCAAGCCTTCCAGAGCATCTGGGTGCTGGAAAATCGAGACCAAATAATTATCCAATTCGAACTGAGCCGCCTCATCCAGAGATTTCCCTTTGAGGATGTCATCAAAACCTTTGCTTATCAAATGCTCCGCTGCTTCCACTGCACGAGGCGAGTTGCCTTTTACCCACCGGGCTATTTTCTCCACCAGAGTTTTACTCTCTCCAGAAAAAGGAATCTCAGCTTTCCCCTCGGCATAAGCATAGAGAGTGGAAATAAGGTCACTCATCAAGAATAAATCTTTCATGACTTCCAACTCGTTTTTCTCTTCAGGAGTAAGCTCTGAAGGAAGCTCTTCAATCTTTAAAGATTCTATCTGCTGAGGCATTAAAGGCTTACCGTCGTTATTGATGATGGCTTGAATCAATACTTCTGCAACTTCATCTCTCTTTCGAGCCGGAACAAGAAAATCTGCCAAACCCAAATATCTTATGATTCTCGGGGAAGAAGTCCTGATTCCTCCAGCCAGGATGTAATACCGGCTTAAAGCCAACGCCATCTCAGCATCTTCCCTGGCCTTATAGATGGTAAGAGGAAGAGTTAAAGTCCCCCTCAGCCCAGGATATATCCCCAATCGTGTTTCAGGAAGAGCATAAGAGGTCCTCTCTGTCGCAATCACCAGCGAATTCGGGTCCAAAGCAAAGACCAGAGCGACTTCTGCCCCACCTCCTAAAGCTTCTCCATCCACGATGGCAATTTTCGGTTTACCCTGGCCTGTCATTTCGTGGAAGAGAACATCCTGCCATTGAGCAGTGGCCTCCTTTATACCCTCGTAATTTTCTTGCCTGATGTTTGTTATGAAATCGCGAATATTGGCACCGGCGATAAAAGTTTTTATAGGAGCGGAATCAAAGATGATAGCCTGGATGCTTTCATCCGCGTTTGCTTTCTTAAAAGAAGATCTTAAATCCTCAAAAACCTGATTATCCAGCATATTGGCGGCTTTAGGATTAGAAATCATGACCCGGGCAGCCTTCCCATTCTCTTCCAGAGAGAAGATGACAGGACTTAACTTAAGAGGCCACGGTTCGCCCGCTTGAGCCTGCGAAATGAGGAGTTTTGGGATGGGAAAATTGATCTCTTTTCTGTGAGAAACCTCCATTTCTTCGGTAACGATCCGCAGGGCTTCGCTGATTCCCATCTTGTTCATCAGGGTAAAAGGGCCTTTTTTCCAGAGGAAGGCATTCTGGCAGAGCTTGTCCACTTCTTCCATCTGGATGACTCCCGCCTGCACAACTTCGGTGGCTGTCATGAAGGCCACAGCTAGGAATCTATTCTTGAGCACATCGACCAGCATCAGGTCTTCGGGTTCTTTCTTGGCCGTCTCATCTGATACCCACTTCACTTTGGATTTGTCCTCAGCCTCTTGGTACTGCTCCATTAATTTTTCATAGCTTTGCGGTGGAGTGAAAAAGTTATCAAAGACTTTATACAGGGGGTCGTCAGGATTGGAAGAATCTGAAAATGAGCGCATGGCGAAAATCCCGAGCGGAATTCCATTGTGATCCATCAAGCTCAGAAATCCCATAGGCATGTCGAAGGCCTTTTTTCCAGCTGCCTCGACACTGGGAATATCCACCCCCTCGTCGACCATCCTGGCTGCCTCGAGGAGTAACGCAGTGAAAATCACATCAGCCGCTCCTCCCTTCCGGCTGCTGAGGATGGGAGTTGTCACTTTTCCTGCCAGTTTCATGTATTTAGCAGCAATCGCAATGCTTTCTCGGGAAGCTGAATCAGTTCCTGCATACTCGCCGGCTCGATTCTTATGGGGAAGGTAAAAATAATGCATCCAGACCACTTTATCCGGTCTCTTCGTTTCTCGAGCCAGAAGGTTGATATCCAGAGAAGAAGAATTCGATGCTAAAACGACATGAGGAGCACAGAGCTCATCTAGCTTTCGGAAAATCTGCTTTTTTATCTCCATATCCTCGGTAGCAGTCTCTACGACCAATTTAAGGCTCACTCCTTTACAGGCTTCTTCATAGCTGGTGGTGCCTAAAATTCGTTGCTTTGTCTCCTCGACCTGAGAATCAGAAAAGACACCTGCCATCCGGCCAGCTTCGAGCTCTTTCTCTATGGTCATCAAGGCCTGCTCGAGGATTTCATCACTAATATCTACAAAACCAACATTAAAGCCGCTTTGAGCATAGGCTTGAACAAGGCTGGCCCCCATTATTCCGGCGCCAATGATCAAAATCTCGACATCATCCCAAGTGATTTTAGATATCTGTCTTCCAGGATTATGAACCATCTTGTCTATCTCTTTCATTGTGTTTCTGCCTGATTGGCTGGAAAGAGGCTGAAACGAATTTTTTCTTTATTCCTTTTTATTCCTTAGGCTTGGGGAGGACCGCCTCTATGAAGGCTTCATCGATGTCCTTTCCCTGGGCAATCAACTGCCTGTACTTGATAAAGTCTATAACATCCTCGCCTGTTATCTTTTTCGTGTTAAAGGCATGGAAACCCAAGAATGCTTCTGTGCTCATGTTTACAGCCAGCCAGTGGCGGTTGTAATTCTTGGCAAAGTCCCAGAAAAATTTCTTCTTGGCCCTCACACTGTCAAGAGACTTTATGAGACAGCCTGGAAAGAGGTTGGTGAATTTCCAGATAACATCGTTTACGGCCTTGTCCAAGAGCTCAAAATCGACTTGGGCTGTCTTGAGAAACTCACGGGCTCTCTTCCCTTCTTCTCCCTTAACGAACTCACCATAAACGATTTCCCCGTCTTCGATATACTTGTCTGTAATAACTGCAGGGTTGCGGACGAATTTCCCATCCTTTTTTATCACCGGCATAACCTGGCTGATTAGACTCAGCCTTTTCATTTTATAGGCACTCCATAACTCACAGGAAACGCAATTCCAGATAGCATCCTCAATACTCAAGAACCAGGGAAGGAAATCCGAAGAACCTCCATCAGGGGCTGAGCCATGCCGAGGACCAGCCTGGCCAAAAATGGCTGTATCCGAGGAAATGGCCATATCACAGGCCATGCCGATCTCTTGGCCGCCTGCGATCCTCATTCCATTCACCCGGCAGATGGTCGGCTTCTTGCACATCAGGATAGCATCCACCATCCCGTTGAAAAGATCCATGTACTCTCCATATTCATTGGGTTTTCCAGAATAGTATTCGGCATATTCTTTGGTATTGCCCCCAGTACAGAAGGCTTTATCGCCTACAGCAGTGAAAATTACAGCAACCACGCTCCGATCCAAAGAAGCATTCTGAAATCCAGCAATAACGCCCTTGACCATCTTGGTAGTGTAAGAATTGAATTGGGCAGGGTTGTTGAGGGTAATCCAGGCCGAATAAAGACCCTCAATTTCTTTACCCGACGGATCAATGATAGGACGTTTCTCATACATGGTGCAGGGCGGCTCTGTCCCCCAGTGCTCTTTACCCCAGAGCAAATGGTCTTTGACTTCTTTATCTTTTTTCAGCCAATCTAAGCCCATCATGACCTCCTTTTAGGATTAAATTTTTCTCTTCATCTTTATTTCCAATTTAAAGTGAATACTACTTTTTCAAAAAAACAATGTCAAGATAAGGAGCCAAGCTCAGCCTTGTAAATTTGACAGGGCTCATCAGCCTTGGAAAAAATCAAGAATAACCGCTCTGACTTCGAACAGCTCAAACTTGACTTTTGGATCGATTCCAGTATGCTTAATTCTAATTATGGATTCATTGCACAAAGGATTCCTGCCCCCGATTTGAGGTGGATATGGCCAAAAAAAAGATGCTGTGTCCTTTCTCAGGTGAATTGTGCCGCGAATGCCCTCAATACAGAGGAAGACACTATTATCTTTGTTATTGCAAAGAATATCGAGGATACTTAGGAATTCCTGAACAGAAGGCTGGACAAAAAATTGTCCGCCAAAGTCTCAATAAAAAATTTGAAATCCCTCCAGTCCTCACTCCCAGTTCAACCTGGCTCATCCTGAATGATTTCGCAGAGAGAGCAGAAAAATGATGCAGGATTTCATTTACTTAAGAGCCAATACAGTCAAGGAGGCGCTCGATTTTCTTGAGCAGTACAAGGATGATTCCAAGATTATCTGTGGGGGCCAATCGCTGCTCATTCTGATGCGTCAGGGATTGGTCTCTCCCAAATATCTGATTGATATCAAGCACCTGGAAGAACTCAATTACATCAAATTTGCCTCCCAAGAGGGGCTGAAGATCGGTGCCACCACCACTCATAGAGCCCTAGAGAAATCATCACTGATCAAGAAGCGCTACCCAGTATTGGTGGACATGGAAAAGAACCTGGCCTCTATTCAAACCCGCAACTGGGGCACTATTGGCGGAAACCTCGCCCACGGAGACCCCGCAGGTGACCCCGGACCAGTGTTCATCGCCCTGAATGCTGTGGTGAAAACGGCCAACAAAGAAAGAGAGAGAACTCTTCCCCTCGAAGAATTCTTTATCGACTTCTTTGAAACAGCGCTCGAAGAGGGCGAACTCCTTATTGAAATTCAGGTTCCCGCCATTCCTCCGAAAACAGCTGTAGCCTACGAGAAGTTCAATATTATCAAGAATGACCAAGGTGTTGTTTCCGTCGCTGCCTCTATAACAGTCGATGATTCCGGTATCAAATGCAAAGATGCACGGATCGTCCTCGGAGCCGCCGCTCCCATCCCTAAAAGAGCAAAGGAGTCCGAGCAGATGTTAAGAGGGCAGAAGCTCAATGATAGATTGCTAGATCGAGCCGCTGAAAAGGCCTCGGAGGAAGCTGAGCCTTTCGCTGATGTTCATGCCACTGAAGAGTACCGGAAATTTCTGGTGAAAGCGCTCACTACAAAGATGCTGAAGAAGTCCTGGGAACAAGCCAAAAAATTGATTTAACAAGGAAGACTCTGACAATGGCAAAGCATCTTCTACGTTTCACTGTTAATGGAGAATATCACGAGCTTTACGTCAAGCCTAAAAGGCTCCTGGTGGATGTTCTGAGAGATGAACTCGGCCTCACAGGTACGAAAAGGGCCTGCAACACCGGAGCGTGCGCCGCCTGCACTGTCCTGTTAAATGGAGTATCAGTGAAGTCTTGTTCAGTCCTAGCCCTGCAGGCCGATGGGGCTGAGATTACGACTGTGGAGGGACTGGCAGATGGAGCAAAACTCAGTCCCCTTCAGCGGTCATTCCTGGATCACGGTGCCTATCAATGCGGTTTCTGTACTCCCGGGATGTTGCTGTCTGCCAAAGCACTGCTGGATGAAAATCCAAAACCAACCAAGGAAGAAATAAGGGAGGGTATACATGGGAACATCTGTCGCTGCACAGGTTATAACAGCATTATAAGAGCCGTTACAGCCGTGGCTAAAGGGAAATACAAGGAGAAGTGATGAAAAAGTACACAGTCATAAACACTCCGGTACACAACATCGATGGCATCGCCAAAGTTACAGGTCAGGCCATGTATACTTTCGATATCAAGCTGCCGCACATGCTCTACGGTAAGATCCTGAGAAGCCCTCACCCCCATGCCAAAATCCTCAAAATCAACACCCGTAAAGCAAAACGCTTGACTGGAGTGAAAGCTGTGGTGACAGGAAAGGATACTCTGGGAATAAAACAGGGCATCTGGAGGCGTTACAAGGAGCTTTGCGATGAGGAAATTCTCGCCAGGAGCAAAGTCCGCTACATCGGAGAGCCTGTAGCAGCGGTCGCCGCGGTGGACGAAGACACGGCTGAGGAAGCACTGGATTTTATCGAGGTCGAATACGAAATTTTGCCCGCTGTGTTCGATCCTCTCGAGGCGATAAAAGAAGGCGCTCCTAGAGTCCACGAACACGCGGAACGGAATATAAACGTGACCCGCCATATTGAGTGGGGTGACATTGATGAAGGATTCAAGAAAGCAGATTACATTCGGGAGGACTGGTTCCGGGTTTCCACCCAGGCTCATGTTTGTATGGAGACTCATAATGCCGTGGCGAGCTACACACCTGAGGGGAAGTTGACCGTCTGGACGTCGACCCAATCCCATTACTATATCAAAGTCTTGCTGGCCGATATCCTGGGGCTCAAAGAGAATGACATCAGAGTGATTTCACGCTACACAGGAGGAGGTTTTGGAAGCAAGTTCGAACTCGATTCTGCTCAGTTCTGCAGTTCGCTTCTCTCCATGAAGCTCTGCCGGCCAGTTAAAATTGTGCTCATGCGAGATGAAGAGTTCATGGCCACCAAGCGCCGCACACCCATGTTCTATTACCTGAGGACAGGGGTTAAGAAGGATGGCAAGTTTCTGGCCAAAGAGGCCCGGGTTTACACAGAAGGCGGCGCCTACACGTCCATGGGAGCCACAGCCCTCTATCTCACCGGATTTTTCCAAACCTTTCCCTACACTTGGCCGAGCTATCGCTATGACGGATACAGAGTCTACACCAACACAGAACCTTCTTCAGCCATGCGTGGCTTTGGAGCGCCGCAAGCAACTTTTACTGCGGAAACACAGATTGACTTGATAGCCGACGAATTAGGGATTGACCCCATAGAGATAAGACGAAAGAATGGAATGTATCCAGGGTATGAAGTCCCTGGACAGGCACGAATTCAAAGTTGTGGTCTCAGCCAATGTCTCGACAAAATCGAAGAGTGGATCAAATCACGGGGAAAATTGCCTCCTAATAGAGGTATAGGAGTAGCTGCTTACGGCTTCATGTCAGGAGGAATCTTCAACTGGTTCGACACCCCCTATGCTTTCTCATCTGCCTTAATCCAGGTGAACATCGACGGCAAGGTTGACCTTTTCGTAGGCTCTCAGGATATGGGCCAGGGATCGAATACCACCTTGTCCATGATCTGTGCCGAGGAATTAGGAGTCCGCCTGGAAGACATCCGTCTGCACATGGGTGACACCGATACTTGCCCTGTGGATCTCGGGGCTTGGGGAAGCCGAGAAACACTAATGCAGGGCAATGCTGTCAAGATGGCTGCCGCTGATGTCAAGCGGCAAATCCTAGAGTTTGCAGCAGCAAAACTAGGACCGAATATTGTCTACGACCTGGATATCAAGGATCGATGGGTCCATCTCATCGCTCGACCTGAGCGAGGCCTACCTTACTATGATGTGGTTAAAGAAGCGATCCGAGGGAAGAACGGACAGCCCCTGATGGGCAGGGGGCATTACACCCCTCACCGTAAAGGGATGATCTCACCGGCTTACAGTTTTGGCGTCCAAGCTGTTGAAGCAGAAGTTGATACTGAGACTGGAAAAATAACCTTAAAAAATTGTGTAACGGCTCACGACTGCGGGCAGGTGATTAATCCTTTGGGCGTGGAAGGACAGCTTGAAGGAGCCATGGCTATGGCCGCAGGATATGGCTTTACAGAAGACCTGCCCATGGATGAAGGCAAGATTTTAAACCCAAATTTGGTTGATTATAAGGTTCTGAGAGCTACTGAAATGCCGGAAACCAAAATTATCGAAGTCGAAACCTACGAACCTGAAGGGCCCTTTGGGGCTAAGGAGGCAGGTGAAGGCCTCACAAATCCGACAGCTGGTGCTCTAGGTAATGCAATATACCATGCTGCTGGAATCAGTATCAAAAACCTCCCTATATCAGCGGAGAAAGTCCTCATTGCACTCAGGGAGAAAAAAGAAAAAGGGAAAATAAAGAAATCAGGTAATTAGAGGCATAAGACATCGGTAGAGCTTATTTAAAAGGAATAATAAAACGCGGATTAAGCACTCTGGAGTCATAAGAAAGTGAGGATGGAAAGATGATAATGGAGGGAAAATTCACTCTAAGAGCACCCATTCAAATGTTATGGGATACTCTCTTGGATCCAAAAACCTTGCGTGCCTGCGTTCCGGGTGCAGAAAAGATAGAGCGTCTTGACGAGAAAACCTATGACTGCGTGGTCAAACAAAAAGTCGGCCCGATTACAGTCCGGTTCAAGTTCAAAGCTAATCTTATAAAACTTGAACCTCCAGGATACATAGAAATGGAGGGCGAGGGGGAAGATATCGGTAAGGCTGGTCGTTTTGTGCAGAGAACAAGCATAGACCTAAAAGAGAACGCAGACGGTGATGTGGAAATTTCCTACAGGTGTAAGGCAAACATAGTCGGTAAATTAGCCATGTTTGGAGACAGAATTTTGAAGGCGAAGGCAAAAAAGGTGGAAAAGGAGTTTACAGAGGCCCTCCACGAAAAGCTTAAAAGCGTCGTTTAAAAGCATCTAAACAATCGCCGCCCTCATTTTTCTTTTATCGATAACAGCGACCAGAAAAAAAGTCACCAGACTCGTTATCCAGCAGAAATAGATGGGATGGGGGAGGTATATTTCTCGAAAGAACGAAGCAATTTGAGGAAAAATGAGCCATGCGCAAAGGGAACCCATAGCCACCAGTAAAGTCCAGGTCGCATGCCCGCGCCGGCAGATTTTAGGCCAGAAAAGGGTCATCAAAGTCACCAAAGTATAGGCCGTGGTCAAGGTGAGGCCGATGAGTAAGGTATTCAATATGCCAGAAACGGAAACAGCGAGCAGATAAGTGAAAACGCTTAACACAAAAACTGAGATGCGAGAGACGATTCTCTCTCCCCTCTCCTTCAGGTCAGGAGCCACAAACCTCTTGATTAGGTCTCCCACAACCAGAGTGGCGCTCCCAACAAGAAGCGCGGATGCTGTGGAGACGTCGGCAGCCCAGAGTCCGGCCAGGACAAGACCTGCAACCAAAGGGCTCAAGCTCAAAACCGTACGCGGCAGCGCTTCGGTAGGTATGATCCCAGGATGAAAAATGGTCGCTGAAAGCCCGATAACAGCACTTATGAAACCAACAGGCAGGATGATCAATCCCCCTAAGATAAATCCTTTGCTGGCAGAAGAAGAGTCTTTAGCGGCAAAAGTAATCTGAGCCACAGACTGTACAGAAAAGGCCATAGTACACATCACTATGAACCATCCGATAATGACTCCCCAACCAATAGCTCCCAAATCAAAACCAGCATGACCTGGAGGGAGCTTCGCCACCAGCTCTCTAAATCCTCCTATCTTCCCTACTGCTATCACGGCTCCTAAGAGGACTCCAGTGTAGATGAGAATCACATTGATGATATTGGTTAAGCCGGCAGCCCAAAATCCGCCGATCAAAGTAATCCCCACAAAAACCACTGCTGTTACTAACATGCCTGTCTTAAAGGTAAACACATCGGGAAGCAGAGAAGAGAGGATTGCCCCTCCAGCCACATACTGAAGAGAAGTAATGACAATCTGCAGGACAAGTTGGCCGATGACACCTATCACCCGCCCTGAAACGCTGTAATGCCTCTCGAAAAGCTCTGGCAGGGTGGCGACCTCCATCTGACGGTACCGGCGAGCAGCAATAAGACCAACCAGAATGGCTCCGGCAGCCCAAGCGGCATTATACCAGCCGGCTGATACACCAGCCTGGTAGGCACTCTCTGCCACTCCGACCGTAGAAGCTCCACCCACAGCTAGACCGGTGAGCAGAGGGGCAACAACCCAGTAAGGAAGACCTCGACCTGCCAGAAGATAGGCAATCATCCCTCCTCGACTCAGGCGGCGGGTTACCCAAGTAATGGCATAAAGAAGAATGATGTAGAAACAGACGATACTTAAAGGGATCCAGTTCATTTATTTATAAATATCATTATGAGGAGTTAAATAGAATTGTCATTGCGCGCGGCTGAAGGGAGCATAGCAATCTCATTCCTTTTTATCTTAAGAGATTGCTTCGCTACACTCGCGATGACAACTTCTTTACTCGCCGCTTTCTTCGTCTTCTTTTTTGCCTTCTTCTTCTTTTTCGCGTTCGAGCTGCTCGATCTTTTCAATACGCTCAATAATCTCGCTAGGATCAATCCTCTCGCCCGGTTTATCCTTTTTTTCTGGTTCACTTGGTTCACTTAACTCTTCTGGCTTGCTCGGTTCAGCCGGCTCAATTAGTTCTTCAAGTTTAATGGATTCTTTGGGCTTAGTGGGTTCTTCAGGCTTAATGGATTCTTCGGGTTTAGGCGGTTCTTTGGGCTTGCTCGGTTCAGGCGGCTTAATTAGATCTTCATGTTTAATGAATTCTATGGGTTTAGGGGGTTCTTCAGGTTTCATGGGTTCTTTGGGCTTGTGAGGTTCTTCAGGTTTGACCGGTTCAGGTGGTTCGCTCGGTTCCTCAGGCTCAATCGGTTTACTCGGCTTTTCTAGTTCTTTTGGCTTGCTGACGAGTTGGGTGTCGGCGTACATGACCAGGAGCTTTTCCTCTATCGCCTGTACCTGTTCGCCACGAGTCTTGTCCGCCTTGTTCTGCTCCTCTAGTACCTCATCGTGATGGTAATAATAACGCAGATAGTAGCACGGGACCATGCCCAACATCTCTATGAGCTCCGGGCTGAAGGGAGAATGACCTTCGGCAGCTTGGCTCGCTTCCTCAATCGCTTTGGCTAACACAACCTCAGTCACCTCTTGCCCGTCCAAATATGCCCCCTTCATCCAACTCAGGTGGTTAAGCCCCACATAGTCGAGACTGATCCTCCCCGGTGGAACGCCAAGATAGTCAGCCACCTGGTATGAAGGGGGCAT
>Ga0209636_10002854_pt1 | contig 17628 bp, 16 predicted proteins | sample DeeMarSWOR152_54_FD_187464 | JGI IMG/M metagenome (GOLD analysis project Ga0209636, IMG submission 187464) | Marine sediment microbial communities from White Oak River estuary, North Carolina - WOR-1-52-54 (SPAdes) (version 2) | ecosystem: Environmental > Aquatic > Marine > Intertidal zone >... | reverse complement strand
TAGGAGAAACAGGAGCAGGAGCACCAGCACCGCCACCTCCGCCACCTCCAGCAGAACCAAAACTCCAAACCGCAAAATGGGGACAGCCCGGCGAGATCGTCAACGCCAGCTGGGAGAAGAACAGGGCTAGGTGCGGCGAAAAGATCAAGATAATTGTTGACGTGAAAGATTTTGAGGATGGAACTCCAGCTAAATTTGTGATCTGGAAAGAGGACGTGGATGGAAAGAATGACTTCATCAAACAAATTGAAGGCAAGGTTCAAGGAAACAAGGTTGAAGCTGATTGGGTCTATTCGCCTGAGGAGATGGAGGTGCTTCTGGAGGATGAGGTGGAAGAAGAGGAGGGAGAACCCGAGTACTTCTTTGCCGTGGAAATCGAAGGAGACGAGGCGAGGTCAGAGATCCTAACATTTACCTATTCTCTTGACATTTATTTAACGGACAAGAATGGAAATCCCCTAGACGATGTACCATATACAGTAACACTTTCTGACGGGACTCAAAGGAAGGGAAAGTTCAAAAAAGGACGCACTAAGATAGAAGACGCACCCTACGGGGAGTTTACCATAGAGGTCGAAGGCTACGATTTTGTCTAACCGTATGAACCCTGAAAAATAAAAAGAAGAATCTGGAGGATTAGAATGCCGCCCAAGAAGAAAGGTAAAATAGGAAAGAAAGGTAAATTGGGAAAGTGTGAGCATCAATGTGTGCCCGCAACCCTAGCAATCCTAGACCCTCAGCCTCCAGGTCGTTACAACCTCGCGTTTTACTTCGATTACGTAGACCCGTTCTTGAAATCTGTGGATGAGTCCTATCTTACCTTCTATCATGAGACTCTTCCGTCTGCACTCAAAGATGCAAGCGCAATCTGGAGGGATAAGGTCCCCCGATCCCGCGTTTGTTGCGAGTGCGACCTTATTGAATCGGTCTCTACCCTCCGGGATTTTGTCCTTAAAATCCGGAGTTTTGCGAGCTCTCCTCCCAAGGGCAAAGAAAACAAGTTTGGGACTATCTTTCTTTGTGCGCACGGCACCTCTACTCATTTAATACTGCCAATTGCACGCGCGCGTGATATCCAACAGGTTTTTACATTTGAGGATTTGGCGATCGGCCTCAAACATATAGTAGCCGAGACCTTTTTCAGAGAAGAAGAACGTAAACCTACAGAATGGACTGAAGAAGATTGGCAGAGTCTTCGGGAACCCTTATATAAACTAAACCAAGAACTTAAAATGCTTCATAGGTACAACTCCTGGTTCGATGAAAAGACAGTAATCAGGTTTTGGTGCTGCAATTTGGGAAGCGAACCTCTTGCTGGCCATCCAGACCCGGTTGAATTGCTCGGAAAAGCACTAGTGGGCGAAAATGGCCATGTTACGCTCGAGGCGCCCCGATGTGGAACTTGTGGCAGATACAGATCTTACTCAAAGGGGATAGGGTATAACACCTTTCAAGAAGAGCGGAAACTGAAACTTTGGCACCCCGACATCGTTGTTGAAGTAGAATCGAATAAGAACAACGTGCGATTTGGGGAGGATGAACTCAAACGCGCGCGCGACACTTTTATAAGCAAATTTGTGAGGCCCGCGCCTGCTCCAGACGGAAGAGATTGTCAGTGGGGTCCTTTTTGGGGTATGCGTCCGCAGCCCGCGCCCGGGACCATTTCTTATCCGGGTGTATATGTGCACGCCAAGAAGTTGAAAGATAAGTTCAAGAGTGATGGTGTTCAGACTTCCTATAAGCTTAGAAAGAGACCGGTAAAAGGCTTAATTCCTACAAGCTTCAAAGAGTGTGCGGGCGTTTCGGTGGAATCTCCTCCCAAAAAACGTCTCGCTGAGAATAAGTTCGCTGTAAATTATGAAGAAGGTTTGATAGATTTCCAAACGTCTCCAAAGGCCAAGAAAAGAATACTTGTCAAGTATTGGCGAACTGTGCACAAACATTGGCGCAGGGTTACCCTCTAGAGAATTGTGAAAAATAACGCGCTGGATAATCAACGTTGCCAGGGTAGGTGCGCTCGCCCCCGTTTTAACGAAGAGGTTTGAGCAGCCTATACGCAAACCTTGACTTGTTTTTGATATAACGCAGGTAGACTCCGTGGTAGGGGCTTAGGTGAGACGTTATAAGCAATGTTGGGAACTTGATACTGTTGGATGGTTCTCCTGGTACGGCCTCCCGCAAGCCTGGGGTTTCATAGCCTGTGAACCACAGTCTCCCATTCTTGTCTTGGAAAAGCTGATACCACCTGTTCTCCTCGTCCAAAGCGCTTTGAAGCAGTTCAAGATCTTCGCCTCCGGGTATGGAGCAGTAAGAGTAGCGTTCTAGTCTGCGGTTTCTTGTATTTGTTAGGTATGCTCTGTACGTCCCCCGTTCGTCGGTTGTGAGGTAGTAGAGGTAGGTGACGAATTCACGGATATCGCTCTCGTATCCCTGATTCAAGAGCACGTCTACGATGGCTTCGTCAGTTTCAGCTATCTTCTCGATTTCTGCAGGTGCTGGAGGTCGCTCGGATGGATGGATGTCAAAGGATCCATAGTAACATTCTCTGGCTTCGTCGTAGACGCTGGCTAGATGTAGCTTTCGATTGAAATCAAAGATAATTGAGTAGAGTTTCAGTTTGCCTTTACTTTCAGTTAGTTTTATTGTTTCCGCGTTTTTGTTGAGCATTATTCTGATTAAGTAGATTCTCTTGCCTGAGCTAGTCAGCATGTAAAGGTTTCCTTCGGCGTCGGTGAAAGAGGGTTCAAGTAGATGGAAGCTGCGAAGGGGTGGATCGACGGTTTTTATTGGAGGGGGAATCAATAGTCCCTTTACGGTCGCAACTCTTAGTGAGTTGCCTGTTTGCCAAATCATGTGTTCCCATTCTTGGCCGTATGTTTCCGTTGCTGCTGGAATGATTTGGAAGGGTTTGTCCAACTTCAATATTTTTATGTTAAGATTTAGATTTGAGGGTAGCCGCTGGCTGTTCTCCATCAGGAAAAGATTGTATCCTTTGCTTTCCTGATTTAGCCAAGCCGTGCGAATGGGCATGTTAACTACACTGATGTGATTCTGATCCGTTTTGGAGTATTTTGGAGTAGCCTTGAGGATCGTCAGCTTCACTGGGGTGGAGTGAACATTTACGCGGGGCATGGAGGAGTAAGATGCAGTTAAGGTGTATTTCCCCTCTTCTAACTCTCCAAATATTGCTAGAAGGTCCGTCGAGACCTCTTTTTTTTCCCCAGGTTTTAGAATTATGGTTGAGAAACTTTCAGGAAAGATGGGGGGAAACCCCTCCCTGGTTATTGGGGAGAGCAGATCACCGCTTTTCGCGTTGCCTCGTGAATCGACGATTTCAAATGAGAGCGATCTGTTGTAAGGGTTCAAAGAGTCAAGTTCAATTGTCTCTTCTCCGGCATTGCGCAGAGTTGCTTCAAGATGTATTGATTCGTCCACTATGTACTTGTTTCGTGGAATTTTCAACTCAAAGAGCAAATGAGTGTTCATTTGATCAAATCCTCACGTTAATTGTCACAGTGTTGCTCTTCATGGGATCTTTGCATTTGCGCGGCTCGCCGCCAAATCCCAGCTTGAACTGAATTCTTGTTGTCCCCGACTTCTTAGCTTCAAATACCGCTGTCAGACGTTTGTTTTCTGGCAGCAGGACTTTGTGAACTTCACCTACTTCCTTATTCTTTGACCACCACCACCCGCGGGGGTGTGCTCCAATATCCTTGTAGAATGGACCTCCCATATCATTAGAGTGGGGTTCAAGGTCTGAAAATGCTGTAAGGAAACGGCCCTTTGAGATCGTTAAAGGCGCTATTTCCTTGAAGATTCCGGGGGCGCGTTCAATTTTTTTTGCCTCGATTTTTTCCCAGTCTGAAATAAAGATGCCGGGACTCCAAGTGACCTCTGCAGGTAGTCTGTCGTATTCCTCGCCGTCTTTTCCTCCATCTTGAAGAGTTATGCGTCTTGGACCAAGCAGATCGCGTTGTACATCTTCGTTTGTGGCCACTTCTACTCTATCGTAGAACCTCAGCGTCAGTAAGCACATTCCACAAAAGCGGCAATACTCTGTGTTATTATAGGACATGAGGCATGGAACAGTATCTTCCCAATCATGGTCATCCAAATATGCGCCACGTCCGGGCTTCCTATTGTCAAATGCAACGTCGTTTTCGAACATGGTTACTCCATGCCGGATAAAGAGAGCATGCCCGATCTCGTGGGCTACCGACCTTGTGATCGGCCTCCCAAATTCGAACATAAATATTTGCTTGTCTCCCCAGTAAAACCCGCCAGACCTAAGAGCAAAATTATACTCTTCGGGGTGAACCTTAGTGAGAGGAGTGTTCTTTCCGGCAGGAGGCTTGGTCAGTAGGACGTACAGACCCATGTCCTCACTTGTGAGTGGGTTGAATAACCTTTGGCGATTTTTTGCGCGCTCGCGCGCGTTTTTTCCAACAATTTTATCACGCAAAATTTGATCGACGAGCTCGCCGATAATGGCACGGGCTGTATGACTCCTGTCTTTCCTGAATCTGGGAATGGGGAATGGGCGCACGTCCCCCGGATCATACACCAAGCTTGACTCGCCATCATCTTTTTGCACAAGCCTAGGGTCTTGAGGAAGAAGAAAATTTTCGAAATCACACAATTCACTATCAAGAAACGCTTCATCGAATACACGGCCATGACCACAACGCTGGTAGATTGCTCTAAGGTACTTATACCAATCCACTACGTCGAAGTATTCGCGGTCTTTTGTCTCCAGCATTATGTATGCAGGTTCAAAGATTTTTATCAGTTCATCCCAGTTGATAAAGTCTACAGGGCCCCCAATGCGATCGCGCGTGCGCGCAACGCTTGCCTGCACTATCAACAAGTCAACGGAGACCTTCCTCCAGATAACGATTTCATGAGTGGCTATCTCTTGTATTTCACGTGTTCCATCCCATTCCTTCATCATCACAGGTTCATTTTCAGCGTTTTTGAGAGCAACCTTAATCTTGTAGTTGTCTCCGCTGATGGGAGAAGGACTGAACAGAAAAGAATAACGCACAATGTTGTCTTTATCAGATGCAGGTAATTCCAGTTTGATTTTTGTGCCCTTGTAGCGTTTTCCGCCAAACAGAGGCCAACCAGGACCAAGTGGACCCGCACGAGCGTGCGCTTGTGGAGCTGAATAATAAGGACTAAGCAGTCTCATTGCGTCGGGTTCCGACCCAGTTTGCCTGCAACCTATCCCGAAACTCTTTCTGACGAGCTTTCTTGAACAATTATCATTTCCCGCAGATCCCCTTCTCAAGCTAGGTATCTTCTGAAGGCGGTCAATGAATGCGCGCGGCCGGGCACTGAGGTGCTTAGTTTCCTCTGGGGGATCCTCAACCTCCAGTACAGCAAAGATTTCTCCATCACTTATTGGATCTGGTTCTTCCTTAGGACATTGAAACTTCCTCACTTCGAGGCATACTGGAACGAACGGCCACAAGATCTCAACGAGTTTTCCGCGTGGCGCCGCGGTCGAGGTGCCCCAATTCTCCATAAAATTGGCTTTAGAGCACTTATCTCCATAAACACCGAATATATGCATGCGCGTGCGGGGTACACAAGTATTGTCTCTGATAACCAGTCTTATTCTCTCGCTAACACCAAGTGGCGCGCCCGCAGATGGGTGTAGTGCGTCGCCTCGGCGAAGCCTACTTGCATCTTCCTTTTCAAGCCAAAACTTGCATCTTTCATGGGGTGGCGGTTCCCATGAATCTTTTTTTGCTGGTGGAGGGGCCCCAATTGGGAGTGGCTCGCCTAGATAGATAAGACGCGCTTGGTAATGAACGTCAGCTATGGCATCACCTTCGCTTCTCGTGTACTTGCTCGGGCGCGGACCATTCATCAGAAATCTCCTGTCATCAGCCGTCAATCACCACTTTCAATGGTGTATCCTTCAACCTCGAGCTTAAACTTCCCCTGAGGAGCGTCTTCGAGTTTCGCGTGTCCGTGCTCAAACTTTCCCTGCCTTTTGCTCCCGTCGGAGAACGTTATCGTATAATCTACATCGTGAAGAGGGTTCTTGTTTTCGTCTACAAGGTATATGTCGAGGGGAAAAGCGAACTCCAAATCCGCGGATTTCACCTCTTGGTCTTCGATCCGAGCGACGAAATAATATTTCTCTTCCTCGGCTTCTTCGCCTACCCAGCCTTCCTTCAGCCCAACAGTAGACTCCTCAAAATCTGGGTTCCACATGACGTACGCTTTTCCTCCTTTCGTCACACCGTACACTTCAGAGACCTTTTCTTCTTTCCGGCCCTTTCGCCTCCAGATCTCAAACTGCACGGTCCTTCCGTCAGGAAATCCTTGGTAGTCCACCAGAAGCTTGACAGGCTTTCCATAACGGATCTTCTTAGCAGGCATTTTCTCATTACCCAATTATGTCTCCACGTTTTCAAAGGGTTATTTTGCAGACCAAACGTTCTTACTTGAAATCTCTATATTCTCTATAGGTGGCACCATTTCTTTTACAAGCAGTTCTCGTTGAATCAAATATTCTAATCGAAGCCTTTCCGTGTTGTATGTGCTCTTCTCTTTCTCCTGGCCCGGTAGAGTCTCGCCGCCTAAAGGCTTCAATTCTATGCCTTCCTCAGCAAGCTTGTCTTCCATCGTCAAAAGAGTTTTGATCATCTTTTCAGCGATGGAGTCTGCCTCGGCTCTATCTGCACCCCACACATCAATGGCGTATGTTGCCTTCACCTTCAGCCCTCTCACTATCACAGTACTTTTGTGGGAGAGGTACCTGACAAGTACTCTGTTTTTGCCTTTGGCAGGAGTCTTTCGTAAACCTATTGAATCTTCCTTGTAGTTGACAACGTAGTCTTTTTTCTCGGTGAGAGGGGTTCCTGGAGGAGACTCCACCTGAACTTTGCCTTGCCAGGGTTTCTCCTTGAGCTTGTAGATGGTCTGAGTGCCGTCACTGCTGAATGTTTCCTCCAACTGGATTCTGCCTTCATCTATGTTTTTGACCAAACCTAGGTTCTCACACTCGAAACCTAGGTTGGAGATGACGATGGCTGGTGGCTTGGCGGGTTCAGTGTTGACTACAACGTTTTCTTTCGGTATTCCTTCGACTCTTTCTTGAAGGATTTTGACGAGTTTGTCTTCGATTTCCGTCAGCATTCGCTATCACTCGGTTTAAATCTCAGCAGGTGTGATTTTGGCTCTGTAGTGCAGGACATTGCCAATTCTCGGGGTGCATTCCGGGTCCGTGTTTCTGAAGCTGATGGTTAGAACTTCTTTTTCAGGGTTTGGATTGGCTATTCTATACCGGTACCACACATACTCGTTTGGCGACAGAAGATACTCCAGGTAAGGATTGTCAGCACCCTTCGGTCTAAGCTTTGAACGATCATGAACAAAGAGGTCGCCTACCACAGCGTTGGTTCCATCAATGTAGTCGAAAACAACCTCTAGCGCTTTTTTGTCGCCGTTCTCGGCGCCCGACCAGTAGTCTAATGAATCAAGGAGGGTTACGACACCGAATCTGCAGATTTCGCCCGTTTTTCCCGCCATCGGAAGCCACTGTTTTGTTAACAGACCTACAATGGGAGTCTCATAACTGATAGTTTCTCCAGGTGTGGTCTCGCTGAGATTGTACGATGTGCCTACGAGGCTAGTTATGTTCAACAATGTCGTGGTCTCCTGCATACTGTCGATATATGTCTTCAAATCCTGTAGTTTGCGCTCAAGCTCTGCAAGGTCAGCTCTTATATCTTCCTGCATATTGTTCCAGTCTTCAGACCGGATCACTTCACCAGGTTTTCTCTTTATCGGCTCAAATTCTACCATTCTAACGCACTATCCAATAACTTTAATTACCGCTTTTACACCCGCAGCCTTCATAGAGTTCACCACCTTCTCCAAATAAGGTTTTGAAAAGCCACTATCACGTAAAGCTTTCAACTTGATTCGAACCTCGAAGGTGGCAGGCTGGAGCCTAATCCAATCAAAACGTACACCAACAGAGGGCACTCTAACAGCAAACGTATGTTCATCAAACTTCGCTGTGTCAAACAAAGCGATCAACTCCTCAAGTGCCTCGGTATATTTCCAAGTTGAGCCCCTTCTTAGTAGGCGAGGGATTTTCTGCGGAGAAATTCTTTTTGAAACGTCCTTTCCCTCAATAGACGCTTTCTTCTTCTTTATGACCAGTTGCTGTCCGCCTTTCAATTTGCCCTTGAAGACTACGGATTCCCCTGTGTCAATGTTCATGATCTGAGGGTTGCTAACCTCTCCGCTCTCTTCAACAGTCAAGGTTAAACTCGGCTGCGCATCTGTCAGGCTGTTGCTTCCAAGCGTCCATGTATCCTCAGCCTTTACTGTAAACTCTGCGAAAGTTGAGGCACTAGGGTTCTCAACAATCTTCACGTCTTCCTCACTTTGCGCGATGATTAATGCTTTCACAGCTTCTAGAATCGCAGAAACCGTTCCACCCCCTTTATACTCGTTTACAGCCCTCTTCAACCGAGCCCTAAAATGTAAATCGTCTTCCCCAGAAAAACGGCTCAGTCCCAAGAGAACCCCCAACCTATTCAATTCATCTTCCACAGCCGTGTCTACCCAGTGAGTCTTCATTACCTCTGTAATTCTCTCCCCCGCCTCGTCCAACTGCTTACTCACTGTTCGAAGAAGACTGAAGATCAAAGAGTCTTCTTCCCAATGTTTATAGAATCTCGGGAGTCTGTTGCAAATTCTTTCAACTCGGTCCATATCCATTCACTCCCTTACTTCAAACAATACGTTTATGGTTCTAGGTTCAGCTCTCTCTTCACTGCTTATCACAATATTCTCAATTTCGCCTTCGACGATCTCCTCCTCTCTATAAGCCGTGATAAGCACGTCCGTTACATCCAAAACCCCTCTAACACTCAAGGCTGCGTCTATGATCTTGGAGTAAAGCACATCGTCCCCTATTCCCAGTGACGAAATGTAACTTCTAACAAACTTCTCCGCCTCTGTCGCAGCCACCGTAGATGAGATTTCCTTTGGCAGTGTTAGCGTCAATGAAACGTTGATATAGACAATTCTAGGCCTCGAGAACTCAACCTTGATACCAGCGGCTCTCGTTTCCTCGATGACACGCATAATTTCATCTGTGTCTCCTCCATCAACGATCACCTTAACGATGCCGGCCACTTCTTCAGGCATATCCTCGATAAGTAATGATCTTACGCCTTCAACTGCTCTAACGGCTGATTCAAGAGAAGAAACTGTCGCCTTACCAGCAAACTCTAAAGCATGTTTCGCTCGCTCTTGGAGCTCAAAATCATTTTCTGCTTCCACCCCGTTTGTAATATCTCCTTTATTTATTACATATTCCACACCTGGAACAGGTCGGGGCATAACAGTCACGGTTCCCGCAAGAACATTTCCCCATCGCCCGCCCACGTTACAAGTTACAGGAACCTCGGTCTCCCACCTGTCTCCATTTGTTAGTTTCAGCGATGTCTCTTCGGTTGTACTGAACGAACGTGATTCCTCTGGCCTTGGCGAGAATGTAGCAATCACAGTCCCTTTTGGGATTAGAATCTCTTGATAGCTAGTGTAGTCAACGCGAAAAACAGTTTTTATATCTGGCTTCTTGCCCCTAGGAAGCCACCTAACAATTCTTTCTACCAAGCTGTAGTCAACATCTCTTTCGAAAGTCACAGGGGATCCTTCAACCGTTCCTTCAATCTTCACGATTTCTTTTATTGGGGTTTTCTTCAAAGCATATTCTGAAGAACCGTCATAAAGGTGGACTTCACCAGTAATAGGCAACGTTTCGGGTTCTGTGCTTCGGCCAAATGTAACGTACCCGGATGAAGGTTGTGGAGGCTTGCGCTTGATTCCTAGAAGCGAAACCACCAAGTCTAAAGCTTCGCCTGTGGCAGTGTCTAGGAAGCCTGAAAGATAAGCTTGATCCATTTGAGCATAGAGGTACTCGATTTCTCTACTTATCGCTTCAACTGTTGTCCTCACGACACTTCCAGGATTAACATCTGAAATCCCAGGTGACCTGGTAAATGTGTAATTGACGGTAAATTTTGTTTTCTCATCAGGATGTTCTCCTCCATCCACCCATTCAACTGAGTCTTCGATTAACCTATAGTCAGCATCTTTCGCGAAGGATTTAGTTACGCCTTTCGATACCCCTTTAACCTTTTTGATCTCGGTAACGGGGCTGTTTGAAAGCTTGTACAAGGTTTTGTCAATCACGTATACATGCTCTTCAGTGGTTTCTCCACCTGTAATTTGGGTCAGGATGTCCTTTGCTATTTGCCTGTAGGTTTTCCTTGTTAGAGGCAATTATCCTACCTCCAAGCGAAATGGGTAAACCAGTGTGAGTGAGGTGCTTCTTCCGATAGGTACAACAGTTATGTCTATGTCGACGCGATGTAGATCATAGGGGTCTATTCTAACATTTATACTCGCAACTTCTCTTATTCTGGGTTCTTGGGTCAGGCAGTCTTGGACTATGACTTTGATTCTTTCTCTAGTCATCACATTGTTGACTTCGCCTATGAGTTCATGTAGACGCGAGCCATAATCTGCGTGACCAACGTCATGTAATTCGCCTTCCTCTGTCGTCAATCTGGCTATGATGGCTTGAGCAAGATTGGCTTCATCTGAAACAGTGTCCAAATCTCCTTTAGAAGTAACAGCCAAATCTGCGCCTAACTGATCAAACTTCAACTTCAAATCTTTTCCAATGAATTCTTTTCTCTCAGACACTTTGTTTCACCATTAGTTTATGTTGACTATTGCACCTTTGATCTTCATTTGGGCAGTGGCTTCCACTTTCATTTCTGCAGATGATGTGATCTCAGCCGCGGCACCTGATTGCACTTTCATATCCGTTCCCGATTTTAGGTTTAAATCCTTCTCACTTTCCATCTTTATTCTAGAAGCCGAAATAGTCATGTTGCCCTTCGATTTTAACGTAGTGTCGCCATCCGCTTTCACATTGATATTTGCCTTCGACTCGATGATTACATCTCCGTTGCGTTGAATGATCACTTTTGTTTCTCCAGCATTAACATCAACCTCATCGTCGGTGATTCTCAAGATCATTCCCTCCGGAAACTCCAAGTAGATTCTCCTTACGTCAGAGTTCTTAGCATACGGTGGGATGTAAACAACTTCTTCAGCCTCGTTCAGCGGCGGTCTATCTTCGTCGTTGTATAATCTGCCAATTACGATGGGCGCGTTTATGTCTCCATTTATGAACGCTAGAAGAACGAGGTCTCCAACCCGTGGAATGCCCACTAGACCAATACACTGGGTAGCAATTGGAACTTTCCTTAACTCCACATCGGCGTTCTTTAGCCTCACATTACATTCGTAGTTGTCCCTATCGTTTGCACTTGAATGCGGAAAGATCGAGGTTACAACTCCCAGCTCGGGCAAACGAGACTTCTTCAGCTCTTTCTGAGCAATTCCCTTCATCGTTTCAACTATACTCATCCATTATCCCCCCTTCATCCAACAATTGACTCTTGTCGTGAAACCTTTAATCTTGCTTAAATAGTGCTCAACACTCCTAACTTCAAGTTCACCGCCGACGGCTGAACTAGGCATACCCTCTAGGACTACAGTGTCACCCAACTTGATTTCGGGGTTGCCTACTGTTTCAACAACCGCGGCGAAAGTGTATTCTAGTTTATTCAGTTTTGCTTTTGCAACGGTTTCAGCGGTTTCCGCGTCTTTGAGGGCAGGATCATGTATAAAGAAAGCGACACCGCTTCCAGCCTCACCTTTGACCTCTTGTTTCGTTAACCAGTGGAAAGTATCAGAACCCTTGACGCTTGCGGGGCTTTCCCCATATACTCTTGCACTCATATAAAGGGGGGAAAAGTCTGACTCCTCAACTCTGATTACGTCCTTCCCGTATTCAAGTGAGTGCTTTTTGCCACCGTTCCACTTCTTGAACACTAGTTGTTCATCATCTGTTATGTATACATCGAAGTTGCAGCGTTCCGCAAGCCTCAAAATGTGTTCGTACGCATTGGCGGCGTAGTCAACAACGTACATAGGCAAGCTTATTCCGTCTGACGCTTCTTTGACTTTGAGGTTGACTTCCTGAGCCAAGTCGCCTACTATTTTCCCCGCAGTTTGGTTGAGGTAAACTCTGTCAAGTCTTAAACGAAGAAGACCTACTGCCAGACCTAGCGCGGTCAACCTCACCATGGCTATTTCATGTTCAATGTTATCGACGAAACCACTGAACACTGGCACCGATTCTTCGTCATAGCCAAGTTGAACTTTAACCTGGTCATCTTTTTTGAAAGAATAATCCTTCCTTCCCACCAAGAAGACTTCGCAACCATCAGCAGGCAAGCCGATACTACGAGTAACCTTGATACTTATAACATCACTTCCGTTTTCCGAACTGAACTTCTCGGAGCCTATGTCAATTAAATAATTTGGGCGCATCATTTTGATCACTTAATGGCCGGATTTAACACCCTGAAATATTCTCCTAGTCTTCTCTTCAACATCTTTCTTCGCGTTTTCCTCTTGGCTTGGAGGTTTCGTTTCACCTGGACCCCCTCCGCCACCTATGCTGGATGATTTATGCTCTCTCAAAACAATTGAGTACCGAGTCCCAGAGATAATGCTACTTGTGAAACGAACGGAAAAGTCCTCTATCACAACTTCAGTAACGTCGTTTATTGTGGTTATGTCCGATGAAAATGGCACCGGACTCTTCAGCTCAAATTTTGATTTAAGATCTTGCAGCGTGTTCGTTGTACCTGGACCTGCAAGTTCTCCCTCAAAAGAAATCTTCAAGGGATTTCTCCCCATGTCTTGAAACACGTTGCCCGTTAAACCTGGAATCTGCAGCTCCACAATACGCCTTTTTCCAGAAACGGAAAGATTATAAATACTTCTAATCTCCTCAATTGCTCCATCCCTGTCAACGCGTTTTATCAGTTCAACGTCATCCAATTTCATGTGCATAGTCTAGACCTCCTCAAATTCTTGGCGACCCGTAATACCGACGCATCTGCTCTGAAAGGATTTTGTTTATTTTCCTTTCTAAGTCTCTAAGGTCTTCTTCTGTCGACTCAGCTGATAAGGTGATGTTGAAGGTGTTCTGGGCAGCAGGGCTCATCGGTCCTGGTCTAGTAAGGGGCCTCGAGCGGGACGGAATCTGAGGGGGTCGGGACCCAAGAGCCTTTGACAGAGGGGTAGCGGGAGCCAGCGCCGCTAATTTGCCTAGCGTTGTAGGTCTAGTAGGCCTGGAGGTACCTAACTCTTCTAATCTTTCTCCATACGATGATCGAGAAACTTGTATTTCCGTTGCTAACGCGCTGAACTCGCGTTGCAGTCTGTGAGCGATCAAGCTTTCTGCTGCCGCTAGGGCTATTACAGTTGGCAATTTGGAGAAGCTTTTCACTTCGGGTATTCCACCTAGGGTTGGAGTTTCTTCTGGCGTGACTCGCGTCAGCTCATAGGATGTTCCATAAGTTTCGCTAATTGTGGGTTCGCTGAATAGAAGGGGATACCTTTGACTGAGGGCAACAACAAGAGAAGCAACTATTGCAGGTAGCCTGAACGCCTCAACCTCGGTACGTCCAACGCCTGTTTCAGGTCTGGAAGGTGCCAAACCAAGTGAAACGGGTTCTTGAGTACCCAAGATCTTGGGTGCCTCGAAACTTGATACGGGTTGAATTAGAGTCTCCGTAACAACTCTTTCAGCAGTTGAAGCGGCAACTGGAACCGCGGAAAGACTAAATGCGGTGCCACGCAAAATCTCGGAAACCCCGTAAATCCACGAGGTTAGGGATGGAGAAATTTCTTCGATTACACGACCAATCTGACTCGGATGCATTGGAGGAAGCGTTGTGGGTTTGGGGTAACGATGAGAAGGCTCAACGCTCGGTAGAGGAGGCTTTGAAGGTGAAACCAAGGAAAATGCAACCATCCGCTTCAGGATCGGAATCGCTCGTTCCAAAACGATACTTGACAATTTAGCAGCGTATTCCAACGAGCCTACAGTCAACGGTCCTAATCTATCAATGAACATTGAAACTGGAGGCACAGCCACTCTTGTTAGTAGTTTCGCATGGGGTGTTGGAGGTTCAACCTTGGTTTCTGTGGGTGGAAGAGAAGGCGTCCCCTTTTCAGGCGGAGACACCAAAGGATGATATAGAGGGCCCTCAAGCCTTAGAGGGCCTACTAATAACGGTTTAGGCATTGTCAGCAAAGGAGCCAACGAAATCGCTTTCCTACTGTATTCTTGAAGGGCTGACGATATGCCCTTTATATTCGGGGCTAGTTTGAACTTGAATCGACTTTTTAAATCAGCAACAATATGAGGTACAGTTTTTGCTGGTTTTTCTACAAGCTCTTCCAGGGTTTCTTGTATGAATTCAGCTTCAGGCAGTGGAGCAGGTCCCAGAAGAAGAGCAGGTTTGGGAGTTTTCATAGCCACTCTTCTAGCGAGTTCTGCCGCGGTTTTCTTGGCCACAGTGACGTTGAACAGAAAGGAAACGTTAGCTCTTCCCATTTCCGTTGGGAAGTACTCTTCTTCAGGTGGAGTTACTTTTCTCGACCAAAGACCGAAGGGTGGAAGAAACATAAATCTGGTTAGGAAGAGTTCATGGATCCCCCTGTTGAAGCTCACTACTCGCACAACAGTTTTAACCATTCTGTTAAGAACGGAAGAAAAAAGAGAGGCTATCGAAGCGCTAAATTTTGAAACATCTATTCCTTTTTTCCAAAATCTTTCGATGTATTGTCGACTTGACTTTGCTAATTCGAATGGTTTCTTCATGAACTCGACTTTTTCCTTGGCGTCATTCAAGCTATTCCGCTTCCTCTGCTTCCGTTACAACTATTCTGGTTATCCCTTCTGCAGCTAGCTTTGCCGTCCTTGTCTGTTCCATCCTGTGAACCAAGGCTGCGGTAAGAAAGAGGATTTGATCCCTTGTTAGGTTACTTGGGTGTTCGGCGAGCTTGTATCCGCAATCTAAGCATAATGCTGCTAGTTCAATCCCCTCAGGGCTTTTGACGAACTTCTCAATTTCTATCTTTTTTTTTGCGCTTCCGATCCTGTGACGCCACTGAGTTCGAGTACTTTCATACCTATATATTCTGGTACGCCGAATTTCATGTTGGCTACTTCTTTTAAGTTTAGCTTTGGGTCTTCGAGGCCCATGGAGGCGGCCATTCTTAAGGCTTCAAAATTCTTGTGAATATCTATTTTACTTAAGTCTGGCGTTCCATCTTTTCTTAAGGGAATATTACCTATGATTGAAAAGATTTTCGACAGTTCACCATCTGTGAGAGGGCGTATTACAACTTCGGCGCCCCCATATTCCTTTACAGTTAGCGTATTCTTTGTTTTTGCGCCTTGAAGAATGGTTTGCTTCGTGAGCCTAGGCATACTTCTATTCTTCCCTGACCCTAGCTGCAGTGAATGTGTAATCAGTTATTCCTATGCCGTTGGCGTCAATCGAGAACGATTTGCCTTCTACGTGGCACTCATCGAAGACAAGTTTCATTTCCGTTTTCTTCGCGTACGCGCCGATTGTTCCTCTGAATTCTACTACTATTTGGAACTCCTCTTTTTTTGTACCCGTTTTTTGAATTTCCGTTAAGATCGCTTTGTCAAGAAATTCGTTCACTGATCTGAACCTGAGAAGACCACTTACGTACATTGGTCCATAAAGTACACCTATGCGTTCATCGCCTCCAATATTGTGAATATTCTGGCGATTTCTAACGACTTTGTACTCGATGGCCTGAAGTCCTGGCGCGTCAAAACTTCCAATCGTGACGTTGGTAACGTTTGCGGAAATTACCCTGGCATCCATCAAATCACCTCCAATTATGCCTGCACTGTTATTGTCGCGTATATGTAGTCCATCGCTCGCACTGGTCTCACCGCAATGTCAACCCGCACTATCCCTTGCGCAAAGTCTAACTGCGATGAGTAAACATCCACAAGGAACGGTGGTTGTGTTCCATCGACGCTCGGCACTATGGACTCCTCCCTTTCCATTCTCATAAGAAATTCTATGATCTTCTGTCTTAGTGCAGTGCGGCCTCTCGCAGTGTTCAATGTCCCGATAAAGTCTTCGCAAACATTTCTTGTCCCTCTCACGGCGTGATCTGCGACTCTGGTTACACTGATCTGTTCCTTGCTCGTCGAAATCCCTTTTTCAACAATAATGCCTCTACCGCGTCGAGCTTCAAGGGGTAGGACGCCTGCCTTCAATAACTCCATTAACTGCGATGGTGTATAGCGCGTCTCAAGCTCCGCAATCCCTGTTAAAGCTTTGAATGTTGGTGACTCGTAGTAGTTCAGTTTGCTAATCAATCCAGCAACTGCTCCAGCAACTCCGTACGGAGCCACGAGCACAAACCTGTCGCTAGCCAACACAGCCGTTCTCTTAGCAATATCTTCAATTTTCTCTCCTGGAGCTACTGTTCCTATTCCAATCCTGTTCTTTGCGTCTCTGCTCATGTTCGTGCAGTGAGCATCTACCAACGTGTGTACCTTTGGATCCCAAGAATCACAAGCACTAACCAGGTCTATGTCCGCCTCCATCTCCAACGCTTCTAAGGCTGCTTCAAAATCTTTCAACTCAGGCTTTGCTGTAAATCCTCCAGCCAACGTTTCCTCCACATGAACTGGGTTTTTGCGAGGTTTCGGTGGTTTCATCAAATCTTGTGCAGAAACAAGCTTTGAGCGAGAGTTCAAAACGTCAACAATGTATAAGTCGTCTTTCTTATCCATCACAAGATTATCGAAAACCTCAAATGTCACAGCGTCAGTTAGGTGAATCGCGACAGTTTCTCCAGCACTTCCTTTGGAAACCCCAACCTTAATTTTGTTACCTGCTTCTCCGGGGATTTTGGCGTCCAATCTTATAATATCGGCGCCTTCTGCATTCTTCAAAGTAACCGATGCATTCTTCGAACCAGCAGCTTCTATGCGAGTAGCGAATACCTCGAAAACGCCATTTAGAAAACACTGCCTAGCCTCTCTTATCAGACTTTGAGTCGTATCAGAGCCAAACTTATCAGTGAACTCCCTGTAGCTGGTCACAGGAGTCGGCATCAGAACCGGTCCTTTTTCAGCTGTTCCTATTAATCCTACGATCCCAGATGGATTAAGTTGTTGTGGAACAATTTCCTTGACTACCTGTATCTCAACACCTGGTAAGATTCTTACCAAATCTAGCACCTTTTCTATTATCTCCAAGCATATGTTATTTAAGACTTGCTCTACATAACATAATCGCGGACATCTCCCAATAGTATTTTCCAGTTTTTCCTTTCTTGATACCCAGCGCAATCCACTCCTGAAACTAACGAAATAAAACTCAAAAATGAAGAGGGGATTTGCGGGGGATATCTCCATTAGGCAGTTATTGACATTTATTAATACCTTTCATAGATAAGGATAGAGAGGGTTTTTCTGCATGTGTGCACGCGGAAAAGTGCAAAAATACCATTCATTTTTGTGTGGCGTAGTTGGGAAACCAAACACTGGTAAATCCACTTTTTTCTCAGCTGCAACACTAACCCCAGTGGAGATTGCAAGCCGCCCATTTACAACCATAAAACCAAACCGAGGAATTGGATACATAAGGTCTCCAT
>Ga0209636_10002852_pt1 | contig 17633 bp, 17 predicted proteins | sample DeeMarSWOR152_54_FD_187464 | JGI IMG/M metagenome (GOLD analysis project Ga0209636, IMG submission 187464) | Marine sediment microbial communities from White Oak River estuary, North Carolina - WOR-1-52-54 (SPAdes) (version 2) | ecosystem: Environmental > Aquatic > Marine > Intertidal zone >... | reverse complement strand
TTGGTGGACTGTATTTCGACAACAAAGGTAATTTACGTTTGAATGAAAGACCATATCTCGGCACAAAAATGCTTGGCGGCGCCTCACGTGGCAATTTCGTTTTCTTCGATCCCGAAAATCGATTAGTAGAAGCGCAGTATGTGCATGGTGTCTTGAAAAATTTCTCTGACGAGGAATGGCATTACTTCTCAGGTAAAATTAAAGAGACATTTGAGCTGGCGAATATTGCTGTTTATTCAGAAAACGGTTCTGAATATATTTGGATTGAAGATAAGAAAGCAAAGATTGTTCCTGAAAATTTTACACTGGTTGTTCCGAAGGGTGGATTGAGAGGGTATGAGTCGCATTAATCAAATTTCGAATGATTTCATAAATTGGATTGATAATCAATCAATTAAAACTGATTCAGTCGGCTGTTTTTCCCATTTATTCACTAATTGTTTCATATGTTGAAAATTTTCGTCCCAATCATGTAAAGTAGTTGGATCAAAATCAGCGCCGTTTGGCCAGACCAAAGTATGTACTTCAGGGTCAATTTTAACCTTTTTAAAAAAAGACAAATCACGAAGTGCTCCATACAACTCTCCCTTTAAAATTGGATAAAAATAAATTTCTCGCACAGTGAGATCATCAAATTCTACTCGTAAAGTGTAAGGCGCAATAATTTTAAATGATTTGACTTGATATATTGGATGCTTCATTTCATTCTCCATCTTATTTCAATGGTTCAATTTTAATTGGTTGTTCACCTTGTTGTAATCTTTCCCAATTTTCTATTAATTCATTTTGATGTATTTCAGCCCATGCTTCTACCAATCTTTGTTGACGACGAGGAAGATGTCCAGCAATCAATTCAAGAGACTCAATGCTGTAGATGGCAACATCATCCTGATAATATGCATGAAAATGCGAACTATGATGAGATGTATCAGGTTCCACAAACATTCGGATTATGATTCCGAAAAACCGAGATATTTCAGGCATATATCAATTATATTTTTAATAACCAGTTAAATTTGATTCGCTGTCAATAAATATAAACAAATAATTTCAGAGAAACAAGAAATTTATTTTGACTGACAAAATACTGATTACTAAAGATTATTCTCAGAGCTCAAGAGCAGTGCAAGAAAAATGTCAACAAGGACAACGTACAGATTTTGGTGAATATCAAAATCATCTTTGCTCAAAATAAAATATTTCTGAACTGGATAAATTCTTTTGATATCCTTTTTTCAACTGCGATTCTTTTCGTTCAAAAAAATGATTGTTTTTACCAAAAAAAATTATTACTATATGGCGTCGAATTGAAAAAACATATATTTGGCGACTTTTCAAGAAGATGAATTGTCGGTTTAAAAAATGTTTAGTAAAAAATGACAACGATCTACTAAGCAATGGTGAAACTGCAGGACAAATTGCCAATTTGTCCTACAAGGGAACAAAATTTAATAAAGATTAAATATGAACCTGACCGAGCTACAACAACGCATTACGCGTTGGGAAGATATTCATACTGAGTTTAAAGCAACATTAGTACATCCCGATGATCTGGCAGCCAGTATCGTTGCCTTCGCGAACACCGATGGTGGTCAACTCATTATCGGGATCGACAAAAATCATAATGTTCTGGGTGTTAAAGATTCTGATCGTGTGATGCGAGATTTGGATAATATCGCGGCTAATAACTGTGAGCCACCTGTTACAGTGATTCAAGAAGTATTATCTACTGAAAGTCAGGAAGATCGAGAGAAACTAAAGGCTGCTAAGACTCTGGTACAAAAAACTGTCATCGTAGTCAATATTCCGAAAGGGGATATACGACCCTATCGCACCAATCGAGGTATCTATTACATTCGAACCAGTTCGGGCAGACGACAGGCTTCACGTGAAGAGCTGCTGAGATTATTTCAGGAGACAGAAAGTCTTTACTATGACGAGACGCCGCTTCCACGATTAAGTATCGCGGACATCGACCTGGATGCCCTGGATCGTTACCTTGAGGCAACAGGAAAGGAAGATCTTAAAAACAACCGCGAACGATTGCTAGAGAGCTGGCGATTGCTTTCCAGGGATTACCCGACTATCGCTGGAATTGTTCTTTTCGGTCGGCAACCGCAGTTACATCTTCCTTTCGCTCAAATCAATGCCGCACGTTTTCTCGGCAAGGATAGCAGCGAGAACCCATTTGATAGAAAGGATTTTGCTGGGCGTTTGCTGGATGTCATTGATCAGGCTGAGCGATTTTTGTATCTCCATCTCAGAATTCCTCACGAGATACGAGGTTTCGAGCCGGAGCCGAAACCGGAGCTTCCCAGAGAAGCTTTACGTGAAACCATTGTCAACGCCGTAGCGCATCGCGATTACACGGTGCATGGACCGGTTCGCCTGTTCATTTTCGACGATCGGATCGAAATACATACACCTGGCAAACCACCCAATACGGTAGACGAAGCTGCCATGCGCGCTGGAGTCCATGTGGTTCGCAATCCACGGATCTATGCACGTCTTTCTGACGCCGGTCTGGTAACCCGCGCTGGAACCGGGATTCGTCGCATCATCAGGCTGGTCAAAGAAGCGACAGGAAAAGATATCGAAATCGTTATTCGTGAATTTGAGATGCTTTTGACGATTCCAAGAAAAGTTTAATACTGTTCCAAGTTTCGTTTATATATGCATGGTCAATTAAAAGCATTTAACGAGGAAAAAATGGCGATATTTTCCGAGAAGATCAAAAAAACTTTTGAATTGGCAGGCATTTCTGTAAATTCAGAAAAAGGAAATGAATATATTCTGGTTGAAGGAAAGCATGTAGCGATTGTTCCAGAAAATTTCAAACTGATTGTGCCCAAAGGGGGACTGAGGGGGTATGAATCGCATTAAATATCTAGCTGTATCGGAATTTCAAAGTTTTAGCATAAAAAAATGTTTAAGGTATAGGGGTATAGAGGTCTATGGTATAAAACATTCCCCTTATACCTCTATACCTATATACCGTTTGATATCATTGATCAATTTGCGAAGCTATGTTCTTATTAGTTGCTTTTTACTTCACAGTTAGTTATGCAACTATTTTACTGTAAATCATAAATAAATAATCAAACTTCTCTTGACATTTTGTTTATTTTTCGATATATTTTGAAAATGATAAACTTGTCCTTTTTGAAATCGTTTTAATATCTATTTCGGAGTGGAGGTAAGATGCAAATGTTCAGAAGGATGTCCTTCATTTTTCTGTATTATTTTCTTATTTTTTCCGATCCCTTAAATGCTTCCCACCCGTCAATCCTTCCCCTAAACGAACAAACAAAAGTCATCAACACATGGCTGGAAATTCGGCTGGAGCGAAGAATTCCTGAAGAACTTGAAATCTATCTTCACATTGTGTCCATTGCTCGCCAGATTTTTGCAGAAGCGTTCTCAAATCAGGTGATTACCTGCTTTAGTACGATACATGCTATGCGATTGAATTGAATGTGAAATCTACTATTCCAGAATGGAATAATCAAGAAGTCAGAATTGGATTTGAGCAGGATGCAGCTTTTACCAGAGCGAGAGTTTATTTTTTGGATAGACGACAAACCAAATTTCATTTAATCAAATAGAATTGGAATTATGGAAGAATGAAGCAATATTCCACAATTCCATCATTCCAACATTCTGTTATTCCAATATACCAGCAAAATGGAGGAGATGATGCTTAGATTTTTTATATTGATTGTATTCATTTACTTGATATTCTCGACTTTGTCCCTTGGGCAAAACAAATTACTTACTGAAATTCAAAATTACAGAAAATCTCATGAACAGCAAATTATAAAGGAGTATTTTCAATTATTATCCATTCCAAATGTTTCAAGTGACACAGCCAATATCAGAAGAAACGCCGAATTGATAAAGCAGATGATGGTTAAACGGGGCATTGAATCACAAATCATTGAAACAAAGGGCAATCCAGTTGTGTACGGAAAATTACAAGTCCCGGGCGCCACGCAAATCCTCATGTTTTATGCCCATTACGATGGACAGCCCATCGATCCATCCAAATGGACAGAAACAGAACCATTTAAACCGGTAATTCGTCCCGGTAAACTGGCAGCAGGATCTAACTCACCAAAGCCCATACCCAAATCTTCATCTGAAACTCATTTCAAAGAAGACTGGCGAATTTATGCCCGAAGTGCTAGCGATGACAAAGCGCCGATTATGGCAATGCTGGCTGCGATTGATGCGATAAAAAGTGCCAATGTCCCATTGAAGAATAATTTGAAATTTATTTTTGAAGGAGAGGAAGAGGCAGGATCGAGAAACCTTCGTTCATTTTGTGAGAAAAATAAAGAAATATTGAAGTCGGATATTTTATTCATCTGTGATGGGCCTATCTATTATTCTAATGATCCAACGCTATTTTTTGGAGTCAGAGGAATCACCAGTATTGAAATAACGGTTTATGGGCCCAATACCAATCTCCATAGCGGGCATTTTGGTAACTGGGCGCCAAATCCAGCGATGAGGCTTGCACAATTGCTTTCCACCATGAAAGATGATAAAGGCAAAATGACAATCAAAGGCTTTTATGATTCAATCGTTCCTTTAAGTGAACGTGAATTACAGGCATTGAATGCAATCCCGCCTTATGATGAGCATCTCAAAAAACTATATGGGTTTTCTCAACCAGAAAGCGGTGACAAAAATTTGATAGAAGCCATTCAACTTCCCTCACTGAATGTGCGGGGTTTGCATAGTGGGTGGATTGGACGTCAGGCTCGTACGATTATTCCATCGAGAGCAATAGCTTCAATTGACATCAGATTAGTTAAAGGGAATGAACCAGGAGAAATGGTGCAGAAAGTAATTGATCATATAAAAAGCCAGGGATTTCACGTGGTTGATGAAGAACCTGATCTGGAAATATTGATGAAATATCCACTCGTCGCGAAGGTGACTGGCGGCAGGGGCTATAAAGCGGCAAGAACATTAATGGATTTGCCGATTTCAAAGCGGGTGATTGAATCCTTAACAAAATATTATGTTCAAGAGCCTGTTCTGTTACCAACACTGGGTGGCTCAGTGCCGATTTACATATTTAATGATGTTTTCAATGTCCCGACAATCGGTGTCCCAATTGTAAATCATGACAATAACCAGCATCAACCTGATGAGAATTTGAGAATCGGGCATTTATGGAAAGGGATTGAAACTTTTGCGGCTTTAATTCTGATGAATAATACCGAATGAAAATCCTAATAGAATGAGGATAATACTCCAACAAGACGGCGGACGTCCCGCACTAATGACGCAGATACACGGATTATTAAGTGAAATATGACACGTAAGATGTCAGACATGAGACAAAAAAAATTACGTTTGACGTCTCACTTTTTTAAGAAAAACAGCGTAATCAGCATCGTCTTATACCTTATGACGAACCACCAAAACCTATTGGCGGCTTCGTAGCGATTCAAAAACATCATTTCTAATCACATTGTTTACATCCAAAAAGAATCGAAAAGGAAAGGTCTTAATGAAACCAATTTCTTTCAATAAAATATTCATTTATGGTATTTTATTTCCATTAATCGCATCTTCTCTTTTCGCTCAAGAAACTCCGCTAAGAATCGCCGAGCCGATAAATTCAGTTATCGCCGATCTGAAAGCTTATATACCTGAGCGGATGCATGAGGCAAATGTTCCAGGACTCGCTATTGCACTCATCAAAGATGGTAAGGTTGCCTGGACAGAGGGATTTGGCGTTGCCAATACAATAACTCGAAAACCCATCGCACCCAACACGCTGTTCGAAGTCGCCTCCAATAGTAAAGTGGTGACGGCTTATGCAACACTCCGACTGATTCAGCAGGGCAAACTAGATTTGGATGCTTTTGCTCATTCATACCTACCGGAGTCTGTTTTGAAACCATCCGAATATTCCAATAAAATTACCATTCGGCATTTGCTGTCTCATAGCTCGGGACTCCCTCATCAACCGTTTTCAAAGAATGTACCCATGTTTGAGCCAGGTACAGCCTATTCTTACTCTGGTCATGGATTCGAATATCTGCAAAAGATTATCGAATCGGTCACGAGACAGTCATTGGAGGAAGTTTGTCAGCGACTTGTTTTCGAGCCGTTAGGGATGGAGTCAAGCAGTTTCATCAATTGGCCGACATTTCGCTCCCGCACCGCTAATGGGCACATCCGATCTATCGTTCCTTTGATCGTCTTCATTATTCCTTGTATCATTATTTATATCGTAACTTTTTTAATCGGTCTTGTAGTGTTTCGCATTGTTATGGGCAAATGGCGACCGACTGGAAAATTTACGATCATTATTTTGCTAATTGCATTGGGTTTATTTTTTATTCCAACTTATTTTCTGTTTAAATCACTGATACCCGAATTCTGGTGGTTGATCCTTCAATGTATCGTAATGTTCTATGCAGCGTGGATGGTTTTATTTCTTATTGCTCGATTAATCATTTCAAGGATTTCTGTATTAAAACAGAGGAAAAGAATTGTAGCTGGGATTAAAATAGTATGGAGCATATTGGCATTTGTGGGACTTATTTTTTTGGCAAGCAGGATTACCAACATGCCAGTACCAAAATGGACCCCAGTGGAAGTCCATGCGGCGGGTACCATGCGAACAACGGTCGGTGATCTCTCAAAATTCCTGTTGGAATTAGCTAATCCTCAATACTTGAGTGGGGAAATGGCAACCCAACAGCACACGCCTCAGATTTCTCCGAGTGAAGACATTTCCTGGGGATTGGGCATCGGAATCCAGCACAGCCAATATGGAAATGCGCTCTGGCAATGGGGACAGACAGTGGATTTTCAGAGTGTGATGGTGATTTATCCCGAACATAACTTCGGAGTGGTTGTCTTTTCTAACAGCGATTTTTTCCGACCGTTAATCGTATTTGATGTGGCGCATCGAGCGTTGGGAGGAAAGTTTGATGGCATTTTAAAGGCATCGAGGTTGGAGTTCAATCAGTAAATCTTTTTTATATTCAAAATCTCATTTTGAACAAAATATTATTTGCTTGACTTTTTTAGATGAATTATTTATCTTCAGGATGTAGGATAAAATAAATTGCCAATTTTGATTTTATAACTCATTGTAAAAGAATATTGGATCGTTGATCCGAAAAAGCGAAGAGTCGAGATATTTCAAAACGTCAATCAGCAGTTCGAACTAAATCAACGATTAGAATTAGAAGGGATTGCAAAATCTTTGGTGATAAAAGGATTTGAAGTGAATTTGGAGAATATTTTCTCGCTGGAATAAAGTGATCGTCATTCTTCCACTTCATTCTGCAAATTATAAAACTTTGATTGCATTAACAAAAAAAGGCAGGCGAAAACTCACCAGCCTTTTTTATATCCCCTTAATCTATAAAAATACTAATTTTTTCGTTTGCGATACAAACCAATAACTCAAATACCTAAAAAGCCAGAACTGAGTAATAAAAATGTGCTGGGTTCAGGGACGACAGTTTCCGCAATATAACCACTTATACCATCAGTTAAATATAAATTGGGTGATTGTTCAATCTAATTTGAATTAATTATAATAAAAATGTGTTATCCAAGACCCAATTACCAAGTTAACAAATTACCCAACCTGGACGAGCCAGAACCAAAAAAAATCAAGCTCTCAGAATTGAAATCACCCAGAAAAGAAATTCCTATGTTTTTTATTCTGAGAGATTTCAATTCTGTGAGCTAAAAAGTTTTTGCACATTGGGCAAGAAATTGACTATTTAGGAACTAACAATTACCCGAAAATTAAATGGAACAAAAAATAACAGGAAAGCGTATTCAAAAACAACATAAATATAGTAACTAATAACCTTGCCATTATATACCGACATTCAACCATTTTGCGGAATTTTTTTCTTAATATTTGTTAAAGGAAAATTAGGATTGAACTTTAAACATCAAAAACAATTTACTGGATTCTCTCAGCAAACCCTTGTTTTTCTCCGAACCGTTCGAGAAAAAAACAGCAAAGCCTGGTTTAAAGCGAACAAATATATTTATCATGAACATCTGCTTCATCCGCTTCAAAATTTAGTGTCAGAATTAGGTGAAGCCATGCTTGATATCGACCCAGCATTTGAAACCCGTCCTGCCATCGACAAAACCATTTCTCGCATCTATCGAGACACTCGATTTTCTAAGGATAAATCCCTGTTCAAAAATAATATGTGGATCACCTTCAAAAGACCGAGCAAAGATTGGAAGGATGCGCCGTGCTATTATTTTGAAATTTTTCCAAATTGGTACCGCTACGGTATGGGCTATTATAGCGCTTCAAAAGCAACTATGGTTCGATTTCGAGAAGCCATTGATGAGAATCTTGGTGAGTTTTTGGATGTAATATCTTTTTTCAAAAATCAAAACCTGTTTCAATTGGAAGGGGAGAAATATAAACGGTTGATTGAAAACGACCATCCTCCAGAAATTGATGAATGGTACCAATGGAAAAGTTTTTATTTAGTCTGTAATAGAGAGATTGATGAGGTTTTATTTTCACCGAAATTGGTGGATGAATTGATTCTTGGCTTCATGATGCTGAAGCCGTTGTATCAGTATTTGATGAATTTGCACTGTTAAAAATCTTTAGATGATTTTGAATCACGAATAGCGAATATCGAACAAAGAATAAAGAAGTGAATTTTAACATAGTAAAAAAGATCGAGGTCAACGCAAAAATGAAGAAACTTCAGAGAATCTTACCAGTTTTATTTTCCCTTATAATCATTTCATTTGTTCCTTGCTTCGGTCAGAATAGCTACCGAGACACCTGGCAGAAGCCTGAAGCAATTATGGACACAATCGGTGTCAAGCAAGGAATGGTTATTGGCGAAGCCGGCGCTGGAGAAGGTTATTTTACGTTCTGGCTGTCCAAGCGGGTCGGGGAAAAAGGGAAAATTTACACTAATGATATTAAAGAAAGCGTTCTCCATCAAATTAAAAAACGATGTGAGCGTGAGGGGATTAATAACATCACCACAATTCTTGGCAAACAGAATGATCCATTCTTTCCAGAAGGTGAATTGGATATGGTTGTGATGATGCTTGCTTTTCACGAATTTAAAAATCCTGTCAAATGGCTGGAAAATGTAAAAGCAAGCCTGAACCCTGAGGCTCCACTGGTGATTATCGAACGTGATCCTGAAAAAACCGGTAGTGGCTGGGGACATTTTATGAAAAAGGATGAAATATTGGAAACGGTGAAAAAGGCGAATTTTGAATTGGTTCGCATTGAAACATTTTTGGCGAAGGATACTATTTTTATTTTTCGGTTGAAGACAAGTGAAATGTGAGACGGCAGACGTGAAACGTAAAGCGTAACACTTAATAAGAATAAAATCTTACGTTTCACGTTTTACGTCTTACTTTTTACCTTTCACAATTCTGCGTCATAGTTCGCTATAAAAAGGGGTGAATATGAGGTAAAAATGAACTCAATGATTCAAACAGATCAACTCAAACGACGAATCGGCCTGACCACTGCTACTGCTATTGTTGTCGCAAATATGATCGGTTCTGGTATCTTCATCACCACAGGATTTGTTGCTGACAAAGTACCTGGACCTGGCTGGGTATTACTATGCTGGATTATTGGCGGACTGATTGCCATTTCAGGAGCACTCTGCTATGCTGAGTTATCCACTAGAATGCCTGAAGTTGGTGGAGAATACGTTTATTTGAAAAAATTGTATCATCCTATGCTTGGGTTTTTGACTGGTTGGACCAGCTTGATTGTTGGATTTTCTGCCCCCATAGCCAGTGCTGCTTTGAGTTTTGCTGAATATATTTTCGCTGGAATTGATATTCCATTAGCTGAGGGAATTGTTGTTCCGAAAAAAATGATAGCAATTCTGATTATTTTGATTTTCACCATCGTTCATTACCTCGGTGTTCAATTGGGTTCAAGAGTACAAAATATTTTAACAGCTTTAAAGATTGTTATTGTTGTTGGTCTTGCCAGTATTGGATTAGCCATCGGAAGTAGAGCTGGTACAATCGTTTCTTTTAACGCGAATAGTTCTTTCAACGCTGTTTCATTTGGAACAGCCATTATGCTGGTCATGTTTTCCTACAGCGGCTGGAATGCCAGCAGTTACATCGCTGGTGAGTTAAAAAATCCGAAAAAGAATTTGCCCATCTCTTTGTTGGGTGGTACGACTATTGTAATCATCCTCTATCTTGCCATCAATCTCTTTATTCTTCATGCGCTTCCCTATTCTGAATTGAAGGGAACCATTGCTGTTGTAGAAGCCGCTTCCGTCAGAGCGTTTGGCAACTGGATGGGAAAGGTTTTGAGTTTATTGGTGGGACTGGCTTTATTATCGTCTCTCAGCGCCTTTATCATGATCGGTCCCAGAGTGTATTATGCTATGGCACGAGATAGGTTGTTTCTTCCATTTGCTGCAAGGCTTCATCCACGTTACAACGTCCCTGGCAGATCAATAATAATTCAAGGTGTCATAGCGATTATATTGGTATTGATCAGCTCTATTGAACAGTTGCTGGTTTATATCATCTTTGCACTGAATATATTCCCCTGGCTGGCTGTATTGGGATTATTCCTTGCCCGCAAGAAAGGCATCGGAGAAGAATCAGCCGTCAAAGTTAAACCTTATCCATTGGTTCCGATCTTCTTTCTGTCAGCCAGTCTCATTTTAATGATCTTTATGTATATCGGTAGACCAATGGAATCCACTGCATCGATTTTGACAGTACTTCTTGGAATACCATGTTATTTTTTATGGATAAAAGGAGTAAAGATATCAAATAAGATATTTTCAGGAGAAATTAAATCTAAGGACATAGATAACTAAAACTGCAAAGATAGCTCCCCAAAGATTCTACCCCCACCTGAATTAAAACCCTAATATTTGCTTGACTCTGTTGAATTAATTTTCTATATTGTAACAATTTTTGTATTATAAGCTTTTTCTTTAAAGTGGAGAAGAAAAATGCAAATCATCGATTTAACGGAAGAACACAAAAAGTTATATTTTCTATGCCTGGAAGATTGGTCTGATGAAATCAAAGAGGCGGGGGATCACAAAGCAACCTGGTACAAAAAAATGAAAAATAAAGGACTGAGAGTGAAGCTGGCGGTCGATGACAACGGAAAAATAGGTGGGATGATCCAATATCTTCCTATTGAGCAATCATTTGCTGATGGGAAAGACTCATATTTTGTAGCCTGCATTTGGGTGCATGGCTATAAAAAAGGGAGAGGAAATTTTCAGAAGAAAGGCATGGGCAAAGCGCTACTTCAAGCTGCGGAGGAAGATGCTGCATCGAAAGGAGCAAAAGGCATGGCTGCCTGGGGAGTTTCGTTACCATTTTGGATGAAGGCATCCTGGTTTAAAAAGCGGGGATATAAAAAGGTTGATAAACAGGGGATGTCAATTCTTGTCTGGAAACCGTTCTCTGATGAAGCAATTCCACCCAAATGGATTAAGGAGAAGAAGCGACCAGAGAAAGTCCCCGGGCAGGTAGCGGTAACAGCCTTCTTGAACGGTTGGTGCTCCGCACAGAACATGGTTTTTGAACGGGCAAAAAGAGCCGCTGCTGAGTTCGGAGAGAAGGTCGTCTTCAAAGAAATTAACACATTTGATAGAAAAGTATTTTTGGAGTGGGGTATTGTTGATGCTTTATTTATTGACGATAAACAGGTGAGGACGGGACCTCCGCCGTCCTATAAGAAAATTAGGAAATTGATTGCAAAAAGAGTTAGGAAAATATAAATGACAGAAGACCTTCCCGAAGGTTACGAAATTTGCCTTAGGCAGACGTTCGGGAGGGTCATTATTACAAAAAATATAAAATGTAAACTATACTTATTAAGGTTAACAATTTCATAAAATGCTGTCATTGCGAGCGAAGCGAAACAATCTCATAAATGGCTAAAAATTAAAAGATTGCTTCGTCACTTCGCTCCTCGCAATGACAGATTAAATACTGAAAATCTAACCCTTAACAAGTATAACTAACCTATTTTGAGATTAATTATTTTGCAAATGAGATTCAACTTTAAAAAATTATTAATTCGATATCGATCTTCTAATCTTAATAAAATCATAAAAGAATTTTTCCACTGGTTTAAATTCTCCTTTAAATCTATCATAAATTTCCCTCAAATCTTTCGCTACCGTGGCGAAACATTTAAACAGATTTATATTCTGGGGAATCAAGCACTGCCTTTAATCATTCTTTCTACCATTTTTATTAGTATTGTGCTAACTTTGGAAACAGGTAAAAAACTTGAGCCTTTTGGGGCAAAACTCATGTTGGGGCGAGTGGTAGCCATTGCTGTTTTAAGGGAACTTGGGCCGGTGATAACGGGTTTGATGATGGCAGGACGAATCGGTGCCAAGATCGTGTCAGAAATCGGCAATATGGTATTGACAGAGCAAGTAGACGCGCTCCGTGCTTATGGCACTGATCCCATAAAAAGATTGATTGTACCACGCGTCTTTGCTGCTTTTGCAGTGATGATACCGTTAACCATCATCGCCGATGTCATTGGAATTATCGCTGGTTCGTTTTCGGCTATTACATTGTTGGATGTTGATTTTGATTTTTTCTGGTTATCTGTGAAGGAAGGTCCTACATTAGAAGACTTATCTGTCGGAATGATTAAACCACCTTTTTTTGGCTTATTAATTGGAACCATTAGTGCTTATTTAGGATATACACTTAAGGGCGGCGCCGAAGGAATGGGCGGGCTGCTACCCAAACTGTCATGTTTACTTCTATCGGTGTTTTACTGATGGATTTTATTTTAACGATGATCATTGTTTCATTTTTTTAGGAGTAGACAATTGATAGAATTTGACAAAGTATCTTTGTGTTTAAATAATCGAACTATTTTAAAGAATCTTTCCTTTCAGGTTGAAAAAGGTCAAACACTACTTTTAGTTGGAAGTAGCGGTGCTGGAAAAAGTACCATTCTTCGATTGATACTTGGATTACTGAAGCCAACTGCTGGAAGTATTTCGATTATGGGCAAGAATATTTCGCAAATGTCTGAAAAAGAGCTGAATGAAATGAGAAAGAAATTCAGCCTGGTTTTTCAAAATGGTGCTTTGTTCGATTCATCAACATTACTGGAAAATGTTGGATTCTTTTTGACTGAAAACGAAAAGCTTCCGGAAAAAGAGGTTTTCCGTCGCGTCGAGGAGATTATGACTTTTTTAGGGCTGGAAAATTTTCTCGATTATTATCCCTCTGAAATCAGTGGTGGGATGAGAAAACGTGTTTCCATCGCACGAGCCATCGTTACCAATCCAGAGTGTCTCCTCTATGACGAACCTACAGCCGGTCTTGACCCTTTTGCCGCCAGAAAAGTGGTCGATTTAATCAAAAGCCTGCAAAACAAATTTCAAGTCACCTCACTCATTGTAACGCACGAAATTCATCATTTTGCCAATGTTGTGGATCGATTATTAATGCTCAAAACCGGCTCTATAACATACGATGGACCTTACGATCTATCCATTCTTGATCACTTCGAAGAGAGTGAGGCACCCACAGAATGTATACCAGAAGAGGAGCTTTATGCAGATTTCTAGTAGAAGTAAATCCGTAAGAGTTGGAGTAATATCACTTTGGGGATTAACACTTTTTTTAATTATTTTTATTATTTTAATCATTGGTAAGAACCAAAAGCTATTTACTCCAAAATATTCTCTTTATATGTTTGTTTCAAATGCCCAGGGCTTGAACCCAGGCGCTTTTATTACCCTTTCTGGTTTGAAAGTTGGCGTTGTTGGTAAAATGAAATTTACCCAAAAAAATGAGCAACAGGGTATTCTCGTCGAATTAAAAATCAATCGATATTATGCCAACATGACTACCTCATCTTCTGTAGCGACAATTAATACCATGGGAATGCTGGGAGATAAGTATGTGGACATCTCGTTGGGAGAGTTATCCGATCCGGTTCTGAAGGAGGGGGAATTCATACTGACAAATCCCCCATTGGACTTAGCTGCAATTGCTTCAAATGCCTCTGCGGCTATTAGTGAATTCCAGCTAACACTTAAAAATATTAACAAAGTCACAGAACAAGCTCTCAATGGCTCTGGAATGCTAGGACTACTGATTAAAGATAAATCGGCACAAAACAATCTGGCACAGTTGCTGCATAATTTAAATCATATTTCCACTCAGATCGAAAAAGGCAAAGGAAATCTCGGACAGTTTGTTCAGGATACGACGCTTTTCTTTTTGGTAAAGAATACAGCGACCAATCTTGACAAAATTTCTTCAAAGATTCAGCAAGGAAAGGGGAGCCTTGGAAGATTAGTAACTGATACTGCATTATATGCCAGATTAAACTCTATCTCTATATTAGCAGATTCTTTACTCTATGGAATGCAGCAAGGTGAGGGGACGGCTGGCAAATTAATGAAAGATGAGCAATTATATAATCAATTGCTATTTCTAACAAAATCTTTAAATACGCTCACAGAGGATATAAAAAAGAATCCGAAAAAGTATGTGACGATTAAAGTTTTTTAATATTCAGACCTTCGAGGTTTCTGAAACCTCAAAGGTCTTTCTATAACTCTATGTAAAATTTTATCTAAACTACTTTGAAAGCGAAATAGAATACCCGCCAATCAGCATAATATCGGGAGCACCATCATCGATTCCAAGTCCTAATGCGCCTCTTAATCGACCATTGCCCAGGACGTAATCAGCTCCGCCACTTAGCATCATATAATCATTTTCGCTCCAGATGGTAAGCTCGCCAACGATATTCAGTTGTTCGTTAACCTTGTAAATTGTCCCACCTCCAAGAAGCAAATTAGAATCATATTCGTCATCCATGCCTTTAAAAAAAAACAATCCTAAAGTTCCAACGATTGCTATACCATTTTGCAGATTATGCCGAATTGCCCCAAAAGCTCCGAAATTAAGATTGCCCTGCCCAACGTCATCGGAGCCAATAGGGAGTGTTATCATGCCACCAGCCGAAATATTCGTCTGTTTTTGTTTGTAAACATTATAACGGCCATATACACCCAGGTCAGATATACCTGATTGACCATCGCCTTTATCTGGTGACCAATTAATGAAGCGGAGCTCAGTTTGTAATTCAATCTTTTCATTGATCGGATAACCACCCTGTACACCGATACCGAATGTATTCCATTTGTCGTAATCAGAGAAGTTAAGTCCACCTTCCCCGTATCCAGCTTTTGCGATTGGGGCATCAAAGAAATAAGTCTGGAAAAGATGTACATCATTCATATTATCCTGCGCATAAAGAGGTAAGACAAGAAGAAGCGCAACGAATACAGGTATAGAAAATTTTGTCATATTAAACCTCCGTTTATAACACTTATTAGATTTTGTAAGTTAGCTAATATTGTAATTTAAAAGTCGTTAAATATAGGAAATTTGATATAAATTGTCAAGTACTTTGTCAATTATATTTTAATTAAAGCTATTTTTTTAAAGCGAATTTTTAATTTTGTCCCAATATTGTCATTGACTTTCATAAAATATTTTATTATTTTCATTACCACTATGATATCGAATTTTAATATAACTAATGATGGTCAAATATACTAAAATTCTAGTTATTTTACTGATTATACTTTTTTGTATTCCTCGGTCGGTCTTTCCCCAGAAGTCAGGCGTAATCATTGGATTGCGTCACGATCAAATATTGGATCAACCTCTTCCCTATGGAGAAGATGTTAGTGCCAGCAGGTTTGCCAACTATCGAACATTATGGATATTTTCAAACGAACAGGATTCTATTTCATCTTGTAAGATACAAAATTTCCTGCTGGTTCCAGGAAAGAATACTTTCTGGAAAATTCAAGTGTTTCGTCAAAAAGAGAGCGATTGGGTTGAGGATTTTATAATTTCTAATCCAATAGATCAATCTACTCAACTTCCATTTCTTGATTCATTAATCGTTGCTGAATGTGAAGGAAATAAACGTTTGTCCATTATTTTTGTGGGTACAGATTATCTATCTTATGAAGGCGGATCAGATGGCTATTGTGAGGGGGCAGCCCATCCCTGGCATGTGAATTATCTCAAAACAGTCTCTTTAGATGATCCATCGGGAGAGGGTGTTGATATTTCGGCTATCTTAGGTCAGGATGCAAAATCTGCTTTACTCCAGGGTGCCCGAGATTATTTTACCAGAAAAGGTGATGAACGATTGAATCCCGCACCTGACGAAAAAAATTGGGGCTTGATCCGACGGAGAGGACATTGGGTCTTGCGGGGGCAACTGGATTATTCCTCCGAAGTCTATCGAGGTCAGTTCGCCCATTTCGATATTCCTTTTTCAACCACTCAAAAACTGGTTGGATTCGACCTGCTTTCTGTGCCATGGAAAAAAATTAAAGAACTCGTCCCTAAAGCCAGGGATGCCATCACTTCTCCTAATAAGAATTTATTAATTATATTGACAAAAGATCATCTGCTGGTTTATTCAATAAGCCTGGATTCCAATTTAAAACTGATTCAAAAAACGGCGCTGATTCCCAATGAATTTTTAATCATGGCGCAATGGGCAATTGGAGAATATGTGGATAAATGGAACGCCACCATTAAAGATTTTTTGAATCGCTAATTTCGCTAATTATTAGAAAAATTAGCGTAATCTTCATCTGGCAGATCTTTACCATAAATTAATACGGAGAAGGAGGATTAGCGATCTAAAAAGAGACATAGCAATGAAAAATAAAAACTCACAACTGGTTTATTCCACTGATCCTGAATTAAGACGACAGATTGAACAACAACAAAAATCGGCATCAAAACCAGATGTAGTCAATTTTCCTCCAGAAAAACAACGGATTGAAATCCTGCTGCAAACGAAAGGGCGGAAAGACAAGCAAGTAACTTTGATTCAAGGCTTTCAGCATGATGCTAATACGCTGAATCAACTGGCACGCAAGCTTAAGCAGTTTTGCAGTGCTGGCGGGACGGTCAAAGGACGGGATATTGAGATTCAGGGGGATAAAAGAAAAATTATAGCGGCGAATTTGCAGCAACTTGGGTATCAGATTAAAATGGTTTAATTCTCTTTTCAACAACCATCTTCGCCCGCACCAACCGAAGTTCTTCTATCGGAATATCTTTCCCTAATTGTTCCCTCACTTTTTCGATATTATTAACTCCTGAGGAATGAAATGCCTTGCGGATCACCTGTTGTCTTTCTGGTGGAATGTAATTATTTAAAATGATCTCCTCGCCAAAAAGAATCAACCGTTCGATATGGCTGTAAATAGTTCGAACTGGAATGTTTCTCTTTTGTGCTACTGCGTTGATGGACAATCCCTGGCGCAAGAAGTCCAGTGTTTTGTACTCTGTCATTTGTGTTGCTGATTTCGTTGGCTTTTGTTCCCTTTCGATCTCCAATCCAATTTGTTGTGCGTAAGCAATAATCTCTTTCAAAAATCGAGGTCCATATCGCTTAATTTTTGATTCCCCCATTCCGAAAATCGATTGAAGCTGATTCCATGTCGTCGGAATTCGAGTTGCCATGTCCTTTAACGTTTTGTCCTGAAAGATAATGTATGGCGGCACGTTTCGCTCATCGGCAATCCGTTTGCGCAATTGGCGGA
>Ga0209636_10002851_pt1 | contig 17636 bp, 12 predicted proteins | sample DeeMarSWOR152_54_FD_187464 | JGI IMG/M metagenome (GOLD analysis project Ga0209636, IMG submission 187464) | Marine sediment microbial communities from White Oak River estuary, North Carolina - WOR-1-52-54 (SPAdes) (version 2) | ecosystem: Environmental > Aquatic > Marine > Intertidal zone >... | reverse complement strand
CTCGTTGCTCTACCTTCAGGAGAAGGGCATCGCCGTCGCAGTCGACAAAAATCTCCCTCACCACCTGATGGTGGCCAGAGATCTCCCCCTTCATCCACAACTGCTTCCGGGAACGGCTCCAGTACCAGGCCTTTCCCGTCTCCACGGTTTTCCACCAGGCCTCCCGATTCATATAAGCCAGCATGAGGACGTCGCCGTTCCCGTAGTCCTGAACGATGACGGGAACAAGACCCCCGGATTTCTCGAAATCAATCCCTTCCAAGTCCTTAGCCCTCCCTCCGCTTGCGAGCGCCTTTCAAGATAGCATCCTCAAAAACTCCAATGCATTCCTCGCTGCGGATCCACCATGGCAATTATTGAAGAAGATCAAGGTCTTTCCCGTCAGGGCCTCAATCTCCCGTATGGGCTGGATGAAGCCCCTGAGCTCTTCCTCGCTATAGAGGTAGTCATAGCGAACCGAAGTCGGCACGTTGAACCAATTCGGATTTCTCCCATGCATCCGGAAATACCCCACGTCCGACGTCGCCCTCGGGGTGAAGGGCATCAGCTTGGGCAATTTGGGCTCATCAACGACACAGTAACCAGTCCCAATATCCTTCAAAAAGGAAAACGTCGAGTCCTTCAGCCAATAGATGTTTCTGAACTCCACCACCAGGGGAATCTCCCCCAGTCGTTCCTTAAAGGAGCGGAGATATGCGAAGCTCTCGCTATTGGGAAAGAAGGAATAGGGAAATTGCGCCAAAACACACCCCAACTTCCCCTCAAGGACAAGGGGTTGGAGGGAATAGAGGAACTTGTCAAAGACGTCCCTGTTATCGATGATCCTTTTGGTTGCCTTGTCTCGGATTTCGTGGGTCATGCCCTTAAAGCACTTAACCACGAACTCAAAGTCATGGGAGGTCTTCTTAGACATACCGATAAAGCTGTTTGGGGACGGAAGGGTGTAATAGGTAAAATTGACCTCCAGTGTCTTTAACCCGAGCTCCCTCTCGTAATAGGAAAGCATGTCTCGGTCCTTGATCTCCTTGGGGTAAACCGTTCCCTTCCAATCAGGAAAGGAGAAACCGCTCGTTCCTATCTTGATCATAGAGACCTCTTCCCCGGAAAGTCCCATAAAAGCTAGTCCAAAGCGGGGGGATTGTCAAGGAAATCCTGGCTGGGGTCTCCGGGGGGATTGATGGAGGGATCCCCAGGTAAGGGTAAAATCCCCATATTTGTCGTTCACCCGATCAATGGCTTCCCATAGGGCCGCCAATCTATTTGGCCTTGAAAAGAGGGATAACTGGTTGGAAGGCCTGTGGAGGTTGGAGACCGTAACTCCCAAAAGCCTCACGGGTCTCTTACCTCCTATGGAATCCCAAATCCTCAAGGCAAGCCGGTAGATTTCCTTCCCGCTCGTGAGCGGTTCCAGGGCGGTCTTCTGCCGGGTTAGGGTAGAGAAATCGGAAAAACGGACCGTCAGGATAACCCTTCCCCCGCGGAAACAATTCCTCCTCAACCTCCTTCCCACCTGTTCGCAGAGCCTGAGGAGAAAACCCGATATGATCGTTGAATCATCGGTATCCTCGGGCAACGTGACGAAATGCCCGAAGGACTCAGGATCGGACGCCTGGCCCAGCGGAATCACGGGGGTTTCATCAATTCCCAATCCCATGTGGTGAAGCCTCTCCCCTAAAGAACCAAATCTCTTCTTGAGAAGGTGGGGTGGAAATCTCCCCAAATCCCCACCGGACTCAATCCCGAGGGACCGTAGGACCTTTTCCCTTCTGGGGCCGATGGACCAAAGCTGACCTATGGGGAGATTGTCCAGAAAATGGGAGACCTTGGCGGTCGGAATGACCATGAGCCCATCGGGCTTCCCCTGAGAACTGGCCAATTTTGCAACAAATTTATTGGGCCCAATCCCTACCGAACAGGCCAATCCGACCTCATCGAAAATCCGTTTCTTAATGTCTTTGGCGGCCGCCTTTGGGGAGGGAAATAACAAGCGGCAATGGGTCATATCGAGAAAGGCCTCATCGATGGAGGCAACCTCAAAATGGGGAGAATACTCCCTTAGGATTCCCATAACCCTGATGGACGCATTCACATATCGCCCTAAATCCCCCTCAACACACCGAAGCTCGGGACACCTCCTCCGGGCTTCAACGAGTGACATGTTGGCATGGACTCCAAAGGCACGGGCCTCGTATGAGGCCGAGGCCACAACAGTCCTGGGGAATCTTCCACATACCGCCACAGGCCTTCCCCTCAGGTTTTCGTTCCGCCGTTGTTCAACCGAGGCGAAGAAGGCGTCCATATCGACGTGGAGGATAACCCTGGTTTCATCCCTCACCTTTATTCTCTCCCTAACCGGATTAATCCCCATTCCTCAATTTCACATCACTTTCCTAAAAATTCCGACGACTTTTCCCACGATGGTTACCCTCCCCTCTCCCCTCGCCACGACAACGGGTTCCATGGTCGGATTGGCGGGCTGGAGCCGAAGAGACTCTCCATCTCTATAGACCCTCTTAACGGTTGCCTCATCATTGATCAAAATCACCCCAATCTCCCCGCTCTCCACCACGGGCTGAGGGGAAACCAGGGCCAAATCTCCGTCCTTAATCCCTTCCCCGATCATGCTATCCCCTTTCACCCTCAGAAAGAAGGTTTCATCACCTCCGGCCAAAGACCGATCGAGGGCAATTTCTCCCTCAAAATCCTCGTAAGCCAGGGAGGGATCTCCCGCCCTCACTTTCCCCACTAAGGGGACCAGCCTGTAGGACCCGGAGGAAAAAACCCTCCTCACCTCAATTGCTCGGGATTTCCCGCGTCTCCTCCTGATATATCCCTTCTCCTCCAGGGCATCCAGCCTCTTCTTGGGGCTCCTGGGACCTTTCAACCCGAAATGGCGTGCGATTTCCCTCACGGTGGGGGGATATCCCCTCTCCTTAAGAAATCGAATAAGATAGGATAAAACCTGGCGCTGCCGCGCCGTCAACTTCTTTTTGGGGATTTTAGTCAACATATGTTGTCTTTTTATTTGATCCCCTATGGTTTGTCAAGCCTTTTATTGGTGAAGCTCTTTGACAAAACTCCCCCAATTTTGTATATCCCTTCCGTGGACATTTCTATCAACGGGAGCATGCGCGATGAAGTATAAGGTTATCTTCCAGCCCTCCGGGAGAAGGGGATACGTCGATCAAGGGAAAAAACTGCTGGAAGCCGCTCGGGACCTTGGGGTGGACATCGAATCCATCTGCGGAGGAACGCAAAGCTGTGGGAAATGTCGGGTCAAGATAGAGGAGGGTTCATTCCCAAGGGATGGGATTCATTCGGCGGGAAACCACCTCTCCCCCTTCACCTCCGAGGAGGGGAAGTTCATCGATGTTCAGGAACAACGCGCCGGGTATAGGCTGGCCTGTGCAGCCCAACTTCAGGGCGATGTGGTGATCTATGTCCCCGAGGAAAGTCGGGGTGGAAAACAGGTCATCTGTAAGGCACCCAGGGATATGGGAATCGAAACCGACCCGGCGGTCAAGGGCTATCATCTCCAGCTAGCGCCCCCTTCCCTTTCCGACCCTATGGCCGACCTGGAAAGGATAAAGTCAGGGTTGGAAAAGCACTATGGCCTGAAAGGCCTCGGCATTGATTATCCCGCATTGACGACATTGGGAGCCAACCTCAGGGCAGCCCAGTGGAGGGTGAGCGCTGTCCTCTGGATGGACCAAGAGATTATCGACATCAGGCCCGTGAATTTCAACTCCCTTTACGGCATCGCCATCGATATTGGGACCACTACCATAGCCGGCTACCTCTGTGACCTCGTGAGCGGGGAGGTCTTGGCCATGGACTCCCTTATGAATCCCCAGATCTCCTTCGGGGAGGATATCATGGCCAGAATCACTTACACCACGAACCATCCAGGTGAGGGCCTGAAGAGGATGCACGAACAAATCATACAATCCATCAACCGAATGGTCATCAACACCACCCAACAGATCGGAGCCTCCCCAGAGGAGGTCTATGAAATGACCATTGTCGGGAATACGGCCATGCACCACTTCTTCCTGGAGATCAACCCAGAATACTTGGGAAAATCGCCCTTCTGCCCGGCCCTTCAGCGATCAATGGATGTTAAGGCAAGGGATTTGGGGCTCAAAATTCATTCCTGTGGGAACGTGCACGTGCTCCCGATTGAGGCGGGTTTTGTAGGGGCCGATAATGTTGGAGTCATGTTGGCCCAACAGCCCCACCGTGCGAAGGAGCAAACCCTGATCATAGACATTGGAACCAACGGGGAATTGGTAATGGGAAATAGAAACGGCCTGTACTCCGCCTCGTGCGCCACGGGGCCAGCATTTGAAGGGGCTCACATAACATTCGGAATGCGTGCTGCCCCTGGGGCCATCGAGAGGGTTCGCATAAACCCCCAGGACTACGAGGTGAATTTTAAGGTGGTAGAGGCTGATCGGTGGAGCGACCAGTGCGAACCCGAAGAGATTGGGGCGAAGGGCATCTGTGGTTCCGGCATTATCGACGCGGTAGCGGAGATGTTTAGGGCAGGTATCGTAGATAAGAGCGGAAGGCTTCTGGGGACCATTCCATCAAGCCGCATTAAGAAGGCCGGGAAAGGGTATGCATTCGTGATAGCCAAGGCCAAAGAAACGGCCATCGGCCGGGATATAACCATCACGGCGGAGGATATCAGACAGGTCCAGCTGGCCAAGGGAGCTCTCTATGCAGGGGCCAAGGTGATGATGGGTATTCTGGGACTTAAGGAGATCGACCGAGTCATCCTTGCGGGGGCATTCGGAAACTACATCGATCCCGAAAAGGCCATGGTTTTGGGCTTATTTCCCGATTGCGATCCCAAGGAAATCACCGCGGTCGGAAATGCGGCTGGGGACGGTGCCCGCATCGCTCTCCTCAGCAGGGAAAAGAGGAGGGAAGCAGGGGACATCGCCAGGGCGATTCACTACGTCGAGTTGACCCTCTGTAATGATTTCCTCGATCAATTCACTTTGGCTATGCATTTTCCCCATATGAGAGACCCCTTTCCCCATCTCAGGGGGCTTATCTCCGAGGAGATGATCAACCTTTAGGGTGATTTCGGCCAGGATCACTGGGATGAATCCGGTGAGGAGGTGGAAAAGGTTTGCCTTAAGCTGAGATGAATGGACCCGGAAATACCATCGTCCTTATTCATTAACATAAGGTTTGATCTTGTCGAGATCTTATGCTAAAAGGGGATACCGATCCGATTAAAATTGACCAAAATCACTGGCGCCCATGTCTGACCTCATCCTTATAAATATAACGGGAGAGGGAAAAACCTACTCCATCAATAAGATCCCCTTCAAAATCGGAAGGGATGGGAAAAACGACCTGGTCCTTGAATCCAAGATCGTTTCCCGCGAACACGCCCAGATCAAGCGGGCCAAAGAAGGCCTGGCCATAGTCGATCTCGACAGCCATAACGGGACCTTTGTCAACGGTACGCGAATTAAGGAGGCCGTTCTGCGAGACGGTGATGAAATCCTTATAGGTGAAACGCTCATGTTGTACCAGGAAACCGTCGTCGAGGATGTTCACTTCTCTGAGGATGATTCCCCCCTGGACTCACGGTTAACCATCATTAGACCCGTTGATGATCTGGCAATACCAGGGCTACTCGGAGGAGGGGTGCAACACCCTCGCCCAAAGGATCAGCGGATTGAACAATTGGAAAGAAATAATCGGAATCTCATCATCCTTTACCAGTTGAGCGAAAAGCTGATCTCCCCAATCTCCTTGAGGGAATTACTGGCTACCATCATGGAACTCACCTTCAAGTCCATTGATGCAGACCGGGGCTTCTTAATGCTGTTCAGTAAGGGAGGGGACCTGACCCCGAAAGTCATTAAATTTAGGGATTCGGCCTCAAAGGCTAATGAGAAAATCACCATCAGTCGGACCATCGCTAATAGGGTCGTACAGGAAAGGGTGGCAATTCTGACCTCTGATGCCATGGTGGACCCCAGATTCAATCAGGGGGAAAGCATATATGTCCATGGGATTCGATCGGCGATGTGCGTCCCTCTCTGGAGGGGGGGGGATATCATCGGGATCATCCATCTCGACAGCTTTAGGCGTTCAAACCAATTCACGGAAAACGACCTGGAGCTCCTTATGGCTATTGCAAACCACGCGGCCGTCGGCATTGAACAAGCAAGGCTGAATGAGAAAATTCTCAGAGAGATGCAGATCAGGGGCAATCTCGAGCGCTTTCACTCGCCCGATGTGGTCAACACCATCATGGAAGAAAGCGCCGAGAAAGGAGGTTTGTCCTTAAAGGTCGAGGAGAAGGTTGCCACAGTCCTCTTCGCCGACATTCAGAACTTCACCTTTTTGGCAGAGAGGCTCAGCGCCCCGGAGGTAGCCTCCCTCCTCAACGAGTACTTCAGCATCATGACCGATATCGTATTCGAATACGACGGGACACTGGATAAATATATGGGAGATGCCATTATGGCCACCTTCGGTGCTCCCTACTCCCACGGAAATGACGCGGAAAAGGCAGTTTTGGCAGCATTGAAAATGCGACGGGAATTGAAGAAGCTCATGAAACAGAAGGAAGAAAAGCGCCGATTCCATGTGCGCATAGGTATAAACAGCGGAAATGTATTGGCCGGTTACATTGGGTCCACCAAAAGGTTGGAATATACCGTCGTGGGAGATGTCGTCAATGTCGCCTCCTATTTAGAATCAATAGCCGATACCAACGAAATCCTCATCGGGGAGGAGACTTTTCGGCAGGTGCGTGAGCGCTTCCTCTTAGAAGGGGCGGGCAAGAGAAAGGTAAAGGGGGGAATCAGCGAGGTCCGCTTTTACCGGGTGATTGGCGAGAAATAGTGAGGATATCCTTATCATGGGACGGTTCGTTAGAGGTGTACCGCTTATTCCCTTGATCCTATCCCTTTTTTTCTGCATCTCCTTGGGCCAAGTTGAAATGGACCCAAAGGAGAAGGATATCAAGAATCTATTCTTCAACCCGAACGTGGCCTCGGAGGAGATAAGGAAGGTGGTGGTCCTCTCCGTCCGCTCGGAGGGAGAAAGGGTGGAAGATGCTCCGAGCATAACGGACCTGCTGGTGGCGAAGCTGAGAGCGGTAAAGAAATACGAAATCATCCCAGCTCCAGACCTCAAGGACCTTATTGAAAAAAGGGGGATGGATTGGGCGAAAATTCATCATTACGCCCAGCTCTTGGAGATCGGTAAATCCCTTGATGTCGACGGGGTGATTATGGCCTCCCTGTCCGAGTATGGTCGGATGGGAAGTAGAACTCAATTTGGCCTAAACCTCAGGATGATAAGGATCCCGGAAGGCGATACTGCCTGGAGCATGAGCTGTTCCACGAGGGGAAAGTCAAAGGAGATGGAAGGGATTGCCAAAAAGGGGATTGATTCCATCATACGGACTTTGACCCATCGATGGCAATCGGAGAAAGCGACCACCGCCTGGGGAATCAAACTCCAGTCCCTTAAAACTTCGAGCAGAACCCGTTATATTACCGTTAGAGTTCCCAAATACGGAAAGACGGAAATCAAAGAATACATCGTGAGCCGGAGCACATCTGAATCCGGACCGTATAAAGTAATTAAACGCTTGAAACAGAGAAGAAGGGCTACCCAGTCTTTTAAGGATCGTGATGTCCGAGTAGGTTTGAACTACTTCTACCGCTATCGGGTTCTCACAAGAGAGGGGTTCCTCAGCCCGTTCTCTGAAGCGGTCAAGGCAATTTTAGCGTCAGCAACGGTCAAGTCCGGACCACTCAGCGGGAAGAAGCACCATCCGTGAGATTCAGTTAATCTGGGAGAAAGCCCTCGCTGAAACCGCTCCTGCACCAAATAATCATCTTCTCAGCTCGGAGAGCCTTCCTTTCACCTTCCTGCGCTCCAATTCCGTCAAATCAACCAGTTCCAAACATTTCTCCCACTGTTGAGAAGCAGACATCTCCTGTTCCAAAGTTCTGTATAACGTGGCCAACCCATCGCGATATTGATACGTGGTGGGCGAAAGTTCCACCGCCGTTTCGTATTCTAAAACGGCATCGGCCAATCTATCAAGCCGCTCGAAAACCTTACCCAGGAGAAAATAGACCCTCGGGTTCGCCGGGTCCAGCTGCAGCGATTTTCTGAAAGCCTCAATGGCCTCTTTATACTCGCCCTTGTTAGATAAAATCTCTCCCAGGTAGGCATACGCAAAACCGATATTGGGGGCGACCCCTAAGATCTTGTTGACCACGGGCAGAGCATCCTCGTATTTTCCATTCTTGATGTAAATTTGTGCCAGGAGGCTACAGGCCTCGAGGTTATCGTCGTCAAGTTCTATGGCTTTTTTGAGATATTTGACCGACTCAAGGTAGGCCCCCTTCTTCATGCTATAGGCCTTAGCCAAGAGGATGTAAGCACCTACAAAATTCGGATCTTCGTAGAGGGCTTTTGAAAGACTATCGATCGCCAGGTCGTATTCCCCTTGCTCCATGTTGGCCTTTCCGCGTCCCCAAAAAAGCTGCGACCGGGAGATCGTGTTGATGCAAATGGCCCTCTTGGCTTTCATGAATGCCCGAGCCCCGTATACGCCTTCCAGGTGTCCGACAACGGCTAGGTTGGAGATCCGATCTTCTTCGCCGACCTTATAGAGACCCACATATTCCCCCGGGGAAACCTCCTCCATGGGCAAGTTCCTTTTAAAATGACCCAGATCGAAGGTAGCCTTCTTTCCCGGTTCCCCCCTCAAGGTTACCCTTATCCTATCTCCAGTCAACAAAGGGGCAGTAACATCGTGAGAGATGGAGGTTATGACCGGCATCTTCGCCTTGATGAGGACGCTCTTTACCCCCAGGACAACTCTTTCCTCAATGGAGACCCTGGCGTTAAAAGATCGAAACCCATCTTTGTTAACTTCGAGCTCATATTCTCCTGGCAAAACATCCTTCCTCTTCAGGGGGGTGTAGCCGATTAACTTCCCGTTGAGGTAGACCTGAGCCCCGGAAATGATCTCCCGATCCCCAGAAATAGCCTGAACCTCAATTCCCCCAAAGGGCCAACATTTCTCTTTAGCTTCTTGAAAAACATCCAGGATTTTCGGAGAAGTCATGATGGGGTCCAACTCAAAGGTCGGATCCAGCTTGAGGATGTTGCAAAATTGTCGCCTCGCCTCTTCCTTTTTAGGAAAGGCCATATAGGCAAAGGCCAGCGTCTTGAAAGCCTCAATTCTCTTTCTATCCTGCTTCAACAGGGAAATAGCCTTGGATAGTTTATCAATGGAGAGCTGATATTCCCCGTTCTGGTAGGCCCTCATCCCCTCTGACAAGATATCATCTGCCGTTTCAGCCCTTACCCCTCCCCCGAGGGAGAGAACGAGTACCATTGAAAGGACAATGCTAACCCTCAAGAAAATCACCTTACGATAGCTTATTTCCACCATGAGGTTCTCCTTCATCCGGTGCCCTTTTATCATAAAGGGACCTTCCCTGTCCAGAGAAAATCGCAGCCGTCCCGATCCTTGACATAATTCCATGATTCTGGTAACCAATGCCCAAAGAGCCAACGAACGGGAGGGCGGACGTCATGAAAGAGGGAACTGTCATCTTGTTTATCTCCTTATCCTTGCTCATGGCACCGAAAATAAGCCTTGCCGGGAAGGCCAATGCTCAGGCAAAAGAATTCGAGGTGAAATACGACAAGGGTCCCTATGAGAAGGCAATGACCGCTGATCGATATCGCGAGGAATTGTTTAAAACGGAAAAAGAGCAAAAGGCCCTCAAGGATATCTATTTCGACCGCGCAAGGGAGCTCTATGAAGCGGCACTTCACGAAGATGAAAAAATTATCTACGGCCACACAAGCCTTGGATTTCTCTACCTATGGGCTTCCATGGATCCTTATCTGTCCAAGAGGAAAAGGCTCCGCGAGCAGGCAAGATATAGATTCATCAAGGCCATAAGTGTAAGAAAATCGCATTACGAAGCGTACTACTATTTGGCCGTGCTTGATACCTTGGAAGAGAATTGGGATTCAGCGCTCAACAATCTGAGGGAATATATCCGTTCGGAACGAGACGATTCCTACTACCATCTTCTCCTGGGCTACATATATGCTTCCACGAGGGCCGAAATGGCAAAGAGGGCCCAAGTGGAATTTCAATTAGCCAAGGAGAAAGCCACCGATCCAATCTCTGTCCAATGGGCCATCATGCAACTCAGACAGCCGCAAAAACTGAAAGGTATCCCCCCCATGAAGCTTCCCACCCGACCGAGAAGGGAATATTTCCCCAGGTCCGTCTCCATGAGCATCTATGTCCCCAAATTTCCGAATAAGACGGGACGCGAAGAAATCAGAGAAATTGGGGAGCTCCTCTCGACTCGGATCAGCGAAACGATATTCAGGAATAACCGATTCACCCTGGTTGAAAAGAAGGCCACGGAGAGAGAAGGCGACTATCCCCTCGGGGTCGACTCCATCCTCTTCGGTTCCATCATCAATGTAAACTTAATGGGAAAGACCCTGCTCTGCCACATTAAGCTGGTCTATCCAGAAGGCGGAAATATCCTCTTCTCAAAGGACTTCGAGATTCCCTATACGGATAAGCCTATGATGGCCATAAGCGATCGAGATATCAACAGAATCGTCGGTGAGATTGAAAAGAGCTTCATCAAATGCGAGGGCAATATTATCCAAGTCTCAAAGAATCATGTGACGGTTACCTTGGGGAGCGAAAACGGGATAAGGCCAGGGTTTAAGGGCTTGGTCATTGGACAAGCATCCGAGATCGCCATACCCCATACAAGGGAAGTCATTACCAATGAAATCTATCTGGGCGAGATCCTGTTTGAACAGATTGAGGAGAGGGTTTCGAAGGCAAGGATCTTGAACCCGGGTCGAGTAACTATCCAGGTTAGGGATTTGGTGAGGACTAAATAACTGGGGCTACTCCTTCTTGAGCAAATCAACCACCATGGAATAGACCTCGTTGGGCTTTATGATTATCCTGGAAGACCGCTGCCTTCCCAGCTTGTCGTTCTTCACCAGGATTATGTGTTCCCCCACCGTGAGCTCAAGGGGTTTTAAGGGCGTCATTCCCATAGGGTTTCCATCGACGTACACATGGGCCCATGGGGTAACTCTGACCTTCAGCTTCCCCTTTATTCCCTCCGTTAGATTTACGCTCTTTTTCGTGAGCTCATTTGCAACGATTCTGACGGTCACCCCTTTCTCAATATTCAAAAGGGGATTCTTCAGGACCAGCTTGTGGATGCCCTCCTGTAATTGAATATTCGCAAGGGGAGTAGTTCCCAGTTTCTCCCCTCGATAGTAAACATCTGCCCAAGGCGAAACATGGAGGTTCAACTTCCCAAAGGCCTCTTGTAGCTTTACTCCTGAAAGATCCAGTGACTCGGAAGCCCCCACAGTCACCTCACCTTCCCAAACTTCATATCCTTCCTTTTTCAACGTTAACTGATATTTACCCGGGGAAAGACCCGAAAGGAGAGTCGGCGTATCGCAACCCATGTATTCACCATTCAGGAAGACCTCGGCCCCTCGAGGGGCTGAGGAGATTCGAATCTCCCCAGTTAGGGATGGCTCACGCACACCCTCTGTCAGTGAGGCTTCTACGGTCAAGGGTTTATCAGGTTTTAGCTCAACAGTCTGTGTCCATGGTTTGAAGCCCTCTTTTTCCACCTTTAGCTCATGCTTCTCTCCAACCGTAACCTCTTCAATCACTGTGGGCGTCGGAGCCTCAAGCATCTTACCATCGACAGAGACCAAGGCGCCAGGAGGGGTTGATTTGACCACGATGCTTCCAAACGCCCTCATCGTTTCGGCTTTTTTTCCCTCCTCTGCGGGCGAAAGAATCGGCCTAGCGGCGTCTTTCTCAACCGGTATAGCTACCCTTTTTTTTACCGTTACTTCCGAAACCCCCTCGCCTTCCGGCGGCTTTGGCATCCTATAATGCATCCAGTAAAAGCTTCCCAAAACCATAAACAAAAGGAGAGCCCCCAGTCCAGCCAGGAGCCCGTACCTTTTCCGCTCGGGGTAAAACTTCTCTCTAATCCCCTCAGCAGCGGTCATGGTGGTTTCAATGTCCGATACTTCCACCGCGGCCTCACCCCGATAGACCCTCTTCAGGTCTTCGAGGAATTCCTTGGCCGTGTGGTATCGTTTATCCGGATCCTTTGCCAGTGCCCTGGCAAGAACCTCATCAAAGTGTAAAGGTAAGCCGGAATCGATCTGGCTGGGAGGCTTGGGGTCCTTATTGACTATGTTGTAGAGAAGCGTGGATATGGTATACCCAGCAAAGGGCTTCTCCCCGGTCAGGAGTTGATAGAGGATAATCCCCAGGGAAAAAAGATCGGACCGGCCGTTGATCTTACTTCCCACGATCTGTTCAGGGGACATATAGCTGGGGGTGCCCAAAAAAACCCCGGCCTGGGTAAGGGGAGATGATGATGCTCCAACGGCCTTGGAGATACCAAAGTCGGTAATCTTAACCCTCCCTCCCTTGACCAGCATGATATTCGAGGGTTTGAGATCCCTGTGGACAATCCCGTGCCGATGGGTATATTCTAAGCCGTCGCAAATCTGGTCGACGATGTCGATGATCTTCTCCAGGGAGAAAGGGATTCCCTTTTGAAGCAGATTCTCCAGGGTATCCCCCTCTATATACTCCATGGCGATATAGGCCGTCTCCTCATCTTCCCCCGTATCGTAAACGACGATGATATTCGGGTGAACCAGTTTCCCCGTGGCCCGGACTTCCTTCTGAAAACGCATAACCAAGTCTTCCACATCCTTTGATTCCGCCAATCGATCTTTGCGGATCGTCTTTAAGGCAACGATCCGATCAATCTTGGGGTCGTACCCCTGGTAAACGGTTCCCATGGCCCCGCGACCGATTTCCTTAATGATCTTATATCTGCCCAGGGTTTCCTTCATCTTCGACGGATATCTAGAAGGGAAAATCTATGGCCAGACGATAATAAATCTTGGCTCTGGGAATGTCAAGGAATATTCACATCGTTTCCCCTTAGGTCCATAGGGGATGCATGATAAGGAAATCTCTGGATAATTGGGAAAACGAGCTCTGAGCGCGAGAACGCGAGGAGTGAGTTTTTCAGAGGTCTCGTAAGTTACCGGAGTTTCCTGATTTTTGTTGGTAGGATTTCTGTAACCATTTGACTTCATAACAGATTCTGTTTTTCTCGAGAGAACACCATTGTCCCTTCGCTTCAGTGCTTCCGAAGTGACCCTCTCGGGGTTCGCAGGCGGGGAATACTTACCCCTTCCGGCCTCTAAAGGGCCGGCTTTCCCCTTCCTGCTCACCCTCGATGGGTACCCCACTTCTCCAGCAGATTTCCCTCATGAACAACGGTGTTCTCGACAAAATTGAGGAAACTCCGGGTAAGTTACCCTTGACAGCTTCATATCCATGAAATATGGTTGGGAACAGGGGTTTCTCAGCACGGGGCTTTGACTCGAAAGATGGGCAAACGGAAGATGAGAACTGACCACGCGGTTTTCGTCATCATGGGAGGGGGATCGGGGACCCGATTTTGGCCCCTGAGCAGGGGAAAAAGACCAAAGCAGTTTTTAAATATCCTCGGCCAGCGCTCTTTGATCGAGGAGACCTTCTTGAGGATCTCCCCTTTGGCGGATGAGGAACGGATATACCTCGTGATAAATCAAGCTCAACGGAAATTGACCCGGGGGATATTCAAGGACCGAGGTGTTCAAGTCCTCGAGGAACCCCATGGACGAAACACGGCCCCCTGTATCGGATTAGCCGCCGTCCATATAAAGAGGAAATGGGGGGACATCCCCATGGCCGTGCTACCGGCGGACCATTTCATCGGAGATGGAGAGCTTTTTAGAACCACTTTGCGAGCCGGCCTCGAGCTATCTCAAGGGGGGGGAATGGTCACCATTGGAATACCCCCGACTAAACCGGAGACGGGCTATGGGTACATAAAGCGGGGAAGGATATACGACTCCGTCGGCGGACTCGAAGTATTCAAGGTAGACCGTTTTGTGGAAAAGCCCGATGAGAAACGTGCCCTTCAGTACATTCGGGAGGGAAATTACCTCTGGAATTCTGGAATTTTTATCTTTCAGGTGGACGTTATTCTCAGGGAGATAGGGAAATATCTTCCCAAACTCCACCGCGGACTTGTGAAAATCCAAGGGTTAGTAGATGGGAGTCGGTACTGGGGAACCCTGAAAAAGGTCTATTCCGAGCTGGAAAGCATATCCATCGACTACGGGATTATGGAGAGGACAGAGGAGCCCGTTTATACCATTGCGGGGAATTTCGGCTGGAGCGATGTGGGGAGTTGGCAGGCGCTCTTCGAAATGAAGGTCGATCAAAAGGATGCCAGTGGCAACATCGTCGAGGGGTTGACAACCATTATTGATAGCCGCAACAACTTTATCGTCAATCGGTCCGGAAAGGTGGCCGCTGTCCTCGGGGCAAACGAAATGCTGGTGGTCATTACCCCCGATGCTGTCCTGGTGGGGGACTTAAATCGGTCCCAAGAGGTCAGGGCCATCGCGCAAGAGATGAGGCGGAAGGGTTTGATGGAGTGGGTGTAGGCAATGAACCTCAATCCAAACGTATTCCGAGAGTACGACATCAGGGGGATCGTCGATCGAGATTTGACCGAGGATTTCGTCTATCTCTTGGGAAAGGGCTGTGGAACTTATTTCGCCAACAACCGGGTAAGGAAAATAGCCCTCGGGCGTGATTGCCGCTTGAGCTCTCCCTCCTTCCGAAACAAATTCCTCGAAGGGATAACGGAAACGGGATGTCATGTGATCGATGTGGGAGTCGTTCCTACTCCCGTGCTTTACTTCGCCCTCTTCAATCTGGACGCGGAGGGTGGAATTCAGATCACGGGAAGCCATAACCCGCCCGATAACAATGGGTTCAAGGTCTGCCTGGGCACTTCAACCATTTATGGAGACGAGATCCAGAAGATTCGCCACATTATGGAATCGGGGGAGTTCACCAGGGGAAAGGGAAGCATCGAGCAAAGGGACATCGCCCTCAGCTATAAGGAATACATCCTCCATCACCTCTCCCCGGGCAATGTGAAGCGAAAGGCGGTGGTCGATGCCGGAAATGGAACGGGAGGGGTAATCGCCGTGCCCCTTTATCGGGAGATGGGATTCGAGGTCGTACCCCTCTTTTGTGAGCCGGACGGCCATTTTCCGAACCACCATCCCGATCCGACAGTCCCAGCAAACATGAAGTCCCTCATCGAGAGGGTGGCCCTCGAGAGGGCCGATCTGGGGATCGCCTTTGATGGGGATGTCGACCGTATTGGAGTGGTCGATGAATCCGGAAACATCATATGGGGAGATCAATTGATGGTCATCTTTTCCCGCTCGATTTTAAAACAATTCCCCGGGGCTACCTTCATCGCTGAGGTCAAGTCCTCCCAGACCCTCTTCGATGACATCGCCAAAAATGGCGGGAACCCCATCATGTGGAAGGTGGGTCATTCCCTCATCAAGGCCAAGATGAAGGAGGAGAAGGCATTGCTGGCGGGGGAGATGAGCGGACACCTCTTCTTCGCCGATCGCTATCTCGGATATGACGACGCCATCTACGCAGGTGCACGGCTGCTCGAAATCCTCTCCAACACCAGGGGAAGCCTTTCGAACCTCCTATCGGGCATACCCAAAATGGTGAATACTCCCGAAATCAGAATGGAATGTCCAGATGACAAGAAATTCCGCATCGTCGCGAGACTCGCGGAGGAGTTCAAAAAGGAGTACCAGGTTATCGATATCGATGGCGCAAGGGTTCTCTTCCCAGACGGCTGGGGATTGGTTCGCGCCTCCAATACGCAACCCGTTCTCGTCTTGAGATTTGAGGCTTCTAACCAGGAGAGCTTGAGAAAGGCTCAAGATCTGGTCATGGAAAAGCTCAACTCCTTTCTGCAATAATCTATCCGGGACCCTCCCAAAGGGCCCCATCCACTCCCTCCGGAGTTTCCGGACTTTTAGACCATGTGTTTTCGTACTCCCTTGATAATCTTTCCTTTTTCGACGTTTGCAGGAGAACACCACCGTCCCTTCGCTCACTGTTCGTGTCCGTGTTCGTGAAGATTAGGACCGAAGACGGCGGACGGCAGACCGCGAATACCAGACCGCTGACCAACCAAAGAAGACCGCGGAACACAAAGACAGGACCGATGAAGGCCAACAAGAGCTCGTGCTGGTGTTCCTCTGTCATAACTCATCAGCCATTTGGATTTTGAACTTTGAAATTTGGCATTCTTACGTTCTGCCTCCAGCCTCAAACCTCTTTCCCCTTTCCCTGACCGCAACACTGCAGCACTGAATAATGTTCGCTCCGGGGAACCCGGTCAACGACCGGTTCCAGAATTGCAGCCTGCTCACCCTCGAAGGGTGCCCCACTGCTCCCGCGAGTCGCTATAGAGTACCCACCCGTAGATGAATCTATCGCCCTTCGAAATACCCGCTTCCCCGCATGGTATTCTCGGAGACCAAACCGGTCCAGGCGAATTACATTTTTGTACTCAATATACGTTATGGTAACCCTGCCAAATGAAAATCTCCTTTTTATTTACACTATTTATCACGTTTTTACGTCGATTGATACGAAAGAAGAAAGGAATTTGGTATTAATATTGCTCACCCCCTCACTGGGCTGGGGAAGGAGGAAGGCCCATGGACGATGCAAAAAAAAGGGTTATCTTATTCGTCCTTTTCCTATCCACTTCGCTGGCGATATTCTTCGCCTTTCTCACGCTTACCGCATCGGTTTCCTGACCGAACTGGCCCCTGTTGAATCGGGTAAAGCAAATCGCCACCCAGGCAACCATGATGACATCCGTGACCCCCCTGGTGCTCCTGAGCGAGTTCCTCACGATGACCACCCTGACCGATAAAATCGTCTACCTTCTCTTTGTCCTCTGCTATTCCCTCTGTATCTTCAGCTGGCTCACAAGGAAACATCCTGATATCTAGCCCTTTGGGGGATTTTCCCCTTCAGTGCGGGTTCCATAGTCGGAAAAGGGCTCGAAAAAGAAGGCAGAGGGTTACATTTTGGTTATTGACAAATCCCATTTCCCATGTCTTAATACTGTGGTAACCCTTTTGTACCTCCCGTGGGGTTACATTTTTAGCACTCATTTGGCAGGTAATTCACCATGTTTAGTATCTTGGTCGTTGAAGAGGATGTGGCATCATGCCACCAGATGGTGCAGGCCTTGATCGACTCCGGCTATGAGGTGGAAATGGCCTTCAATGCGCAGGAGGCCAAGGGCAAGATCGAAGGCAAGGATTACGATCTCATCCTCACCCAGTTGGCCTCGGCGCAAGTCGATGGATACGATATTCTCAAAAGGGCAAAGGGGAAAAATAAAAACACTATCATAATCGTTATCACCGATAGAGAAGAGGGCCATTCGGCCTTTGAGGCCATCAACCGAGGAGCCCATGGGTTTATCGAAAAGCCTTTTAGCAGCGCCCAACTGATCCTCGAGGTAAAGGGGGCGCTGGAGAAGAGGAGCCTCTCCTACGACCTGGACTATCTGAGACATCAACAGGACACCATTTACGAGCCGGAAAATATCGTCGGC
>Ga0209636_10002850_pt1 | contig 17645 bp, 16 predicted proteins | sample DeeMarSWOR152_54_FD_187464 | JGI IMG/M metagenome (GOLD analysis project Ga0209636, IMG submission 187464) | Marine sediment microbial communities from White Oak River estuary, North Carolina - WOR-1-52-54 (SPAdes) (version 2) | ecosystem: Environmental > Aquatic > Marine > Intertidal zone >... | reverse complement strand
AACCCTGATTCGAGGAGGAATTCGCGTCGTTATATGTAAATCGCTGGCATTCCTTTCAACGGTTGTTTTAAGAAGTTCATGAATCGTTATCGCCACTCTTCACCTCCATATCTCTGACTGTCTCTCTTAAGACTTCTTCGATTGAAGTGACACCCTCTTTTATTTTGGCAAGCCCACTTTGACGCAGCGAAATCATTCCGTTCTTGATTCCGATTTCTTTAATGTCTTTTGGTTGGGCCTTGGCCAAAATGAGGTCTTTTATGTCATTCGTCACTTCCATGACCTCAAAAAGCCCGACTCTCCCCTTGTAGCCAGTTTCCGCGCACACCGAACAGCCTTTCGCTTTATAAGGCTTGACCTTCTCTGCCTCCTCAGGAGGATAACCAATATCCACAAGAGCTTCAGGTGTAATTTTGTGTTCCTCACGGCATTTTTTGCACAGCCTTCTCACAAGCCTTTGCGCCACAATGAGTACAAGAGAGTCCGAGATTAAAAAGGGCTCGACATTCATGTTTATCAACCTGGTAATCGTGCCTGCCGCATCATTGGTATGAACTGTGGAGAAAACCAGGTGTCCAGTCAGCGCGGCTTTAACAGCAATGTCAACCGTTTCGTAATCCCTCATCTCTCCGATAAGCATGATATCAGGGTCCTGCCTTAAGAATGACCTCAGAGAAGAGGCGAAATTCAATCCAATTTCTTCTTTAATGTTGACCTGGTTGACACCCGCCATATAAAACTCAACGGGGTCTTCCGCTGTCATGATGTTCTTTTCCTGGGAGTTTAAGGTTGAGATCGCAGAATAGAGTGTGTTTGTCTTACCGCTTCCAGTTGGTCCGGTGACAAGAACAATCCCGAAAGGCCTGGCGATGGCACTCTCAAAAAGAGTCAGAGACTTCCTCTCAAAGCCGAGTCTGGTAAGATCCAACTGCAAGTTTTCCCGGTCGAGGATTCGGGATACGATTTTCTCCCCAAATATCGTGGGTATACAGGAAATTCTCATATCGACTTCTTTTTTGTTGTCGTCTCCCCACTTCACTCTCATTTTTAAACGGCCATCCTGAGGCAATCTTTTCTCTGCAATATCCATGCTGGAGAGAATTTTCACGCGGGATATGACCGGATTCTTGAATTTCATAGCCAGATCCATCATTTCATGAAGGACGCCGTCTATACGGTACCTGACCCGGAAAGACCGCTCATAAGGCTCGAAATGAACGTCACTGGCTCCTTTCTTAATGGCATCCATAAAAATTGTGTTCACAAGCGTGATGACAGGAGCCTCTTCGGTAGAGCGCGTCAATTCTGCGATGTCATATTCATCCTCTTCTTCCTCGACAACATTAACCGATCCATCATCGGCCTGCTCGATCTCGTCGATTATCTCTTTGACACGCATAGAATCGGAAGCGCCGTAGTATTTATTTATGGCTTCCGAGACCCCTGACTCTGATGCAATGACTGGTTGGACACTTAGACTTGTCCTAAACCGGACATTTTCAATCACATCCAGGTCTGTGGGATCAACCATGGCCATCGTCAGAAAAGACCGAATTCGATGGATGGGCATGATCATGTGTTTTTTCGCAATGTCCGGAGGGATAAGCTCTATGACATCCGGATAAACTTCGAACTGACTGAGGTCGATGTACGGGTAACCCAGCTGTCGGCTTAGGGCCTGGGCCATATCCTCCTCAGTAATGAGACCTAAAGCGACGAGAGCGCTTCCGATAGAAACTTTGTTCTTCTTCTCATACTCAGCGGCAGACTTTAGCTGCTCTGTAGTGATTAATTTCTCCCGGATAAGAAGTTCACCAAGGTTTGAGGCCATTTTGGGTCCTTATTGAGTGGTTATAAAATAAACAAATTGACAATATTTGTCAACTTTTATCACCAAGATCTTCGCTATTTTTTCATACATCTAAGACGCTCTCTGCTCCATACTTTTCTCTTCTTCTTAAAACATTAGTCTTATAAGATATTCGCACGGCTGCCATAACAGCTCCTTATGTTTGCAGAGAATCCTCAGGGTGTCAATCATCCGTAGGGAGGATTCTAAAGGTGAATTTTGAATTCTTTTCCTCATCTATAAAGGCTATGCAGTTCACCGCAACAGAGGATAGCCCCTGGACCGCTCAATCCGGCTAATGAACAGAGCGTCTTCAGACAGGCACTCATCATCTTTTTAGTGAACTGCCGATATATAAACAGATGATCATAGCCTGAAATGAGAAATGACTCTCTGTGACGATTGAACACTCCAAAGTTGAATGAAGTCTGGAGGGGCATAAAAATCAGAAAGATTGAATTAACTTCTGAAAGGCTTTAATAGTTCTCCCACCAATCACCGATTTCCTGGGGCTTCCCCGATTCATTCCTGTATATAAATCTAGCCGCTCTTTCTCCCTCCCCATTTTCCTGCTCAAAGATAATCACTTTACAGAGGGGCGCAATCTGCTCGAAATACTCTCTGGCTTTAACTCTCGCTTCCTCGAAGGAATAAGTCGATTCATCGAACAAGATCGGGAAACCGACTTTTTCTTTATATCCTCTTATATAGTATCTTCTATCCATTTATCCCTCCTCTCTAAAATCTGCCGCGACTCTGAGCATCCTGTTCAAGGCGCGCCTTGCTATCCCTGGTGGACGATATTTGAAGAACCTCATGAATAGCACGAACAAACGCCAAGACACATTCTGTAACATTGGACTATCCTATCACCTGATGAAAGTTGAATAAGATATCATTTAAAGGCATGAGTCTTTTCCCCGAAGAAAGTGAATCCGTCTCGATTCTTTTTCTCATCTTCTTTCCGAGTGGGAGTAAAGCCCCGCTAAAAACGTGCGGCTGAATCTCCATAGTTTAGTCGATTGAATCTCAGTAAAATTGAACCCAAAACCCCTGTCTATTGAGAGGTTAAGTCTTTGAACTCCGGATAAGGAAATGGAACAGATGAAAAGGGCTGATGAACGCACAAGGCAGTCAAAAAAACGAATTTCTCACTCCACGACCTCTTGACTGCCAGCCAATTTCTCTGCATCTTACCCGATTTAATGTATTTTCCCATCAATTAGGTAGTTACTGCTTTCGCTTTAAATATAACAGATGTAAATAATTCAATAAAAAAACCCCATGCTACACTCATCACAGAATAAGCGATAGCTCCTCCCTCTACATAGGCTAGTGGGTACACTGGCAATCCAATAACCAAGCCTAACAATATTCCGTGTAATGCCCAATGAATTCGAAGTGCTGAAATCCCTATAACAAAGCCTAATACAGTCCTATGTAATAGTATCATGAGAATAGTCACTGTGTTAAATTCCTTGCCCAAAAACTTCCCTCCCAAATAGCACAAAATACCTGCAGTTAATCCTAACAATGTAGCGAAAATCACCCTTCTTGAATTCATCATGATAGCTCCTTTGTAAATATTTATCTTATTATCTAGATTTATTATTAGTTTATGTCAATAGACCAGCACTAAAGATTTGCCACTAAATGGCAAAAATAGCTCAAAATAACATACTATGGCTTAAACTGTACTCTGAGGAAAACTATTGAAAAATAAGGGGTAAGCCTGGCGCGCCTGGAAGGACTCGAACCTCCGACCCGCTGCTTAGAAGGCAGCTGCTCTATCCGCTGAGCTACAGGCGCGCTTTTTCTCTCTGTTGATTTAGCCTGAAAGCATGAATGATGCCACGCTCTCTTTATCATCTAATCGGGGAGATCGGATTTGAACCGACGACCTCCTGCTCCCAAGGCAGGCGCGCTAACCAGGCTGCGCTACTCCCCGGCACCACAAATGAACATTAGAAAAAGGGGACAGGCTACTTTTTTTTTAAAGGGGACAGTCCCTCTCTTCCTTATAATAAGGACTCAAAGGGACAGTCCCCAAAAAAGTAGCCTGTCCCCTTTTTCTGCCTTTTCTGTCCCTCATTTTTATAGCAAAACAAAAAGTGGTTGTCAATTTCACTCCCTCTTCAAGCCTCTCTCAATTTCCCTTTTGTCTATTTTCACGATGACTGGTCTTCCATGAGGACAGAGGGACGAATTTGAAGTCTTGAATAGTTCCTCAACAAGATAACTCATTTTCGCCAAGGACAAGGATTGGCCGGCTTTAACAGCCGTTTTGCACGCCAGAGAGGCCAGTATTCTCTTCTTTTGATCGTCGGTCTTGTCCTCTCTCAAATCCTCAAGAAGAGAGAGAAATATTTCCCTGGCCTCGTCCTCTTTGAACAGGTCGGGAAATTCTTTCAAGGAGAAACTCCGGCCACTCATGGCTTCGACCCGGAAGCCCGCCTCTTCCAACAAGCCTTGGTTGGCTTCCAGGCTTAACACCTGGGGTGGCGAAAGTTCAAAAAGGATAGGAAAAAGAGCCAGTTTTTGAGGCCATTTCTTTTTCCTGTCGATATCCTGATATTTTTCAAAAAGAATCCTCTCATGGGCGTTATGTTGATCAATGATGAGTATTCCCTCTTCGGAAGAGGCAATAATGTATGTATCCTGGTACTGCCCCAGGACTTTCGGGAAAATTCCTTTATCTTTTTCTGGAGAAGGAAACAGGCTTTCCCCCTCCACTGGCCTTTTCTCTTTTAACGGGATACTTCGCTCGCTCATTTCCTCTTTTATCTCCAGCCTGCGTTTTTCTCCCTCCCGGCTGGTATAGATTTCTTTTATTCCCTGTTCTCTCAGCATGGCTTTCTCTATGCTGTGGAGGACCAGTTGAAAAAAAGGACGGGAATCCCTGAACCTGACTTCAGCCTTTGCGGGATGGACATTGACATCCACATCATCATAGGGACAAGAGAGAAAAAGAAAAGCCTCAGAGAACTGATCTTTCTCCAAGAAGCCTCTATACGCTTGATTCAGAGCAGCCTGGAGAGTCCGGTCTTTGATCATCCGCGTATTCACAAAAAAGAGCTGGTGTGTCCTGTCTCGACGTCCTGAGGGAGGAATCGATGCATACCCGAACAGACGCCTTCCTTCCTCCTCATGGTCGACTTCCATGAGATGCTCCATTAAGGATTTTCCATAGACCTGAAAAATCCTTTCCTTGAGAGTCTTGACAGGAGGATAGTCAAAGACCTGACGCTTTCCGTGGATCAAAGAAAACCTCACCCCATGATTAGCGAGGGATACAAAGGTCAGGTATCTGACGATTAAATTCAGCTCAGATCTTTCTGAACGGAGGAATTTCTTTCGGGCGGGCAGGTTAAAGAATAAGTCTCGAGCTTCAACGGACGTCCCCACAGGAAAAGCAATATCTGAAACCTGGACAACCTCATCTCCTTCTCTTTCTATGAGAGTTCCCTTCTCTCCTTTTCCATCCGAAGTTTTTAAAACGATCCTTGAAACCGCAGAAATGCTGGGAAGCGCCTCTCCTCTAAAGCCCAAAGTGGCGATGCGGCTGAGGTCTTCAACCCTTTCGATCTTACTGGTTGAATGCCTTTCAAAACACAGAAGAGCATCCTCCCTGGACATCCCGTGCCCGTTGTCCGTGACTCTGATGAGTTTTTTCCCTCCGGAAATAAGTTCGGTCTTTACCTCTGAAGCTCCGGCATCCAAGGAGTTCTCGACCAGCTCTTTAACGGCAGAAAACGGCCTTTCGATGACCTCGCCCGCCGCAATTTTCTGCGCCACTTTTTGAGGAAGAAGAATAATATTTTTCATGGTCTCTATTTTACCCTTAATCCTGCCGGCTATCCAATTCAAACATAGTGGCATTTCATAAAAAAACAGTTGGCTTGTCAATAGGGGACGTTCCCCAAGGTACCACCTCTTTTTATAAAGAAGAGGGATAGTCCCAATACAAGAGGTGGTACCTTGGGGAACGTCCCCCTATTTTATTTAGTTGAAACAAAAGGGCTGTTTTTAAGATACGCACGCCACAGCCTATCCCGTCCTAGCCTGATGCCAATCCTAGGCCTCCACAGCAGCTCTCTTTCTTTTTTTTCTTTTCTTAATCCTTCTCTAATAAAAAGAGGCGACTTTGGAGAAGAAAATGACTGGCCGTTTAAAGCAAGGTCAATACTCATCGCCTGGCAGAGCTTGGCCGGACCTGAGCACAGATTTTTAATCTTGTCAGTTTTTCGCCTCGCCTTCATCAGCGAAATCCCTTCGAGAGGCTCTAGAGCCCGGATCAGGACGGCCGCGGGGAAATCTTCCCTTTCTGTGACCACGTTGAGCATATGATGGATTCCATAGGTGATGTAGACAAAGGCTCTGGCCGGAGGACCATACAGCATCTCGCTTCTTTTTGTCCGCCCTCTGTGCGCAAAGGAGGCCGGGTCATCCTCTCCGCAATACGCTTCAGCTTCCACGATTATTCCTGATGTCACTCCCCCCTCAAAAGCCCGAACAAGAACCTTACCGATCAGGTCTTCCAGAACGTCAAGAGTCGGACGCGCGTAGAATGAGACAGGAAGGATCATTGGGAACGAACCATAAGATTCAGGAGTGAGGTCGGTCGACGACTTTACCTTTCGTTTCTCTCTCATCCACTTGTGTGATTAACACTTTCACTTCATCTTTTTCACTATAAGGTGAAGAGGGAACGCACACTCTAAGATAATTGGAGGTCAAAACTTCGTCCTGAGTTTTTCCCTTCTTGACTACGATGGCCTCACATTTATTGCCTAGAAAATTCCAGCGAAAATCCGTATTCTTCGTCCTGGATATCTTTCTTAAAAGCGCTGCCCTCTCCTTTTTCTCCCTGTCATGCACCTGCGGCCAGGATGCAGCCGCTGTTCCAGGGCGAGCGGAATAGGAAAAAACATGAAAATAGGTCAACGGTGATTGTCTTAAGAACGTGCAGGTGCGTTCGAACTCTTCCTCAGTCTCTCCGGGAAAGCCGGCGATAATATCGGCTCCCAGCGAGGCAGACGGGGATCTCTCTCTCAGACTTGAGAGGATCTCATTGTAGGCCCCCACTTTTATCCGTCTTCCCATGCGGCTCAGGATCTCATCCGACCCGCTCTGCAAGGAAAGGTGAAAATGAGGACATATTTTCTCGCTTGTCGTGATAAACTCAATCAGAGATGGCTTTAAAAACCGGGGATCCAGGGAACTCAACCTGACTCTTGAAGGTCCTTCCATTTTTGTGATTTCATGGAGAAGCTCAAGGAGGGAGCTCCGGGATTTAAGGTCCAGTCCATAGGAATTGAGGTGAATCCCGGTCAGGACAATCTCCTTAAAGCCTTGGGCATTGAGCTCCATGATTCGCGCTATTATTTCTCTCTTCCCGACGCTTACGCTTTCTCCTCTCACGCTGGGGATGACACAAAAAGTGCATTGGAAATTGCATCCATCCTGGACTTTCACCAGGGCTCGTGAACGAAAAGCAGTGGTTATTATTTCTTCCCGAGGGTTGGTGAGAGACAGGATTTCTGTAGTGATATTCTTTTTTTCTGCGTTGGAGAAAACACGCCAGACCCGGGGCATTCTTTGAAGCACCTCTGGGGCCCTCTCGGCATAACATCCGGTAACAATCAGCTTGGCCGCTGGATTGAGACGCGCTACCTTTCTTATGAAACTTCTTGTGTCGCTGTCCGCACGACTGGTCAAGGTACAGGAGTTGATCACGACGAAATCACTCTTCAGAGAGTCTCTCTCAAACTTTAATCCCTTCTTCTGAAGTGTGTCTGTCCAGTAGAAAGCTTCCGCTTGATTCACGCGACAGCCGAAAGTCTGGATTGCAAACGAGGTCATATTTTTTTCTGGACGTCCTTTGATTTAATCTCAACCTGGGATGCCATTTTCTCTCGATACTCCTTCAGCTTTTCATGCAAGGAAGGCTCCTTTAAGCCCAAGACCTGTATGGCCAGGAGGGCGGCATTCGCCGCACCGGATTTTCCCAGGCCCATGGTCGCCACCGGAATCCCTTTCGGCATCTGCACGGTGGAGAGGAGAGCATCCAGACCATTAAGAGCCGGACTCTCTACTGGAACTCCGATGACAGGACGCACTGTATGAGCCGCCACCATTCCCGCCAAATGAGCCGCTTTGCCCGCCACGGCGATAAATACCTCTGCGCCATCCTCTTCGCAGGACTTTATAAGCTTGACCGTCCTTTCGGGAGACCGATGGGCGGAGGTGACTTCTAGTTTGTGAGAAACCTGGAATTCTTTGAGTATTTCTAAAGCATCCTTGGCGACTTCAAAATCCGAATCACTTCCGATAAAAACAGCGACTTTCATTCTCCTTACTCCTTAACGGCACCGATATCCTTCCGGAAATGCATTCCTTCAAAAGATATTCCAGAGATAGCCTTGTATATTTTTTCTAAAGTCTTGTCGAGATTTTCTTCCGAAGCGCAAACCCCGACCACTCGTCCTCCGTTTGTGTAATATCCTCCATCCTGGTACTTTGTTCCGGCGTGGAAGACCGTGATTCCAGGTATTCCCGAGGTCTCTTCGAGTCCCTCTATCTTCTTCCCTTTTTCGTAATCCAGCGGATACCCGCCTGAAGCCAAAACCACACACGCGGATGCGTTGGAGCTCCATTCTATCTGTTTTCCCCCCGCGTTCTCTTCCACGATGGAAAGAAGGACATCAATAAAATCACTCTCCATCCTCAACACCTGGGGCTGTGTCTCCGGGTCTCCAAACCGACAGTTATACTCGAGCACTTGAGGTCCTTCCTCTGTGAGCATCAATCCCACATACAGAACTCCCTTATACTTTCTTCCCTCTTCACGCATGTGAGTCACTGTGGGAAAGACGATAGACTCCATGATCTCTGAAAAGAAATCCTCATCGATGAAGGGAGACGGAGAAATGGCTCCCATTCCCCCTGTGTTCGGGCCCTTGTCTCCTTCAAAGACAGCCTTGTGGTCCATTGTCGTCACAAGCGGGAGGACATGTGTTCCGTCGGAAAGGACGATGAATGACGTCTCCCTTCCCCTCAAAAATTCCTCCACAAGGACTCTTCTTCCCGCCTCCCCAAATTTTTTCTCGACCATGATCAGATTGACCGCGGCTTTTGCTTCTTGATGATCCTTGCAGATGATGGCTCCTTTTCCGGCAGCCAGCCCATCTGCTTTGATGACCAAAGGGAAAGAGAACTGACCGGAGTTGAGAGCCTCCACTGCCTGTTCCGGAGAATCCGCCACACTGGCTTGGGCAGTCGGTATGTTGTGACGTTCCAAAAACTGTTTGGCAAACACTTTACTGCCTTCCAGTTCGGCCGTTTTTTGATCAGGGCCGAATATTCTCAAGCCCCTCTTCTCAAACTCATCGACTATCCCCAGGGTCAGAGGAAGCTCTGGCCCCACCACGGTCAAATCAATTTGCTGGCTTTCTGCAAAATCAACAAGCTCTTTGATATCGGTATCACCGATGGGGACATTCTCAGCGATACTCATCGTGCCTGGATTTCCCGGGGCACAGAAGAGTTTGTCAAGCTGAGAGCTCTGGGCCAATTTCCAGGCCAACGCATGCTCCCTTCCGCCTGAACCAACCACTAATACTTTCATCTCATGTTCCTTAATTTTTGCCCTGAATTAAATCCAGGTTGAATCATTCTGACAAAAAAGGACCTGCTCGTCAATGCAAGCCGGACTTCTTCTTCTTTATATAATTTTCTCCAGGTTCTCCCTGAGCATATCTGCAAAACCTGGGTAGACAAACACACTACTCAATATTTTTGAAGCGAGGGGTACGGCTTCCTTCGGAGGAAGACAGAACTTCATCTCGAGAAAATTCTTGCGGAATTCTTTCACATCCTTTTTAACATCTTTATTCCTTATGACCACATCCGCGATCAATCCTGAAAGAACGTCGAAATCTTTCTCTTTCATTCCGAAGCGTGTCATTTCCTGGACACCCATCCGGATTCCACTCGACTCAAGGAATGTTTCATCATCGGGTAAAGCTTGATAATTCGTGACGATGTTGTTCTCTTCAAGACGGCGGGCGACTTCGTTTCCAAGCCCGTACTCTCTCACCCGCATCAGGACTTGATGTGTCTCTGTGAATCCGTCTTTTTCGTCTCCTTCCACCTGAATTCCCTTATCTTTCAGAGACCGGGCAAAGGCTTTCGCATTGCTGCAGACCTGGCCCTGGTATTCCTCCTTAAACTCGTTCATCTCATAAACAGCCACTAACAGCGCCAGAAGGGTTCCCAAATGATGATTGCTCGTCGAACCGGGGAAGGCTCGGCCTTTGATATCCAGCCAGAGTTTTCGGAGCGGGCTTCCTTTGAGGAAGTTCCCTGCGATGACTCCTCGCTGAGGGCCGAAAAAGGTTTTATGCGTGCTTCCGGTTATGACATCCACTCCCTCCTGAAGGGGAGTTTGAAACGCCCCGTAGATACCCAGGACATGAGCCATATCATACATGATAACCGGGCGCACCTCCCAGTCCTTGACCAGGTCCGATACAAACTTCACAGGCTCCTGATAGAGGAACATGCTCTTGCCAAAAACCACGAGTTCAGGTTTATGTTGTTCGATGAGTTCACCGAGTTTTTCCGTGTCGATTTTATACGGGTTCTCCTCCAAAACGGGAAAATTGACGACATTTTCCTTCCCTGTTTCAGGATTCTCGGCCACATAGTTGAACAGAGCTCCCATCGGCTGAGAGCTGAGATGCCCCCCCTTGGTCAACGCGTTGTTCATGACCAGCCTCATCTTCCGCATCGGCTGACCCTCAGGACGGTCGCGGTTCAGAAAACGCACCATTCCCTTGAAGACGACTTCGTTGGCCATTTGACCGCTTATCGTCCTGAGCTCGACCTCTGTGCAGCCGAAATATCGACCGAGTTCGTGGTGCGCTTCCTCTTCAACATCTCTGATGAAATCCGTTCCTTGATAAAAATAGATTTCTTCGCCTTTCATGGTCCTGTGTTCCGCATAGCGGCCGGAGGGATCGGAAATCTCACACATTTTCACCAGGAGAGAAGGAGTTGTTTCAGAAGGGATGAGGTTAAACGATTCGCGCTGCCGCCAGTTGTTATTCTCTAGTATTTTATTCGATAAAGATTGGATCTTCTCATGAAATGATGACATTCTTCTTTCTCCTCTCTTTAAGGTTTAAAATTTCTTTCTTCTAAATCATATATTTTCTGGAGCCGGTCCTGATGTCTCCCCCCTTCAAATTCAGTGTCAAGCCAGATTCGAACGATATTGAGCGCCTCATCCAGAGGAAGGATTCTTCCCCCCAGTGTCAGACAGTTCGAATCGTTATGACAGCGGCTCATTTCGGTTGAATATTCATCCAGACAGGGAGTGGCCCGGATTCCTTTAAACTTATTGGCCACAATCGCCATCCCAAGACCCGTACCGCAGACCAGTATGGCTCGGTCAGATAGGCCGGAACAGACGCTTTTCGTCGCTTTCTCTCCAAACTCAACATAATTCACCTTTTCTCCGGGCCCACAACCGAAATCTTCATACTGTATCCCTCTTTCAGATAGATAGGCCAGAATGCCCTCCTTGAGTTCATACCCTGCATGGTCCGAAGCAATCGCGATCTTCACATCCTCCTCCTTTCTTAAAAGAATAAATCCGTTTCCCTTTCTTTTTTGATGTGTCATTATAACAAGATTTCAATGAAATAAAAAAGGTCCGGGCAGAGGTTGGTCATCTCAGGGAGAAACGGTTCCTTATAAAAATGAGGGCTGATGCTTAATTCTATTCTGGCGCGTCCTGTTTTATGAGAGAGGACGCCTCCGGGAAAACTTCGATGGCCTTTAGAACAACCGGATCATCCCTCTGATACGCCCACCATCCGTCTTCCTGGCTCCAGAGTACGGAAAATATTTCTTTTTCCAGCCATCTCTTTATTTCTGCTGTCGTCGATTCAAATTCAGCCTGATCATATTCGATTTTGCTCTCTTGGAGATAGGATTTGAAATCCTCGATGATCTGGGAGTTGGCTCTAAAATCCCGCCCGATTACTGTCTTTCCCCCGGCATTTTCGGTCTTTGATCGCTTTTCCTGAAGGAAAATAAACATTCTCGATAGAGGCGTTTCATTCTTCACAAATTTTCTCGCATACGAGAAGAACGCGCCTTTGTAACGGAAATAGTAAATGATATCATCCAGAGAAGATTTTACTTCATAGTCTGGGGATATTCCTCCCTGCCCCAGAACCTTCCTTCCCCCAATCGTGTACCTCACTTCTCTTTCTTCCTCGGGGGCCTTTTTGCTCAAAATGTAGTCCTCGATGTGCGTGTAATCTCTCTGGATGGACCGGCCACTCGGGGTAAAATATCTTGCCGTAGTCAGCGCCACGGCAGCATTATGGCTAATCGGGAACACTGTCTGCACAAGCCCCTTTCCGAAGGAATCTTCACCGACGATCAAACCTCTATCATTGTCCTTTATCGCTCCACTGACTATCTCTGGGGCACTGGCACTGCCTTTATCGATCAATATCACGAGGGGTATCTTCTCGTACTGATCGTCCTTCAAGGCGCGAAACTCCCTGTTGAAATCCCTGTGTCTCCCTTTCATCGAAACAATGAGAGCGTCTCTCGGAAGGAATTCGTCCGAAATCTCTATTGACTGGACAAGAGTGCCTCCCCCGTTTGTCCTCAAATCAAGTATGAGCCTTTTCATTCCCTGATTGACCAATGAGGCCATCTTCTCCTCAAACTCCCTTGTCGTCGTTCCGGAAAAACCGCGGATGCAGATGTATCCGATATCATCCTGAAGGATGAACGCGTAAGAAATGCTATGGAGTGGAATTTCCTCCCTAGTCACAGTCATCTCCAGAGGTTTTTCCAACGCCTCTCGAGTAATCGTGATGTCGACTTTCGTGCCTTTAAGACCCCTTAATTTCTGAACGGCATCGCTGCTCGATATGTTCTTGGTGCTTTCCCCGTTGATATGAGAAATGACATCTCCAGGGAGAACACCCAGTTTGTAAGCCGGTCCCCCTTCGATGGGAGATATGACGACCAAGCGGTCTTCTTGCTTCTGGATCAGGATGCCCAGCCCATGGTATTTCCCTTCATGCTCTTCAGTCATCCGAGCCAGATAATCGGGATCCAGAAAATAAGAGTGAGGGTCTAGAGTCTGGAGCATCCCCCTTATGGAAGAATAAGTCAACTGATCAGGATCGACATCCTGGTAATAATATTCCTCGAGTAGAGATGCGATGGAAGTGATCTTTTTGTAAGAGTATCCCCAGATGTCCTCATCATTGGCGGGAAGCAGGAAGAGTACGAGGATTAACGAAACCAGAAAAATGACCTTTCTCTTCATGTCAGTTCCACTGATTTTTATACTACCAAAGCCTCCTCATCTTGTAAAGTTGATATTGACATCCGGTATTGGGGTCAGGCTCCATTTTCTATTTTTTTTGGCATAAGAAGAGAGAACCAAGTAGAGAGAATTATTCCTCTGCGAGGAGTAACAACGGAAAATGGAGACTTGACCCCATCTGCAGATCTCACCTGTATAAGGTTATCTTTCCATGAAATCCCCTTTTCCTTGACTTCTCCCAGTCATGAGGCTATATTTCCATAAGCATCTGTCATTCAAAGAGAAGAGAAAATGTTCGGTAACATCGGATTTCCTGAGATACTCGTTATTCTGGCTCTTGCGCTTCTCATTTTCGGACCAAAAAAGCTTCCAGAGATCGGAAGGTCCATCGGGAAAGCCCTCAGAGAATTCAGGAGGACTTCGGATGAAATCAAAGAAAAGATCGAAGAAGAGATCCAGGCCGATGAGCTGAGAGATATAAAAGAAGAGATAGAAAAGGACATCAAAGGCAATGAGGAAGGGAAAAAAGTCACCTGACAGTATGACCTTCCTCGAACATCTCGGTGACCTCAGAAAAAGGCTATTTCACTCCTTCCTTGCCATTATATTCACGATTGTTCCGGCCTGGTTTTTCCACGAGCAGATCTTCGACATCCTGGCTAGACCAGTCAATCAATACCTTCCTGAAGGAGAAACATTGGCCGTCACAAGGCTGCCCGAAGCCTTTATGGTTTATATTAAAGTTTCCTTCCTGGCAGCGCTTTTTGTTGCTTCTCCGTATATTTTCTTTCAGTTCTGGAAGTTCGTCGCTCCAGGCCTCTACCAGAAAGAAAAGAAATATGTCATCCCTTTTGTCTTCTTCACAACAGTATTTTTTGCCAGCGGAGCCGCCTTCGCCTACTTTATCGTTTTTCCCTTTGCCTGCCGTTTTTTCCTTAATATGTCAGCCGATTTTCAACTGGTCATTAAGGCAGACGAATACTTCAGCCTGGCTCTTCGAGTGCTTCTGGGGATCGCTCTGGTTTTCGAGCTTCCCACGCTAGTCTTCTTCCTCTCCCGCATGGGCCTGATCACCGCTAAATGGATGGCGAAGAAATTCAAGTATGCTGTCCTGGTGGTCTTTATCATCGCTGCCATCATCACGCCCACTCCGGATATGATCGTTCAAAGCATCGTCGCTGTCCCGATGCTCGCCCTCTACGGAATTAGCATCCTGATCGCCTTCCTCTCAGAAAAAAGAAAAAAAGAGGAGGCCAAAGAATCGGAATCTGAGGAAGATTTAGCCGGATAAACATAAATTTAACCGACAGAATGAGGAACAAAGAGAAAGTCATTATCCGGAAGGCTCCCGATTACAATCCGGAAACCATAAAAAAAATCATTCAGGAGGGGATTGAGGACTTCGGCCTGGCCCCTCAAATCAAGGGAAGAATCACCATCAAGCCCAATGTGGTCATGGCCCATCCAAAATTGGCCCCGTCTGCATTCACTCGGCCCGAATTCCTCGATGGATTGCTCGGCGCATTAGCGGCAGAGAAAAAAGATGAGTTAAAAATCGTGATTTCTGAAAAATCAGGCGCCGGACTGCCCACAGCCAGGATGTTTAAACGCGCAGGATATCCCGGACTCAAAAAAAAACACAAATTAAAACTTGTTCCCATCGAGGAATCGAAAAAGAGAACGGTTCCTCTTCAAAAAGGAGAAGTTCACACCAAAGTGACCACTGCCAGAGAAATCATGGACAACGATTTTCTCGTTTACACTCCAAAATTGAAGAGTAACGTTCTCAGTCAGGGTTTATCTGGCGCAGTGAAGCTCAACGTCGGACTGCTCCTGGATAAGGAAAGACTCTGGAATCACAATCATGAGCTGGACAGGAAAATCGTCGACCTCCTGGAAGTCGGTTACCCTGACTTTATCGCCACGGATGCCGTCGAGATCGGCTCAGGAGGAAATCAAATCACACAGCATGGCAGACATCTGGGGATAATCCTGATGGCGACGAATCCTCTTGCCCATGATGTGGTCTGCGCTCATATCTTTCATCTCGATCCTCAAAAAATTCAGCATCTCCGCCTGGCTCACGAGAGGGGCTATGGTCCACTCAGTCTTGAGGATATCGAGATTGAAGGGGATATCACACTGGAAGAGATTCAGCAAAAAACAAAAAATATGGACCTCGGGATGGTCAGAGTCGATAAGGCCGACTGCAATATCCGGACAATCATCGGTGAGCCCTATTGCGTTGGAGGATGTCACGGGATCTTTCTCGATTGGCTGTATATGTTCAAAGACAGAAAACCCAAGCTCTGGAAGAATATGCCGGCCTGGACAGTTGTCATAGGTCAGTATCCAGGGGATGTTTCAGCCTCAAGATTAATGGTGATCGGCACCTGTTCTAAGATCGACGGGAAGGTTCACGCACGAAAGCGAAGAAAAGTCAGAGGCTGTCCCCCAAAACACAAAGATCTCGTCCTCCAGTTTTTTCTCAAAGCCGGAATCCTCAACCCTCTTTTCAGGCTGGACATTATCATCGATGCCTATTTTTTCCTTTTTGTTTCCTGGCTCAGGAGATTGGTCAAAGGCAGGTTGTGAGCCCATGGACGGACGACTCATCATCGAAAACAAACGGGTGGAGACGAAGGAAAAAATTGAATCTCTCAACCCGGCGACTCTTGAACCTGTAGGAGAGGCCTGCCTGGCTTCATCGCAAGAATGCCTTCACGCCCTCCAAGCCGCAAAAAAGGCTCTTCCTGCCTGGAAAGGACTATCGTTCAGGGAGAAAAGGAAAATCTTCATCGAAGCCAAAAAAATTCTTCTTCAAAGGACAAATGAGGTAGCCCGTTTAATCACAGCGGAGAAAGGCACTCCTTTCCCCGAATCCTTATCCGTGGAAGTCCTGGGAGCCCTCGAAGCCCTGGATTATTATGGCCGGAACCTGAAGAAAACATTTCAATCCAAAAAGATAAAACACCGTGTTATTCTTTTTTCCCATAAAAAAAGCCGCTTTCTTTTCCAGCCCTTGGGAGTAACTCTCATCATTTCCCCCTGGAATTTTCCATTTCTGATTCCTCTCTACGACATCGTGGGGGCTTTGGCGGCAGGGAACACCGTTGTATTCAGGCCGTCCACATCGACTCCTCTCACAGGACTTCTGATCGGCGATATTCTCATCAAATCCGGACTTCCACCGGGAGTTCTAAACATAGTGAACTGTAAAGTCCCACAGGCCGAAGAAATGGCTCTCAACCCGGAAATTCAAACAATCATGTTTACAGGAAGTGTTTCCACAGGAAAAAGAATTTCCGAACTCGCCAGCCGCAATTTAACTCATGTCGTTCTCGAACTCGGAGGAAAGGATCCCATGATCGTCCTCAAGGACGCGGACCTGGAAAGAGCCTCCCGGGGAGCGGTCTGGGCCGCTTTCATGAACACCGGGCAGAGCTGCGGTTCAGTGGAAAGGCTCTATGTGGCCCGGGAAATCGCAGATGATTTTATTGAGAGGACTCTGAATCACGTGAAAGAATTAAAGACAGGAAATCCTATGGAACCCGGTGTCGACATGGGCCCGATGACAATTCTCAGCCAGCTCATAACTGTCGAAGAACACGTAAAAGATGCCATCGAAAAGGGAGCTCAGGTTCTGCATGGAGGATCAAGGATCAATGAATATACGGGCTACTTTTTCCAGCCAACGGTTCTTTCTGGAGTCGACCACTCGATGAAGATCATGAAGGAAGAAACATTTGGTCCAGTGCTTCCGATCATGAGCTTTTCGGAGCCAGATGAAGCCCTCTCTCTCGCCAATGACTCCGATTATGGGCTGACGGCATCCGTCTGGACTCGAGATAAAAAAATGGCTGCCTGGATAGCCGAGAGAATCGAAGCCGGCACCATCACCGTGAACGACCACATGTATTCGTTCGCAGAGCCGGCAGCCATATGGGGAGGAATCAAGCAAACCGGAAGGGGGTACTCCCATGGACCATTCGGCCTTCAAGAGCTGGTGAACATCAAATTCATCAGCCATGATTTTTCCAGAAAAAAGACTCAGACCTGGTGGTACCCTTACAGCGCTCAATGGCCAAAACTCCTGGAAAAATCCCTTATTCTCTTTCACCACCATCGAATTTTAAAAAAAATCAAGACTGTGCTTTCCCTGCTGCCTCACTGGTCGAGGATTCGTGCGGGCAGTCCGTTCTTCAATTTCATAAAAAATATTCCAAAGATATTCAGGAAATGAAGCAAGAAGCGAGACTCATCGGATTGACAGGAACAAACGGCTCCGGTAAAGGCGAGGCGGCGACTTATTTTAAAAAGAGGGGATACGCTTATTTTTCCCTTTCCGATGTGATTCGAGATGCGCTCCGCAATGACGGAAAAGAGGACACACGGGATAACCTCATTGAAAAGGGATACGAATTGAGAAAGAAG
>Ga0209636_10002849_pt1 | contig 17646 bp, 9 predicted proteins | sample DeeMarSWOR152_54_FD_187464 | JGI IMG/M metagenome (GOLD analysis project Ga0209636, IMG submission 187464) | Marine sediment microbial communities from White Oak River estuary, North Carolina - WOR-1-52-54 (SPAdes) (version 2) | ecosystem: Environmental > Aquatic > Marine > Intertidal zone >... | reverse complement strand
GGCTTAGCCGACCGATATCATCTCCAGCCAGCGAAATGGCCGAATGAGGGCGGCTAAGCTGGTTGACATATATATCGACGACCTCCTTAAACAGGCTGCCGTCAAGCTGAACGGCCTTTTCGAACTTCGCGATACAGTCTTCGGTCTTTCCTTCCAGAAGATCAAGACGGCCGGCCACGAAGCACGTTACCGGATCGCAGGGCGCCAGGCGGAAGCCTCTTCTGATTTTCTCGGAGACGCTGTTGTCTTTAAGAATAGACTTTTCGATTTGGCCGACCACGCTATACGGCGGGCCGTACGTCGGGCACAGTGTGCATGCTTTGTGGAACTCGTCCACGATATCGTGAACGACCGGCATGGAATCGGCAGGGATAATGATCTGTCCGGTCTCAGGGTCGGTGACCTGACTTATCGAACGCCAGCGGTATACATTCAGCCAGTAGTGATATTGTATGTTCTGCGGCTGGTAGTCCGATGCGATGGCAGCATGACGAATCAGCTCCGCATATTCGGCGTCGCTTCCCTGCCAGTTTCTATCGATCAGGCCCTTTTCTATGTCAAGGGCCTCTTTCCAGTGGGCTTCAGCAATGCGCGCGTCGTTTGCGCCGATGAGGGCCCATACCCACGTGCCACAGACCAGAAGAGAAATGATCGCGTGTATGGGCCTGAAGTTTCGACCCGATGGAACGGTATTTGTGACGCCGTGTTGCTTTTTCCCTTCTTGCGCCACAGACAGCAGCAGCGCACAGAATATGGCTGACAAGAAGGCGTTTGCCGGAACGTGCTGGCCGAAATCACTTAGGCTGTGGATAAGTACTGCCAGAAGGCCAAAGCCCAGTCCGTACGCCGCCAGGCAAATAGGCAACCTGCCGCTGCGGATATTCTTTGCAAAGCTCGACCAGACCACCACGCCGAAGATTATCAGCATCGTTAAACCCATCAGACCGGTCTCCTCGATGACTTGGGCATATTCATTTTCGGCATGCGTGAAGAGGAGTGCTTTGTTTATCTGCTGGAACATCGGATAGACCACCGAATGGGTACCCAGGCCCGTTCCCCAAATGGGGAATTGCCTGTAAGAAGCGGTGAGGTCTTTGAGTATCTGCCAGCGGTCTTGATACGCCTGCAAGTGACGAAGGCTTGCGAAACGGCTGTAAACGGCATCGAAGCCTATGTACAGAATGCAGGCAAATGCGCCAAGAGCCGTGACAGCCATGATCCAGCCTTGCCCCTTGACAGAGGATCTGGAGCTCAGCAGCAGCGTGACAAAGGCTGCGGCGGTGAGCATGCTGAGCATACCCCCGCGAGTCAAAGAAACAAAAACGGTCGCCGTGCCGAGAGCCATGATGGCGACAAGCAGCCACAGTGGTCTTGCCGAACGAGAGCCCAAATATTCATAGACAGCGGAAGGTGTTGTCCGGTCGGTAGAAAAGTCCTCGCGCAGTTTTGCGCAAAGCCACCCAAGAGCCGCACCAATGGAGAGATTCATGAATTGACCGTAGTGACTGTGGTTTATAAACGGGCCCGAAAGGGTTTTGGGATGTGGATTGGATATGAACCAGTAGATTTTGCCATTTCCGAACAGGTCCTGTGCCAGGGCGATAGCGGCGACGATGCCACCAATGACTGCTATGGCCATCAGGAGGCGTTTTATCTGTTCTGGCCGTCGAAAAACGTTAAAAACGACGGCAAATACGGCTGCAATGCACAGTAGTAGTCTCAGGTCATGTTTTGTAGCGTTCGGATAGAAGGTAAGGGGCATTGATTTGATCAGTGCATCAGCGTTTGGCAAATCGCCTAAGAGCTCTGTTCGCAGAGCCGCCGTGTTCGGAGACAGGATGCTCACCAGGGGCGCAGGCAAAGGAACAAGCTGGAATGCGCCGACAAGAAGGAATAGCCCTGCCGGCACATAGGCCCAGGTCCATATAAGAGGCCGACCGCTAAACCAAAGCTTGAGTAGGAAGCAGATGACGACAACGCCTGATATGGCGATGACGACCTGCTCGCTCCACCCGCTGCGGACCCCAAGCGCAAGAGGCATGAACGCCAAGAGCGCTACCAGTAGCCATTCAATCCCGATGTCCAAGCCGCTTGAGAAAACCCAAGTGTTGTCAAGGTCTGCTCGGTACTCTCTCATCGATACACTTCCTCGTGCCTACGGAGCAAGCAGACAGTATATCTTTGCCCTCTAATACTCTTCGTGGATTTTCGATGCAAACCAGACGGGCGGCTGCTTCTCCGAGTTTGGCGCTGATCTGTTCAAAAGCCATTGACATCCGGGGTCTGCGATGATCAAGGTCATGAGAATCGGTCGCAACGAGCGAGGCCCAGCCTGAGCTTACGAGCTGCCACGCGGCCTTTTGAGCCGCGCTGCCGAAATCACCCAGCAGGCTGGCGGATGTCACCTGCAGATGAGCGGATTGGCCGAGCCATTCCAGCAAAACCGATGGTTGTCTGGCAATAATAGGATGCCGTTCAGGATGCGATATGATCGCCTGAATGCCTAAAGAGGAAAGCTCGACGAGTAGCGGCTCGATATCGATAAAGATCTCATACGGAAGTTCCAGCAGAATATATCTGCCGCCGTCGGCGAGGGTAAGCACTTTGTCCGCCTCGATGAGCCGGCATATCCTTTCGTCCACGCGAACGTCTGCGCCGGGTACGGCGCTCAGGCTGATGCGGTCACTTTGTAATTCCTGATTAAGAATGGCGACTTGCTCTCTGATCTGTGCAGCCTCGTTAGTGTCGCTGAATCGACCCAGTTGGTGCGGTGTGGCTATGACATTCGTGATACAATCCCGGGCCAAAGCCCTGCATAGAGAAAGCGACTCCGAGAGTGTGACGGGGCCATCATCGACCGCAGGCAGGCAGTGACAATGGATGTCGACATAACACTCTCGCTCAGGTGTCGGGTACACAGTTTTCATGGTCTATCTGGCAGCAAATTCTATTATGCCTGTAACACCTTTTCTTTCTCTCTGTCGCCGGATTGGTCGTAGTCAACGCGATATTCGGATCGGCCGTAGCGGCCGTAGCCGGAGTAATAGCCGTAACGGCCCTGTCTCCGCGGAACATCATTCACTATCGCACCGAGTATGTGACCGCCCACACTCAGCAAGCTGTCTCGCGCTTGCCGGCTGAGCCTGCGAGTGGATCGTTCTGCTCTTAGAACCAGAAGTGTTACATCGCAGAGGGCCGAGAGTATTTGACTATCAGCAACCGGCCCAACCGGCGGAGAATCTATAATCACGCGATCATAGCGCTCAGAAAAATCTTTTAATGCCTTCGCGAACGAATTGCTGTTCAGCACTTCCGAAGGGTTGGGGACTTCTGAGCTGCAGCGCAGGATATCGAGCCCCTCGATCGGCCCCGGCTGTACGACGTCGTCCAGACTATTGATTCCTCCGAATAAGTGGGATAGTCCCTCCTGCTTACCGTTGAGTTGAAAAATATTATGTTGCATTGGTTTTCGGAAGTCGGCGTCCAGCACCAGCGTTCTTTGTCCGGCCTGCGCCATGGTAATGGCCAGATTACTGACGACGGTGCTTTTGCCGTCGCCGGGGGCCGGAGAGGTAATAAGGATGGTCTTTGCCCCTTCCTTCGGCACGCCGAAGAACACAGCGGTCCGTATCGTTCGGTAGGCTTCGGCCTCGATGGACCTGGGTTCGAGGTAAGCCTTCTGCCCACGCTCCACAATGGCCTGTTTTTCTGATATCGTCTCACTTTCGCCGGAGGTCGTCGAGCTGACAATGGCGGTATCTGCCCGGTTCTTGCCCGGACCTGGGGATGCCGCGGCAGCTATTTTTCGATGGATCTCATCCGTTACGAATTTGAAGCGGCTCCACACCTTGTGGCCGTGAAGCACAATCGCCTGGCCCTCGGCCATCGTCGGTACGAGACCGAGCACCGGAATACCGAGCACGGCTGAGATCTCGTCGGCGGACCGGAGCCGATAGTCCATCATATCGCGCAGTACGGCAAGACCGCCGCCGAGCATGAGGCCCAAAGCCAGCGCCATTGCCATGAACTTGGCCTTTTGCGGCTTTGAGGGCTTGTCCTCAGGGCGTGCCACCTCCAGCACACTGATGTTGAGTGCCCCCACATCTTCCGTGACATTGAGTTCCTTGATACGGTCATCAAGGATCTCGCAGAGCCTTTCAGTCTGCTTCAGCTCCGATTGCAGTACCGCATACTCGGTTGCCTTAATACCTAAGTCGCGTGCGGCTTCCGACTGCGCATCGTAGGATGCCTGTATTTCAGCTTCTCTTTCCTTTGCCCTTGACCATCTGCGTCGCATCACTTCTATATAGGAGTCCGTAAATTCCTTCGTTTGCTTGTCAAGCTCTTGCTGAATACGCTTAATCTTGGCATGGATCGCCTGGATGGCCGGATGATCTTCAGTGCAATGATATCTCGCGTTCTTCAGTTCGATTTCCACTGCTCGAAGTTCAGCTTGCAGTTGCGTTTCTGTGTCGTTGACAAACACGCGCACACCCGGTGCGGACGACGCCGAGGCAAATTGTTTGACCTTAGCCGGTTCGGTCTCCATGCTCTTAATGTCCTCGTAGTCCGCTTTTGCATTCGAAGTGTTCAATTGTGCTTCGGCTAGCCCCGTCGCCAGTTTATTCAGCCTTTCGAGAACGACGTGCCCGCCCTGACTGTCAAGAGAAACCAGGCCATTCTTTCGGTTGAATTCCAGAATCTCCGTAAATTTCGCTGACAGTTCCTCATCGCGTTTGACCTTCTCTTTTTGAAGGATTTTCAGCACTTCGGAAACCGTACTGCGTTTGCGAGTCGAGTGATAGTCGATATAGGACTGTACCACCGCATTGACAAGCTCAGCCGCTTCCACAGGGTACGCCGAGTCGAAGGATACTGTAATAATATCATCTTTCTTGCCGATACGGACGCCTAAATTCCTCTTAACATAAGCGCCTAAATTGTCCACGTGGGCAAAAGTTCTGAATCGTTTGATTTCAGAATCGTCGACCACATCAGCGATGATCGGGGTGGATTTCATCAATTCGCCCTGCGTGTAGAGATAGTTCTTGGACTGGGTCATCACGCCTTCGTAGTCGCTCATAATTTTGGGACCACTTTGTTCAACGTACAGTCTCGATGTGCTTGTGTAGATCGGCGTGGCCTTCAACAGATAAAGAAGAGTAACCACCAAAGACAATATCGTCGTCATCAGGATCGTCCATCTGTGGCGCAAGACGATCTGTAAGAAACTTTCCTGTGGTAGCGCATCTCCTTCTGGAAGTGCTACGTTTGGACCTTTGTTTTCGATTTTGTTAGAGTCCATATGCTCTCCCTGTTGAGCGGCTGCATCACCTCATTAATCGTTATATCTACGAACGTCTGCTCCGACTCTGATCTGGAGCACATCAGACAAAAACTGGTTGATACGTGTGCGCAGCGTATGGTCCACGTATATCACGTCACCGGGTTTTATTGCCACGCCATATGCTTGCAACAGAGAATCGCTGTCGACGCCGAAAGTAGCCGATAAAATTTCTCCACTGTCATCCTGTCGGTAGATCTTGACGTAGCGAGGGTCCGCTGTCATATTGAGCCCACCCGCAAACGCCAGCGCCTCCATCAGATTGTATCGAACATCCGGCGGATACGGAAAGGCATTGGGAATGTTGACCAGACCCATGACGGTGAAGACTCGTTCGCTTTCCCTCTGGTACTTTGCGACTTCACAGACAACCATGGGTGGGTTCACAACATACTTCGGGTAGTAGGCGTCTATCACCAGGGATTCGATCTCGGAAAGCGTTTTGCCGGCAACAGGCAACTGGCCCACAATGGGTAAGGTAATGGTGCCGGAGTCACTTACGCGCACCAAATACGGCTCGACATCCTGGCGGCCATATACCGGCTTGAGCCACTCGGAGAATTCTGAAGAGATGACTCGCAAAACGGCGGGCATCTGAAATTCCAGTATATCACCGGGAACCACCCGGTAGGGACCGATATGGCGCACACCGCCCAGACCAATAATTTCTTCTTCTACCGCAAGTGGCCCGGCTCGTTCGAATGCTTCTACCTGCTCGGGGGACGACAATTTCGGGCTACATCCTGCCACACATAACAGACAGCATGCCAGCGCAGCGGTGCACGTCGAAATGACTTCCCACGTCCGAATAAAAATCCATATTTTTTTCGCCAGATACATCCCTGATACCGCACCCAATTATTATCGGGTGTTAAATGTTTGTCCCCAGAGTCAACGCGTTCCAAATTACTTCTATCGGCATTTTGCGTAAAGCCGGATTAGTCTTAATCGGTCTTTTCCGCCCGGAAATATGCGACACATTTTTTGCAAAGCGCCTGTCAAGTATGAGCTCAGATTCAGGCGTAGTGGACTATGTCTAATTGAACCGAAGCTGTCTAAACAATCGAGGGCCTTAACGGGATTGACCCGGTCAACGTCCTATGGTTTGGAGGCTTCAGAGATCTGCGGCACGGCCGCGCCAGTTAGTGCGGAGAGACAATCGCGTGCCCGCCGCCACCACCACCGCCGGATACAGCAATGGGAATCGCAATTGCGCCCCCGATGACTGCAGCCGTTGGCCAGTTCCAGCCAAAGCCGCTGGCTATTCTCTGGAAAATAGAAGCGCCTGCTCTGGTGGCCTCTCTTTGAAATTGAAGGACTCTGGCTGTGGGTATCGAAATCGTCGCGACTGGGTTTGGCGCCCCTTCGCAAACCGCTGCCGAACAGATGGTGGCCACCTCCGCCGCACGTAAACCTTCGGAGCGGGCCCACTGAGGCAAGCGTGATTCCTCCTTGATCTCAAGACTGGTTTTGCTCAGCCCCACTTTTGCCACGAGCCTCTCAAAATCTTTACCGACATCACTTAGATCCACGGGCACTCCCGCAGGATCGGTCTTGTAGGTCGCCACCTCATGACGCAACGTTTCATTGAAGCCGTTAACGTCTGTTGCTGCCTCGAACACAGATATGCTCAGGTAAATCTCTTCCATGTTCGGACCGAAAAGATACACGGTGTTAATCTTGCATCTGACAAATCCTTTGCTGATCTTGATCACAAACGGTTCGGACAGGGCCCTGACGGCTATCATTTCCCCAAACAGGTTGGTTCTTGCTGGGATCGCCGTCAAGGTGAAATTCAGTTCGTCAAAAAGCGTCTCATCGAGGGACGACAGGTCGACGGATTGTTTCCACGTTTTCCCGATGTTGTCCTTTGTTACTTTGTTGAGTGACTTAACCGATTCGTTGTTGACCTTCGCCCAAAAAACCAAGTCCTTAGCCGCATCTGAGACACGTCGGGTCTTTCTATCGATAACAAACGAGAACGCCATCGGAGAAGCCGTTTGGGTCGGGGTCAAATTCGGATCTTTTGCAGTAAACGAATACATGACCTTGGTGCCGGGCATAGGCCGTTCTCTGACGGTGAATATAGTCACCACCTGATTTCTGAATTGGCCCTTCCCGGCATACTCGACGGTTGAAATCATCTTGTAGTGTTCTATGCTTTCTGCTGGCCCCGCGAGGCTGGTCGTGCCAAATACAAGCAACATGATACCCAGCGCAAATGTGCAACGCAAAACGCGCCTGCGCCAAAAACATTCTGACATATTCCGGTTCATGTAATCCATAGCACGCTCCCTTTCCACATACCTCCACTGTTCCCCTTTCACTTGACAGCATCAGTCCTTTTTGTTTTATCGGCATCGGGCTAACACTATCTGCATGGTTTTTCGGGAAATTCTATGCCTGGCCTTGCGCGAATCACCTTGTCGGATTACGACAGCAATATTTTCGGACTACCTTCGGTTTAAAGAGCAAGGAGAATCGAAGCACAATGACATATTAACGGACGTCCACATGTTTTTTACCGCCCGGCTGTACGTCCCAGTTATGAGGCCGGTCCGTATTAAATGTAAGATTTTCTCTGACATTGTCATCGCGTCTTTTCTGAAAAGTACGTTTATTGTCAACGTCAATGGGCCGGCAAACATCTGAAGCATTTGTTCCGTGGCCTTTGGTGTCGGAAGAATCTGGCGGCCGCACCGGATTAAGCGCAAAGTCAACTCCAGGTGATTTAGCGCTTCACTTGGACTCACTTGACACTGCTACTGCCAAAAAATGCTTGACCGAAGGCATGGGAAATGATACAATAATAGGAACTTATTCTTGGGGGTCTTACACAGGAGGGTAGCCTTGCTTGTTCGTGCGATTCGGAGGAATTTGCCCGGCGCCGCTGCGCGGCAGAGGTGTGGCGTGAACTGGCATGGCCGGGCAGAACACCTATTTTCTTGGGGTGATGGATATGCAGAGGATCATTTTAAGCAGTGTGCTTGGCTTGTTTGTGTTGGCGCAAACGGGATGCCAGATGGTCGTCGTAAACGGCAAGAGCCTTGAAGGCATGCAAGGTGTACGTTTAGTGCGTCCAAATGACCCGATTACCGGGCCCTGTTGGGCAAAAGATGCGTACGACGGCAGTTGGGGCCGCAGCGGTCAAATAGATGGGAACACCAGGCAGGCTGACCCGTGTCGGATCAAATATCACTCATCCTACTCGGCGAACCGCTGGATGGCTGTTGAGGGAAAGCTCGGCAACGGCGGGAAGTATCCGGTGGTCCTGGATACGGGAGCGTCGATCGCTCTTTTCGTAAATGATATACACATCCTGGAAAACAAGCTCGCCATTTGTCCACTCAAGAGTAACAGCGGCGATTCTGTCGGATGGGGCAGGTGCCATCTTCCGAAACTGCACTTAGGCCAAGTGACATTGGTCAACTGGCCTTGCTTTTATCGAGAGCAGCATACGGAAGTTCAACTACTTGGGCTGCCACTTGCCAGGGGCAAGGCCGTAATAGCCGGGCTGGCGGCACTGCGGAGGTTCAAATATATTGCGTTTGACAGCGTGACCAAAGAAGTGGAGTTTTCACTGGAGAAGGTGTTTGAGTCGGGGCAATCGGACTCATGGGCGCAGTATTCACTCTTGATCGAAGAAGATTTAGGCGGTAACGTTTTCCTTTTCGTTAAGATTCCCATCGGCGGGCAGGAAACTGAGCTGCAGCTTGATACCGGCAGTGGAAGAGGCCTGGCGATCGCCGAGGAGCTCTGGGTGAGAATGCGTGACAAAATCCAGCACGTCAAGCTAAGAAAGGGTAGAGACCTATATCCGTATATCGGATCGTTGGCCTGCAAACGGGCTGTCGTACCAGAGCTTCAAGTCGGGGACAGAACAGTAAAGAACGCCAAGATTTCGGTTTTCCCGAATGACAGTCCGCTTGTGGAACAGTGTGCGGGTTTGCTGGGGATGCAGTATTTTCAAGATACAGTGATGGTTCTTGATTTCGAGCGAAATCTGATGTGGGTCAAGGGCTGAGGAGCCAGCGGATAACCGTTACTCGCTCGTTTGTGCCGATACATGTCTCGGCCCTCAGGTGTGACCAACCTGCCGGTCTTTCGAGCAAGGACATCCTGTCCGTCGCAAGCTAAATTACCAAGGGCCGGCTGCGTCACTTCGCTTGACGCAACCAGCCCTCTTTCTCTATTTGAAACTTAGATAGACTTAGACTTCTTACTGCGGGCTGGCTATTGGGATGGACGACGAACCGCCACCGCTTGAGAAGCCGCCTCCTACAGCGACGCCCCCAGCAGTTCCTCCGGCTATGATGCCCGCAGTCGCCCAGTTGGCGCCGAGGAGTGCCGGCGCCATCGCGATCTTCATGGTCCCGATACCGGGCACGGTCTGTACCAGCGAGCCGGCTACAGTTTCGGCCATGGCGAACGTACCGATTGAGGGTATTTCGCCCAGACCCTGCATCGCAACTATCCGAGCCACAGGTACGCAAACGGTGACCACGGGATTCGGAGCACCTTCACACGCCATTGCTGCGCACATGTTGGCCACCTGGGCAGCAGCTAAGCCTTCAGACTGAGCCCACTGCGGCAAAGGCACCTCTTCAACGACCTTCACACTATTCCTGCTGAGCCCCACCTTTCTTACAAACCTCTCGAATTTTGGGCCCAGACCGCTCAAATCGACTGATTTGCCCACGGCATCAGCTCTGTACGTCGCGACCTCGTGCCGCAACGTTTCTTGGACGCCGTTAACGTCCTTTGTTGTTTCGAAAACAGATACACTCAGATAAACATCCTCGATTTCAGGATCGAAAAGGTACACGGTGTTGATCTTCGATCGGAGAGGTCCTTCGGGAGTTTCTACAACGAACGGTTCCGATAGGGCCCTGACAGCTATCATTTGACCCACAAACCTCTTAAGTTCAATCGCCGCCAAAGTGAACGCCAGTTCGCCGGGAAGCGAATCGCCAAGGGACGACAGGTGGATGGATTGCTTCCATGTCTTGCCGACATTTTCCTTTGTGACCTCCTCGAGCCACTTGACAGACTCGTTGTTGACCCTTGCCCAGAAAGCCATCTCTTCGCTGCTCGCTGACATATGTCCGGTGTCTTTATCGAGAATGAATGAGAGTCTCATCAAGGAGACTTCCTCTGTGACGTTGGGGTTAAGGTCGTTTCCGGAAAGTGTATACCGAACTTCATTATCTGACAAATTCTCTTTTCTCACCGTAAATAGTGTTTCGACCTGGTTCCTGAACTGACCTTGTCCGGTGTATTCCACAACTGAAATCATCTTGTAGTGCTCTGCACCTCCTTCTCTGACCGCAGCTGTGGCCGTACCGAACACCAGTAGCACCACGCCTGCTGCGATGACAAAACGTGCGATGCGTTCGCTCCTTGTCTTGCTTGGGCTGACACAAATCATAACGAGCCCCCTTTCAATAACTTCCCATTTCTTTTGTTTGCGCCCGATCTATATCTTCCACACAAGCGGACTACACGAACTTCCCTGCTTGTATTTCCCGCCAAGTCTGACGTTTTTTGCATAGTATTGCACCAATCTGGCTCTTACTATCGGCTTCAATCAGGAGCAGCATTATTTGCAGAAGAATTAACTTTTGGGCTCTTTACCTGCCTTCATGCTCTTACCCCTCATCTTTTGTGAGCTGTGCTTCCGGCAGAGACGACCGATTCTCTGGCCTGTGCCTGGTCGTCTTCGTTCCGCGGAACCCATAAGTATTGTATCCACGGTCACATAGGATAGTCTGTTCTTCTGAGCGGAAAAAATGAGCTCCGGATTACTGCGATGGGATGGGTTTCTGTTAAGGCCGTGTGGTCCGGCTTCGTCATGGTATGACCGCTAAGATCGGCCAGTTTGGATTCCGAGCGAGTACACGAGAATCGATTTCGGCGCCCCGTTATCGGACAAAGAACTGCTCACTTGCAATCTCTGTCAACAGGTGTGAATGATTTGCAGGCGTGCGGAAGGCCGCTTTCCTGTTAACGCCTCTTTTCTATTTTTGAGTTACCAGTGCTGCGGTCCAGTTATGACTTTGGAAAATCTCAGCAGGCTCTTGAGGAGCCGGCCGATCGCGGCGGTTTTGTTTTGACCGGAACAACGGTTTCCGTTACATTAAAAGCTGTCACTGAAACAAGACATTCGAATATGGAAATTGGCGACAACAACAGGTTGCTTTGAATCGAGAACGGAGTCACAAAAATGCTGCATAAATCATGGGTGGTTTTAGTGCTGGTTGTTATCCCCTTCGTTTTGTCTGGAGCGGACAAGGCCGAGGCCGGAGAGGACCGCTCGATTTACCTGAGAACTGGCGCCGCCGATGCGCCGGGTCTGGCAGACGGCTTCGTTGATCCACCCTCGTCCGCCCGGCCCAGCGCCTATTGGGTATGGGTGAATGGATTGACCAACCAGCAGCGGCTCACCTATGAGCTTGAACAGATGAAGGCCAAGGGGCTGGCCGGAGTGTATATCTTCGATGTCGGCGCTCGTGACCCGAAGGGAATTGTCCCGGCGGGCCCGGCCTTCATGGGGCCGGAATCCGTCAAGGCAATGGGCTACGCAATACGAGAAGCAACCAGACTGGGTTTAGAAGTCGGCATCGTTACTTCGAGCAGTTGGAATTGCGGCGGCCCCTGGGTGACGCCCGAGCTGGCGAGTATGAGGTTGTATCATTGCCAGAAGACTGTCAAGGGACCTCTGGAATTTGCCGGCGTTTTGCCGTTTCCATCGTTGCCCGATAAGATGCCCAAAGGTCCGGACGGGCTGCCGCGGTATTATCAAGACATGGCGGTTCTTGCGGTGCCGCAGGCGAAACGGCTTGCCGGCCATGAGTTTGTGTTTGAGCTTGCTCCGCCGGCCATACACAGCATCGATCGCGTCGTCCTTTACAACACCCCAAGCACAGATGAGCAACGCTATGGCAAGATGCACCTGTTTGCAAAAGACTTTGCCGTTTTGATTTCGGATTCTACTACCGATGTGAAGGCGTTCAGGCAAGTTGTCGGCGGGACATTAGAGCCCAGCACGGAAGCGCAGAGCTTCAGCTTCGAGCCTGTTCGAGCCAGGTTCGTCCAACTGGTCATTCTCTCGGGACATAATCCGAATGACGATAAAGTTCAGTTGGGTGAATTCGAGGTATATTCGACGCAGGGACAGAACGTCGTGGCTGCACATCATCCAGATGGCAGCAAGACCGCAGCGAGTCTGCTGCGATACAGTTCGGCGTTGGGCCTGGAAGGTGAATGGGCCGCTGCGAACATTCACGATGGCAAGAAGGCCGGAGCTTCGGGAAGCTGGTGTTCGGCTGGTGCCCCCCGTGCCGTTATCGAGGATGTGAATTCCATCGTGGATTTGACCGATTGTCTGGACAAGCAGGGACGTCTGGTCTGGACTGTTCCGCCCGGCACATGGACGATAATGCGATTTGTCTGTTCGAACACGGGAGCAACATTAAGGATGCCCAGCCCCAAGTCACAGGGCCTTGCCATGGACCATTTCAATGCCGAAGCGACCGGGATGCATTTCGATTATATTATCAACCGCTTGCGCGAAGAGGTTGGCGACTTTCAAAATACCGCCTTGAAGCATATGTACGTGTGCAGCTACGAGCTCAGCGGCTCGACATGGACACCGGGTTTCTTACGGGAATTCAAAAAGCGCCGGGGCTACGACATGACCGTCTATCTGCCGGTTCTGTTTGGCTCGGTGGTTCAGAACCACCAGATCAGCGAGCGATTTCGTTATGATTTTCGGAAGACTCTGGGTGATTTGCTGGTCGATGCCTTTTATAGAGCAGCGAGGGAAGCATCAAACAGGCATGGCCTGTCACTCTGTGCCGAGGCAGGTGGGCCCGGTCCGCCCCTGCATCAGGTTCCGGTTGACGCGTTGAAGGCGCTCGGCGCTTTGGATATCCCCCGAGGCGAATTCTGGAAGGAACACAACGTCTGGGTCGTCAAAGAGACGGCCTGTGCCTCGCATATCTACGGCAAGAAGCTCGTCGACATGGAGTCGTTCACGAGCTGGCGACACTGGCAGGATGGGCCGTTCGAACTCAAGCCGATTGCCGACCGGGCAATGTGCGGAGGGACGAACCACTTTACTTTCCATACGTCGGCGCACAATCCGCCGGAGGCAGGGCTGCCGGGTTGGGTCTATCACGCCGGGACGCATATCAGCCCGGCTCTGGTGTGGTGGCCCAAGGCCAAACCGTTCATAGACTATCTTTCACGCTGTTGTTACCTGTTGCAGCAAGGCCTCTTTGTCGGAGATGTCTGTTACTACTATGGCGACCAGGGATTCAACTTCGTGCCGCCTAAGCACGTTGATCCGTCTCTGGGGCCCGGCTACGATTACGACGTCACCAATGCCGAGGTCATTTTGACCCGCATGAACGTTGAAAATGGCAGGATTGTGCTGCCCGATGGCATGAGCTACGAGTTACTGGTTCTTCCCGATCGACAAGACATGGACCTGGAAGTTCTGAGAAAAGTTGAGGAACTGGTCGGGGCCGGAGCCACCATTGTTGGACGCAAGCCGATAAGGTCTAATGGACTGACGGATTATCCGCGGCGCGATGAGAAGGTCAGAAAGCTTGCGAACAAGCTCTGGGGTTCGTGTGATGGCCGCGAGGTCAAGGAGCACGGATATGGAAAAGGCAAAATCATCTGGGGCCGCAGTTTGCGTGAGATTTTGCAGAGTCGAGGCATCGGGCCGGACTTTGATTTCACCGGCCACAGCCACCAGATGTCTTTGGATTATATCCATCGTCGTACGAAGAATGAGGACATCTACTTCGTAAGTAACAAGAACATGAGCCCGGAAGAGGTGGACTGTACTTTTCGTGTCTTCGGTAAAATTCCCGAGTTGTGGATACCTGAGACCGGCCGGACGCAGGAGCTTGTGGTTTATGACTTTGTGGAAGGCGGTACTAAAGTTCATCTGCGACTTGCCCCCGCCGGAGCCGTATTCGTGATATTTCGGGACAAGACAGATGGGAACCATGTCACCTCTGTCAGTACGGGGGACACCCAGATTTTCCCGGTGTCATCAAAGACTGCGCGGGGGCTCTCTTCGATAGAAATTAGGCCCGGCCAGCGCAGTGACCTCGAGCTGTTGGTTTGGAAAAATGGGACGTACGTTCTTAAGACTGCCCAAGGCCGGCAGATAAAGGTTCCGGTGGAAGCTGTCCCGACGACAAAGGAAATCACCGGTCCCTGGGAGGTCCGATTTCCCGAAGGCTGGGGCGCACCGGCGTCGAAACTATTTTCCGAGCTTATCTCTTGGACAGAAGATTCTGAGGACGGGGTGAAATACTTCTCCGGCATTGCCACCTACTCTAAGCAGTTCGATCTTTCCGCAAAACAGTTGGGAGCCGACGTGGAAGTCTTCCTGGATCTCGGCCGCGTCGGATTTGTCGCCGATGTTTCTCTGAACGGCAAGAACCTGGGCATTTTGTGGAAACCGCCCTTCCGAGTGGACATCACTCAGGCAGCCAAACCGGGCAAGAACCAGCTTGTAATTGAGATCGCCAATACATGGTCGAACCGTCTTGTCGGAGACGCAGCCTTGCCGGAGAACAGAAGGTACTGCCAGACAAATATCACCCATTCGCTCACCTGGCAAGTGCCCTGGAAAGAGACGCCGCTTCTCGAATCAGGCTTGCTCGGCTCTGTGCGTCTGGTCGCGGCGAAAAAATTGAGCGTGAATTTGTCAAAGTAGGCGTACGAGCCGCGAATTCTTCTGACATAACCTTGAGGTGAGAATTGTTGTAGATGGATGGCGACCAGATTATAATGGGTTCCGTAGTACTCACGATAGATTGCACCGAGGCAGGTCTGCCCATGCACGTTTGCATAACCCACAGATTCGTGGAGAGACACCGGTGAAATTAGAACGTTACGAAGGCAACCCCATTCTCCGTCCGAACCCGGCTAACCCGTGGGAGAATCTGGCTGTATTTAATCCCGCAGCCTGGTATGACCGGGAGAACGGGCAAGTCCTGCTTCTATATAGGGCCGCCGAAGCGGGCCCCGAGTATAAGTGTTATTTTGGTCTGGCGTTGAGCCCAGATGGGTACCATTTTGAGCGGGTTTCAAATCAGCCGGTTTTCAGTCCCAGTGCAGACGGGTTTGATGCCAGTACCGTACAGGACCCACGAATGGTGAAAATGGGTGAGTACTATTACATTACTTATGCCTGCCGGTTCTTTCCGTTCGGCCAGTTCTGGATGCCAGAGGAAAAGCAATACAAACGTCCCGTCTGCCGGCCGGATTTTCCCCGCGTCATTCGGACGAATGCGACGAGCACCGGTCTGTTGCTCACCAAGGATTTCAGAACCTTCATCCGCGCCGGCCGAATCACCGACCCTGTCCTTGACGACCGCGACGTGATTCTCTTTCCCGAGAAGATAAACGACAGGTATTATCTAATACACAGGCCGCTTGAATGGGTTGGTCCCGAATACGGTACCGAACACGCCGCCGCCTGGATATCGTCGGCGGAAGACCTGCTCGGATTTCGAAAATCGCGGCTACTCGTCAAGCAGAAATACGGCTGGGAGGCGGGCAAATTAGGCGTCAACACGCCGCCCATCAAAACCGGACACGGCTGGCTGACCCTCTACCACGCCGTCGGTTCCGACAAATACTATCGTCTCGGAGCGCTACTGCTGGACCTGAAAGACCCCGCCAAGGTTTTGCACCGCACGACCGACTGGATCATGCAGCCCGAGAGAGATTACGAAATCGACGGTTATTACAAAGGTTGCGTCTTTCCCTGCGGCAAAGTCGTGATTGACGGCACATTGTTTGTCTACTACGGTGCGGCCGACAAGTACGTCGCGCTGGCCACCTGCCCACTCGATGAACTGCTCGAATACCTGCTCTCCTGTCCACCATAATGAAAGCAAGCCAATGGAATTCCAGCTCCACCGCATCGACATCTTAATCATCATTGCCTACCTTGCCGGAATCATCGTGCTCGGCTGGCTCCTTTCAAAACGCGCCTCCAAAGACATCGAGTCGTACTTCCTGGCCGGCAAATCGCTGCCCTGGTACGTCATCGGCACTTCTCACGGAGCCAGCGGCTTCGATATCACCGGCACCATGTGGTTCGTTGCGATGCTCTTCACTTACGGGCTAAAAGCCGCTTTCATACCCTGGATTTGGCCGCTCTTCGACCGCGTCTTCCGCCAGGTCTATCTCGGCCCGTGGGTCCGGCGCTCAAACGTCCTGACGGGCGCCGAATGGATGCGGACCCGCTTCGGCTCCGGCCTCGCAGGCAACCTCTCGCATATCAGCGTTGTGATCTATGCACTCATACTCACCGTCGCATTTTTGGGCTATGCCTTCGTCGGAATAGGGAAATTCACCGAAGTATTCTTTCCCTGGAACCTTGCCTTCGGCCCATTTACCTCGGCCAATATGTACGCCGTCATTATTCTGACAATCACAACCGCGTATTTACTCTTGGGTGGCTGGTACAGCGTCGTGCTCACCGACCTGATTCAATTCGCCCTGCTGACAATCGCCTCGGTCTTCATCGCCATCGTGGCCGTCAACAAGGTCAGCCCCGAGACGCTCGCCAACTTTGTACCTGACGGCTGGAGTAAGCTGTTCTTCGGCTGGAAACTGAATCTCGACTGGGCAGGCCGAATCGACCAGCTCAACGACAATATCGTCGAAGACGGCTATTCGCTCTTCGGCGTCGTGATCATGATGTGCCTGCTCAAGGGCCTTTTGATTAGCATGGCCGGGCCCACCGCCGGATACGGCATGCAGCACGTCCTCTCGACACGCAATCCGAGAGAAGCCGCCCTCGAAAACTGGTGGATGTCCATCGTCCAACTCGTGCCGCGATTTCTGATGATTGCCGGCATCGCCGTACTCGGACTGGTTTTCTTCAGTCCCGAAGTCAAAGAAATGCTCGGCGCAGGCGAGAAGTTCGACTTCGAAAAGATTCTGCCGCACGTTATCGCCGGATATGTCCCCGTCGGCCTCGTCGGAATCATCCTCGCCGGCCTGCTCGCGGCGTTTATGAGCACGTTCGATTCGACCATCAACGCCGGCGCCGCATACATAACCAACGACGTATACAAGAGATATATCAGCCCGAACTCGCCGCAAAAAACGTACGTTCTTTTAGGCTACCTGTCCACCGTTGCCCTGCTTATCACCGGGATACTTGTCGGCCTTCGCATGCAATCCATCGACCAGATCACCAAGTGGATTGCCGCCGCCCTTTATGGCGGTTACGTCATCCCCAACCTGCTCAAATGGCATTG
>Ga0209636_10002848_pt1 | contig 17649 bp, 17 predicted proteins | sample DeeMarSWOR152_54_FD_187464 | JGI IMG/M metagenome (GOLD analysis project Ga0209636, IMG submission 187464) | Marine sediment microbial communities from White Oak River estuary, North Carolina - WOR-1-52-54 (SPAdes) (version 2) | ecosystem: Environmental > Aquatic > Marine > Intertidal zone >... | reverse complement strand
TAGCCTGTAAAATCTAGCTGCTTAAATTTAATCATTATCAATCGAAAAAGCAATATGAATTTTCTGCATTGAGGCGACCGAAGCTGTCGCATAAAACCTAGCGCAGCAAAGCTGCAAACAAAATTTTTTGGAAAAAGTTTGTTCAAAAAACAAACTTTTATAAGGTAATAGTATAGAGGGGGTTGCATTCTCATCGGTAAATTGAGGATTAAAAATGAAACCGAGTTTAGTAAAGAATTCAATGGATTTATTGAGGTATTTGGCAAGTAGATTCACAAAAAAGAGCTATATTCCTTTCGGATTTTTATATTAAATCCTCTACCGCATAAGGTAACAAGACGCACTACATAATTCTACTCGCCACATAAAGGCATTAGCTCCACATCGCAATTGGCTTTTCTTTTATTCTATTTTTCAGAAATAGAATACTTACAGTTCTTAATTCTTATTTCAAAGTTTGGCCTTCCCTTCATTCTTGAGAATTTTGTCACCTTTTTCAGCACGTGGATCTTTTGCTTTTTTCAAAATATCCCTAAATCTTTTAACTTCATCTTCATCAATAGGTTTACCAGATTTATATAAAACTGTGCAGAGATTAAGCCTCATATTAGCATATTCAACCTCATTTTTCTGCGTTTCCATTAACTCTATAGCTCTTCGATAATATTTTTCAGCTTCTATCCAAATTTGTCCTGGTACATACAAATAAAAAGCTATTTCGTTATATGCAACGGCAATATCGAAAATCCTAGAGTCATCTGAAGATGGTTTTTGTTTGATTGACTCCCAAAGTTTTTCCCCGTTTTCAATGACCTCTCTATAAATTTTTTCTGCCTTTTCCCATTTGCCCGAAATTCTTAAAATCCTACCTAAGAGCATTTGGCTTTCGTAATAAGGGTAACTATTGTAAGCCATCTGAGCAGCTGGCCCATAAATACTCATTAGGAGCTCATATGAAAGCTGGTACTGGTGCAGAGATTCCTCAAGCCTCCCTCTTCTTAGCAAGAAATTGCCGTAATTATTTCTACATATTGGTATCCAACAATTAAAATAATTTAAGCTATCTAAAACATCAGCGCATTGCTTATAAGTTAATTCTGCTTCATATTCATTCCCGATATTTTCAAAGCACATTGCTATATTGTTAAGACTATCTGCTTCACCATAGTGGGGTCCATCTGGCAAAATTCTGTACATTTCCAAAGCTTCCTTATAATGCTCCAGGGCTTTTTCATACATACCCTTATGAAAAAAAGCATGTCCATAATTATTTATGCTTTCCGCCAAATCAGGATGTGGTTGGTTCTTATATAGTTGTTTGCGGATATCTAATGCCTGACGATAATTAAATTCTGCATCATCAATCTTATTAATCCGATAGAACGATTCCCCCAAGAAATTATATAGCCGAGCACGCATAACAGCACCACAGCTTTTCGGAGAAAGCAAAATAGACTTTTGAAACATACGGGATGCGCTTTCATACTCCTTTAGTTCAAAAAAAAGACGGCCAATTGAGAAACATGCTTTCCAAGCGTGAGGATTTTCATCTTTTAACAATCCACAATCGTCTAATTTTTGAGATATAAGTCTGGAACAATCGGTTAGTCTCCACCTTTCTTTTGCATCTTGACGACATAAAGAGCTCCAATAGTCAATGTACCCGAAGATATTATCGCTAAAATAGGTTACAAAAACCACAGGGTCAGAAAGGAACTCAAAAACTTTATCAAACTCCTTAATAAATAAGAGATGAATTGGTAACTCTTGAATACACTTCAACTCACCTAGGGTGAGTGCAACTGGTTTGCTTTTATATGCAGCATATCCTTTTTCAGCAAGCAATTTATGTCCATCTTTTAACCTAATCCAGAAATACCCTGCCTTGTGCTGGTCTGTAAGCCATTCCTTCAATGACTGGTGAAAAAGTGTGATATACTCATTGTCGTATTTGATGAATGCTCCAAAAAAGTTTTCAAATTTTTGAATATCACTGGCCTCCCAGCAAAAAAGCGACTCAGCCTCTTCCAAGGTTAATGGAGTAGAGACAGCAAAAACTATAGCGAGTATATTATAATAATCTCTAAATCTTTGTATGTCAGTGAATTTCCTATTGAAAAAGCATTTATAGAATTCCCCTAGCCCCTTAGGAAAGTGATCGATTTCTTTTAATGAAAGATGTCCTATTTCCAATTCATTTCGTACCTGCTCTAGATAAAGAAAATTTTCTTCACTTTTTTTCATAAGCGTTTCCACTACATAGGTATCTAAAATGCCACTTTCGGCGAACTGTGTAAATTCCTTTTCAATAAATTGTCTATGATCTTTTTCATTGAGCACTTTTTCATCTTCAATCTTACAAGGATTATACCGTTGTAGATCACTGATCAAAGGTTCCTCATATCGACTGGTAATAATGAATTTGAGCCAGTTAGGCGTTTTGTAAATGTTTCTTACAATAAATTCCGATAGCTCATTGCGGCCATCCCGTGTTACTTCGTCCAAGCCGTCGATCAGAACTACCGCTCTTTGTCCATCCCAAAAATGAATGCCTGATAAACCTTCCACTATTAATCTTTCAAAAATCGATTCGGCGCTGTCTTCTTTAATAATATATTCCAGATTAAATTGATTGAGTAGATCTCTATAATATGGTAACATTGCACTTAAGTGATAAGCAATAGTGCGCACGCACCAACGAGGATCTCCAGGTTCATAAATGCCTCGACCGATTGTGCTAGGGGCTTTGCAAAGAAAAAACGCCTTACAGTACGGTTCATAAGTGAGAATAGACGCAAGAGCTGACTTGCCATCTCCAGGATCGCCTGTAATCCAGAAGATTTTATCCGAATTCCTATCATTAAGCCAATTATCGATTTTTGTTTTTATCCACTCACGTCCAACAAAATGCTTGGTATGATTTATGACTGTGGCTTCAAATGGAATGGGATCTAAAATAGTTCTTAACTTTGCTAAGGTACCACTAAAATCGCTTTTATTATCAGCTAATGATTGAGCCAGTTCGCGTATTTTCTCTTCGAACTTCAGTGTTATCTCCTTCCCGCAATATGTCTGCCGCATATCAAGGTACTGAAGCCTGCAAATAGAAAGAGGTGGTTCACATGATTCAATCATTACAGGAAATATTGAAATTTCTTTTTCCATTGCTCGTGTGAGTTCATTTAGACAAAATCCACTCGGACGACTGACCGAATAAGGAGTCATGAGCAAAATAAAACGAGCTTTCGATCCGGCCTCGGCTACCCATTCTAATCCCTGTTGGATATATTCTACCCAATCAGCACCACATCTTAATCGTTCCAAATCGTACCAGACCTTGTACCCCATGGATTCAAGTTCTTCTTTTATTTTGCAGGCAATAAATGCCTTATCATCATGCCCATAACTGAGAAAAATGCGCAGCGATTCTGCTATTTCTTCTTTTTTAAATACGTTATTGTATGAAGCACAGAGATAATTATTGCGCTGTGGAATGTGATCCAATTTCATTTTATTAAAAATCCTTTCTTTTACAACAGCCTTATCTTTTCATCTGCACCGTTACAAATACAAATACATATATATTTTTACTTTTGGTGTACCAAAGCCTGTTGTATTTTGCTGTTTGTATGATAAGCAATTTTTTTATTTTATTTGATTTGATTTTTTAGCCTGACATTTTGATTTGCTATCAATATTCTTTAATTTTATATGGTTACATTTGGAAAAAGTGTTTATATTTGTCCAAAACAAATTCAATTTTCCTAACAGCAGAAAAATAATTTTCCTATTAGCAGACATTTTTCACGTGGGATCTTTATTATTCATTTTCCAGATACAATACATTTTGATTTTCATTTTGGGATTTTGTTTTCCAATCCCTAAGCCTATACCTCTTTATTAGGCAATCATCCAGGTTTTTGTTCGTATTCCATCTTCCTCTTGCTACCGTGTTTATTCTATCGCTATGTACTACTGTGTAACTTCCATTCAATTGACGCCTTGTGCTTGTTGGTGTTCGATGGTTATAAATATGAATTTCTATATTTCTTCATATTGAAGTTAAGTGCAGGTGGCACTGTCGGTCAGGTTGTCGGAAGAGTTCATGTCAGCCATTCATCAGCTCAGGTTGAGAATCGTTCCCACCTGCGGCTAAACTTATTTGGTTTTTGCAATTTATTTGCTCAAATCAATATACAAAAAAAATTGTATTTGTCAAGAAAAATTTTAACGTGTACGCCCCGACGATTGAAAGATGAGGATAATACTGTGCTTTCTCCTTAAGGACGTGAAATAAAATAACCTACCCAATGTTTATCAGATTATCGTTGCTTGCAATTATCTTAAATCCAGAAATGTCCAATTTATTTAATCTCACGTTCTAAAATAATCCGTTTTCATTGGGAGAATCTTTTAGTACTTCCTGCGAAGCTTCCCACGATTCAATGATCTTGTTATTCTCAAAACGAAAAATGTGTATGACTGACCATTGGGAGTCTGGTGATAGTACCACTTTTCCATGAACGGCAACGAGGTTTCCGTCTTCCAGCACACGCAATGTTTCATAAGTTTTGTTCGGAAATTGCTGGGCGTTTTCTTCCATAGCCTTCAGAAACGATTCCCGATCGCCCTTGAAATAGGCGTTGTGGTGACGAAATTGGGGATGGATAAATTGCTCATAAGCTTTAAGAACTTCGCCTGAAGAAGCAAGACTCAAAAATGAAGTGGCTATATCTTTTTTATTTATGTTTCCACACTAAAAATCAATTTTAAGGTGATGTCATTGCGAGCGAAGCGAAGCAATCTCTTAACTTACTGTGATTCAATAAGATTGCTTCGGCAAAAAACGCCTCGCAATGACATAAAAACTATAAATTGATGGTTTAGGAAACTCATTAGTGAAATTCGTGTAATTAGTGGTTTCTCATTCATCTTGCTGCTCCTGCCTTCTCCAGATCGGCGATGATAATTTTCTTCATTTTGAGCATGACAGGTGTGGTCTTTTCAGGATTCTTTCCAATGAGTTCTCCCATATTTGCTGGAATGATTTGCCATGAAACGCCAAATTTATCTTTAACCCAACCGCATTGCTCCGCTTCAGGCACGGCGGAAAGCTTGTCCCAGAAATAGTCGATCTCTTTTTGACCATTGCAGTTGACGATTAATGAAATAGCCTCGTTGAAGCCAAAATCATGCGTCCAGCCAGAATCCATGGCGCCGAATTCTTGTCCGTCAAGAATGAATTGCGCATATTTCACGGTTCCCTCCCTATCGGGTTCTTCGCCTTTCTCGTAGCGAGCAAGAACCTCTGATTTTGTGTTTTTGAAAACCGATGTGTAGAAACCAATCGCTTCTTCTGCCTTGCCGCATACATCACCGACAAACATCAGGGCGGGCATGATCCGCTGCTGGAAATCTCCCTCGGTGTAAATGACCTGCCAGGATACGCCAAACTTATCCTGGATCCAGCCATATCGCTTGCTGAACGGATATTCTCCCAGCTCCATCATGACTGTTCCGCCTGCTGAGAGTTTTTCCCAGATCTGGTTCACCTCTGCAACTGTCCTGCACCTGGCGTGGAATGATATGGAAGGATTGATCTTGAAAAACGGGCCAGCGCTGATCGCCATGAAATCATATCCCATAATCTGAAAACCGACAATTTCAGCATCGCCTGAGGGAGTATCAGGTATGAGATTTATAAAGTTGATTTTAGAATTGTCAAAGACGGAAGTATAAAACTCTGCCGCCGCTCTGGCTTCTTTATCGAACCATAAATGGGGGATGATTTTTTGCATTTGATTTAATTCTCCTTGTGATAAACCCGTTAAGTATTAGTTTGTAACTTCTTGCTATACTTTTATGCTAATAATTTTAATTACTTACTGGTACAAAAAAAATTACTTTTTATTACTTAACGGGTATAATTGATCATCCAGTGCACTCCAAATTTATCGTGAAAAATTGAAGTGGGGATTAAGCTTTGTCATGGTGTTTTTCTTCCATGTGTGTTTTAAAATTATCGTAACTATTCAGCTTGGTTCTTTTTGCCACTAAGACACTAAGTCACGAAGTTACACAAAGACAGCCATTATTGTTTTTATGTTGACCAATTGATTAAAAATAAAAATATGTTGCATCCATCAGGGTAATTGAAATCTGTTCTTTTCCTTTGTGTTTCTTTGAGTCTTTGAGACTTTGTGGCTGAATCGTTACAAATTATCCAAAATCGCTTGCCATCCGCTACGCTGCATTTCAATAGCATGAGTGCACTCTAAAAACCGCTAATTCCGCTAATTTCGCTAATTGCAGGTTCAATAAAATCAATTCGCTTAAATTAGCGAAATTCGCGGTCTAAGCTTTTTGGGAGTTCCCTCATAAATATAATATATTGGATCGATAAAGTTAAGTGTCGTTATAGGGTTAATTCGTTCGTTGTTATTTTCTCATATGTACCCCAGAAGTCAAATCCGAAACTGCCGTTCTTTGCCTCCATTCGGTAATTAAATTTGCCCCCTGGTTTTAAATCGTTTTCTGCTCTCGGAGTGTGCCAGTCATCTGAGGCATAGTTCCATTGCGTGATGTGCTCTGGTGCTGTGTAAAGTTGCCAAACTTTCTCCGCAGGTGCATTGATAACTGCTTGAACCGTGATGGTTTTTTTGGTATCCATAATATCATCCACAACGATGAAAAAATGAATTTACACACTTTAGAAGCTTATCATCTTTGAAAAATATTTTTTGGGATATGTATAACGGTTAATCATCAGCCGACGCAAAAATAAAAAGCACAGAACTTGGAACTAAATTTTATCTTGCCAAGCTCCACCAAACTTCAAAAAACCACGGCGTTTTTGCGTTCGGCTGGATGAAATGGTTAGCTGTCCATGGCAAACAATGATATAGAATAAAATTTCAATCACACCATTCCTTACGTATTCTCCAATCTTTATTGGGAAATATAGATTCATGAGTAATATATGCAGTATTTCTTGGATCTGATGTAGATAAAGATAAAATATGTCTTTGAGACCAAGTTGGTACTTTGTCTGAACTATCGAGATTATAAATTATTCGAGAAATAAATTCTTTTGATATTTCTGACATTTCTGGAAGCCTTTTTCGAACTATTGATCTATGTTTAGGATCTAACATTGATAATCTACCATGCGCTAGATCACTCCTTATATCACTTAATGAACGACCATTTTTATTCTTAAAAAGTAATTCAAAAAAAATATGTTCTTTTCCAAATAGTATTTTTACTACTTCTTTCATTCTTGTTTTTAAGCTTAGTACGCAATTAAAGTATGATTCACGAATGAATCTTTCAGGATCAGTAGAGTAGTATTGCTTAAAAAGTTTATTGATACATTCACTCTTTATAGAGTTCTCTGTAGATTTATCTATTTTAATGTAATTTAGCTTAAAATTTGCCTTACCCTCTGTTATTGCTATTGCGAGGCTTTCGATAGCAATATAATAGCAAATAAAACTAATAAATGGATTTTTCGATATTTTTGCATGGTTATACCAATCGATAGAACAATCTAAATAAAATGAATCTTCAGATGTGGGGAAGATTTCAAGAAACTCTCCAAATAATTTTAAATCTTTCTTTAAAACTTTTGAATATGCAGATTTATCAATATTCATTTTATATTTTAGACACCAATTTGCAGGTTTATCATAAATGAATCCAATTCTATTTACATTTAAATTAATATACTCCAAAGCAGCTTCCAAATATTCTGGCTCAATAGAATTTAAGACAAGCCATCCATCATACAATAATGATTGGTCATGGTCGTTTTCCAATGGTGGACATTTCCATAAAAAGAACAGATTGCCAATTTTTAATACGTTTTTAATAGGTAAATCTATTGGTGTTTTTACAACAAATTCGATAACATGGTAACAAGTCGTATATATATAGAAAAGAATACCTTGAATGTTATAATCATCAGATTGCTGCTTGATTCTATTTTCTATTTCCTGTATTTTTCCTGGATATACAATCGGTTTCCATTCTCCCAATTTATTATACCTACCAGGTAAACCAATTTTCCATAATGGTTTACCATTTACAATCCATTCCTGTTTTAATTCATTTATATTTCCTACGAAGAACTCTATTTTTTCTCTTGGTGCAACATTAAGACAAGTGGTTGAATTACTATCTCTTTTAAATACAGCCGTTCTATTATTCGAGAAGTGTGCTTTAAAGCCATATAATCCAATTTTGTTGTTTGTCAATAGCTCCAAAACCATAAAATTTGGATACGTATGATATTTGGGAAATTCTACATAAGATAATAATTCTTTAAAATATCTTTCAAACAATTCAACTAATAATGATTTCAAAAGAAACCATTTTTTTCTAATTTCAATTTGAGGCGATAAGTAAGTTTCATTTAATAATTTTATAAGGCCAGTCACCTTTGAGTTTCTTGCATTTTTTATGACAATATCAGTTTGATCTTTAATTGATATTTTTTCAGGGGGGAAAGTAAATGGCATGCTAATCTTTAAGAATGGAGAACAATTATAATCCTTTTTCTTCACACAATTTAGTAAATTGAATATCAAAAAGAGAGGTTCACTAAGTTCAGAAAACTTATCGTATGACAAAATTGCATTTTTATCATTAGATTTTTTAATATTTTCATAAATTTCCCCAAAAGGATCAGTTTTATATGACTGAATACCTGTTACTCTTAGTAGTGTAAATATATAATCAATTCCTCCATTATCTTTTGCTTTTTTATAAAGATTATTTATTATTTTATGGATGTTCATCTTATTAAATTTTGTTTACAGCCAATGTTTGGCTAAGTCCCGAAGGTAACGACGCACACGACGTTCAGATTTTAAAATAACTGATGCATTTCTCTGAAAATTAAATTTCAAACAGAGCCCTTCGGGTCAACTTAAGCCAGGTTATGCCATTTATTGATTTTTTTTAACTTTATTTATAAAAGCATGGAAATCTTTTGGGGAGGAAATTCTTGTGGTTCCTTTTCTTGATTTTAAATCATCCCATGCCTTTACAAAGTTATCATATAGTATTGTACTTTTCTTTCTAGTTAATAGATATGAAGGTGCATGCTCCATTAATGAACCATAAATAGAATGTGTAATTCTAATTTTCCCAAAATCCTCTAGATGATCAATGTATGTAGCTGAATATCTAACAAAGTCTTCGCAGATATAAATAAATATTTTTGGATCACTACCATTAAGTTCTAAAAGTTCAATGACACTTTCGTCACTCATAAATTCTTTCAAATGCCTTGTGATATTTTTGCTAACATCTTTTGCTCTAGGATCCCTAAGCACAAGAGAAAGTTCTCTAAATTTAGGTAATGAGACTTTTTCTTTTATTATTAACTTAGGTAATTGATTACGGACAGAATGTAATGTTGTACCTATTAATATTAATGAATTTTTACATTGTTCGAGAGCATTTTCAAGAGAAATTTTATGACGTTCAGTAGCATCAAGTTGTCTCATTACAAAACCTTCAAAATAACCTATATAATCTTGAACTGGATTAGAGGTATCGCCAGTGCCAGAAATCAACTTAGACATTCTTTCCTTTAATTGGCCTTTTAATAATTTTAAACCATCATTATTGTCTTCACTATAAAGAAGTATTCGGTAGGAATATATAGAATCCGTTAATTAAATTGACATAAGAAATGTTTATTTTTTTCTTTTCTTGTTTTAAAATGTTCTTGGATTACTTGCCAACATTCTTCTTTATCTTGAAATCTCCTCGTATGAGTTGCTATTCTTCTTAATTCATGCCAATCCCATTCCATGGGATTTAATTCTGGTGAATAAGGTGGAAAAAAGTGCATGATGATTTTGTCCTGAGTTGCCAGATATGTTGTTACCATTTTCGATTTATGCCATCTAGCGTTATCAACATATAAATGAATTGTTACATAACTTGAAAAAAAACTATATAACCATATTAAAAAGCCAATAAACGCTAGCGAATTACCTGTTTCTATTTTTTGAACATAAGCTGTTTTGTTTTTAGAATCTACTACGCCACATAAATTTACTCGTTCCCGATTACTATCCGATGCTAATTGGGGTTGTTGTCCTTTAGGTGCCCATTGCGCCGCAATGGTGGGATCTAACTGAATACCAGCTTCATCGGAAAAAAGATAGATCTCATCGGCCCTTTGAGTTTGAAGTTTTTTTTATATCCTGGATAAATTCCGCTTGCTGGACGGGATCGGCTTGACTAAACTTTTTTCGACCTCGTTGCAGCGAATAGCCAATGTGATGCAGCCACACATTGACTTGACTTTTTCCAATATTAATATTATGCTTCTCCTTTAAATATTGTTTAATTAATGGGCCATCCCAGCGGGATTGCTGATAACCCAATTGATTCGGAGCCGCTGTTAAAATCATTTTTAACTCATGCTCAATGGCAGCCGTTAATTTAGAGGGTCGACCACAACGTTGTTGTTCTTTTAATCCGTTAATGCCCAAAAGATTAACTCGTTCGATCAAATCATAGATAGCTTGACGAGATATTTGATGCCGTCGGCTCAATTGCTCAATCGAAGCATGATCGAGAATCCCTTGGATGATTGCTATTCTTAAACCTATTCTTACCGGTCCATGTCCTGATACCAGTTCTGATAATCGTTCTTTGGTTATTTCATTATTGGTGATGGTAATTTGACTTCTTCGCATGATATTCCTCTTTATTATGCTCTAAAGAAGAATATAATCAAATTTTAAATATTTGTCAAGTTATTTTTCGGATTCCATATATATATCGAAAGGAATTTGAGAACCTTTTTTAGCAATTACAATTGTTTTATTTGGATATGGCAAAGTATGACTCACACCCAACTCATATAATACATTTGGATTTGAGCTTGTAATATCCACTATCACTACATCAGCTTCATAAATACCAGTTACGATTTGTTGAATAATACTTTTTTCAGTAAGATCAGCATCTACTCTGTCACACTGAATACCCAGTTCATTACATGCTGGATTAATTGAATGATAGAAAGCTCGATCACACGTCCCATCAAAAGGCATGGCGACAAAACATTTTTTCATCATAGTCTTTTAACTCCATAAGTATTAAATATCTCTCAAATATATTTTTGCTTTAAAAAAATATGGTTAAACGGATAAGGCGACACGAAATCCGAAACTATTTTTGCCTCTGCTTGGATGATAATTTGATGATCTGTATTCAAATTCTCTATAACGGGCTGCTGAGCGACAATGAATTTGTTGATTACTATAACAACCACCTCGTAAGATACGTGAAGCACCTGTTCTTCTTATATCTTCACGTCCGTCATCACTATTATAAGGATAATCATATGAATGCGTACATACACCACTGGAATAATCACCCTTTTTAGAATTGCACCATTCCCAGACATTTCCTGCCATATCATATAATTCAAATGGATTGGGGGGATAAGTTCCTACTGGTGTAACAGTACCTACATAATCACCATAATTAGCTAAGTCGAAGGAGATCTCACCTGTTGCTGTTGGATATTTCAATTCTTTTCCAGCTTTTGCTGCATACTCCCACTCTGCTTCTGATGGTAATCTAAATGTTTTTCCAGTTGCTTTCGATAACCAATCACAATATTCGGCTGCCTTTTCCCAAGATATATCATTTGCTGGTCTTTGTTTTAAGGGATTGTGTTTTAGTTCTTCTTCAAAATCAGTAATATCATTTTTTATCGAATTAAGAAAATCTTCAAATTCTGCTTCAGTAACTGGAAATGTACCGAGATAAAAAGTATTAATACTTACTTTGTGATAAGGTTCTTCACTTGGGTAGGGTGCTGGTTTACTTCCCATCCAAAATTCGCCACCTTCAATTTTTACTACTTTTGGAATTCGTATTTTCATATAATTAAATCCTCCATTCGTTAGCCATCTATTATTACTAAGGCATAAAATAATTTAGGGCTAAAAATATATAACTAATATTATAATTCGATTAATTAAGTACAATTTAATTTAGTTGTATTAATCAATATCAAACATCGATTCTCTAAATTCTCTCAATTTGTCGACACTTATTATAGGTTTTCCAATTCGTTCACGGAATTTAATCAAGCTATTATAAAAACAATTATAGACATCTGGATTTTTTTTATGAGATATTAGAGTTATTGGAGATTCTTGTAAAATTAATCCGAACATTGGAAATGCCACCCTAATAATACCATATGGAGTACCTTCATCAACGTAAGTAGCTGAATATCTTACAAATTCTTTACTTATATAGAGTTTGATTCGACATCCCATTTTTTCACCAGCTCTGAGTAATATTCCAACTTGATTATATTCTAAAAAATGTAATATTTCTCCTTGTACCTTTGAACCTTTTTGTATATTAGCAGGATGAGCAATTATCATTGAAATGTGTTCGAACTCTGAAGCTGTGAGTTTATTAACTAGTAAATTTGTATTCCTTCCATTAACGAGACTCATTAGGGAGATACCTTGGAACGTTAGTGATTTCTTGGCTTTATTGATAGCTAATTCAATTTGTAATTCATTAGGTGCTTTATGCTTTATATATAACTGTGGAGCTTCCGCAGCTTTTGAAATTTCACTTAATTCCTTTTCTAAAACATCTATTCTCCCTTCTAATTGATATTGATGCTGTAAAGGGATTGAATATTTTATGGGACGAAAATCTTGAACAGGATTTGTAGAAGTTAAGGACCATTTATCTAAATCTTTTATCGCTCTAATCAATACAGCTATAAATTTTTGTTGTTCACTTTCAGTATTTTTAGCATAATGTATAATACGATAATTGCCTAAATCAAAAGGTATTTCTTTTCCATCAAGTTCTTTAATTATTATTGTCTTATTAGCGATTGTATGAGCAATTCCGAGTTCGTAGAATACATTTGCATTCGCACCGCTTATATCAGCGATTATTATATCAGCACTAAATATTTCTTGAATAATATCTGATATTATATTTCTTGGTGCTAATGGATCATCTGCTCTCGAACATTCATATCCTTGAGAAGTAACAGCAGGTTTGATACATTTATTATACGTATCTAAATATTCTTGTGAAAATGGCATTAATACAAAACATTTCATTTTACCTGTCTCAATTTATTTTAGATTTGATTAAAAGTATTATATTCATACTAACAGGATTGGCATGACCTATTGATTAGCTGCTCGATTTATTTAAAATCATTTTCTACTACTAGAAAATTGTATTTTTCTATTAGTAACCATTTTTTCGCTGGGTACTTTGTTTTTTATTTTCCTTGTACTATGTATTTTCTGATTTCCATTTCACCATACTGTTTACAAATCCCAGAGCCAATCTTCTTCATAAAACATGAAAAGCAAACAAGATCAAAGCTTTTGTTCCATGTGCATTTAGCATGTAAAATTTAACTGCTTAAATTTAATCATTATCAATCGAAAAAGCAATATGAATTTTCTGTATTGAGGCAACTGAAGCCTTCACCTGAATCCCAAAGGGTTTCAACCTTACTGATTCGATTTCCCCTGCCACGCCCATTCCAAATCAAACAGCGGACCCAGCAAATGCCATTGAGTACTAAACGGATATTCGCCATAAGTTAGCTTATAACCGAAGCACAATTGAAATCTCTGGTGTTTAGTCTGCAACAGTAGAATCCTACACTACAAAATTACCATCAGCTAAGATAGTGTTGCTTCCAGCAGGGAATTTACTTCTTCATTAAGGCTGCGTCGATGCTTTTCTGCTAAATTTGAGATCTGCTTGAAGATCTCTGGTTTTAGATTTAAGACAACTCGAGCACTTTTTTTCTTTACTTCTTCGAGTTTTAGTGCTGCCTCGTATCCAAAAAATTTCTCACCGCAAGTATCACAAATATCGACTTCAACATCTGGTATAACAACTTTTTCACCTGATGTATCAACAATCTCATAATCTATAATTCTAGTTCTCATTTTACCATGCCCACAAAAAGGACATTTATAAGTTTTCGTCTTTTCCATTTTAATGAACCTCATGAAAGGTAATGATAAAATATTCTATTTCATTACGACGGACAATTTTCCCACATGAATAAATTAATTCCCCCGCTTTGGAAGGACCTATAATAATATACTTATATGTGGTAATTCCTGTTTCGTCTCGCTCTTTTTTGATAAGTCTCCCCTAAAGAATGGAATTTTTTAGGTCTTCAAGGTTATATCGTCCTTCATAAAGTTGACCAAACGCCTTGTCAGAAAATCCAATCCTATTCCTCGAAACCAGCTTGACAACAGTTAGTGGGATTTCCAAAATGGTTTCCTCGTCTTATTTTTTCATATTTATGGTATCTGTTCATCAAAATATACGAAATGAATTTTAAAAGCACAACTCAAAATTTAATCCATATCAAAAATTCTATTTTCAATCAAAAAAATATCATCTTCCTTCATCAGGTCATCTGCCGAACCCCTTTTTACCTCTCCTCTGGCAAATTCCTGTTTTGCTTTTTTAATGTTTTCTGCAAGCAGATCCCTTCTATGCTCGATTATCCTCCGACGAACAATATCGATAAGATCCTCCTGCTGATGTTCTGGTAATGACTCCACGACATCTAACGCATCTTGAAATGTTACTGTCTGCGAGTTTGACATTTTAATTTCTCCTCAAATAGAATATAAATCGTATCCAACTCGATCATTTATCAAGAAGCAAATTACTCTAATTGACCGATTAAAAGGATAATGACGATGGATTATATTGGCTATGTTTAACTGCTTAAATTTAATCATTATCAATCGAAAAAGCAATATGAATTTTCTGTATTGCAGCGATAGAGACCGTCGCCTGAACCTTTAAGGACATTGCTCAATTGGTTGTTGACGACAAAAATCATCTCCTCTCTGTAGGCAATTCATTGATGTGGAAAATCTTCACCAATAAAGATTTCGATGATCCTGGTAAAAAACACAATCAAAATTATCCTCTATCGGTCTAACTCCACATCCTGCAAAGAACTCGGATCCTGTGCTGGCTCAATAAAGTGCAGGTGGCACTGTCGGTCAGATCGTCGGGGGAGTCTATGTCAGCCATTCATCAGCTCAGGTCGAAAATCGTTCCCACCTGTGGCTAAACTTCTTTAGTTTTTTGCAATTGCTTTGCTCAAATGAATATACAAAACAAATCGTCTTTGTCAAGAAAAATTTTAGCAAAAGTAAAAAAGCTTAACCTGGATAAATCAGTTGGAACGAAGTGGAAATCCTGATTTCGGGAAATTAAAAAGCAAAAAATAGGACACGGAATTGAAGGGACACGGAATTGAAATTCTTATGGCTTTCTTCTGTGTCAGTTCCATTTCGGTGTAATTTCATTTCTGTGTAATTCATTTTCGTGGCCTAAAAAACTTTTGCTCTTTCTCCTTCGGTGAATCAATTTATAGTAAAAATTCTCCTATGGCGAATCTCTATTATAATAGAAATCAGCCGAAGGAAGATTGGGCAAGAATTGAGCTTTTTTTCAGGATCTAAATCGATTGTCAATTAGAAAAAAATAATATAAAAGGTATATTATGCCAGAATAACGTTAGCTAATGGAGTAAAATATGGTTCATTACTAATAGAAAAATTTAAAAAAGATTTTGCTCTTGAAGATTATTTTAGTAGCAAGATATGACTTCATTCTGCGAGGATTGGATCGCCTGATGGCGGGTGCAATTTTAATTCTAAATAAACCGAACGGATAATCAATGATCGCTCTCTATTTAAATCAAGAGTAACAACGGTGGCTCTCCCTATCTGAGTTAAGCCTTTTATCAATAAACCGTCTGCTGACCATACAAAAAGATCACTCCAGCTATATCGCCGCGGATTGAACAGATCAACCAGCTCGCCTGTTTCAGGATCGAGACCCATTAATTTATTTGACTTTCTTCGATTACAGGAAAAGCAGCTTAAAGCAAGATTCGTTAAGCTTTCGTCACCGCCCTTTGAAATTGGTATGATGTGCTCCATCGTGAATGCTACATATTGCGATGACTCTGAAATGTGGCAATATTCACATAAATAATTAGCTCGTTGTCTGACGATTTGTTGAATATTAGCAGGGATTTTATGCCGCAACATACTTTAGCCGTTTGAGAATCATATTTTGCATGAGTAGATTGGCGAATGTTAGATAATCGTTGAGTTCTTCATAAAGGAGTAATTCTTTTTCCTCGTCCGCTGTTGCGCTATTTTCTCGTTGTTTAAATAATAGATCCTCTATTCTATTTTGAATAGTTAAAGATGCTTTGAAGACAGGAATACCTTCACTCAGCTCGATCCGAACGGCGCTTTCCATAGGAAGCGATTTTGGTAAATTTCTTATTTTAGGAAGCTGCACGACCATCGTTTTTTTTCTCCCAATTTGTTTTCTTTTCTTCTAATATACAAAAAAAATCTTAATTATCAAAAAAACTTTATCCATTGAGCTCATTTTCTCTCTTGAAAAGATAATCCTCAAATCGAGTCGACCAGTCAGATAGACCCCGAAGATTCAGCGAACGAGCCGTTTGCAGAAAAGAACGTTTCCTTTTACTAATAGGCCTGCTGGTCTCAATAGTTATTCGCACCCGCGTATTGGGCGCCAATTGTATCGGTTCATCGAGGCGCAATACCTTGCCATCATAAATTGCATCCAGTGTGGTGGTCATATTTTACCTCAAGGTTTAAGAATTTATTATTTTTTGCATTAGCTCGATAAGAAAGCGTGCCGTAGCAGCATAAACATCCTGATCAAGAAGGAACTTGAACTTCATATCGCAACCGCAGCAACGTGAATATCCTCGACAGTCATAATCTCTATGGCATACTGAATACAGGCACGAATGTCCTCAATTTGAAGATCGGGATAATAGTCCTCAATAATTTTGTTGAATGAGATGCCTTCTTTGACTAATTCGAGAACGTTCTGGACAGGAATCCGCGTGCCAGCGACATAGGGTTTGCCAAAATGAATATTGGGATTAACTTCAATCCTTGCCCTCATTTTTTGCCTCTATTAATTCAAATTCCTTTTGCCAAAATATATAAAATTAATTCTTAAATGTCAATTAGAACTTTTAGAATGGAAGATATTTTTCCACGGAAATGAATTTTAATAATGTTGTGGGATCATTCTGCGTTGTGGGATATGTGCTCACTGCAGCATTTCATCTCCAATGAGTGTAAATATTGAATTTAGCTGATGTCAATATTACTTGATAACAATAAGCTTCCTTTTGTTATTTATTTATTCATTCAGTTTAGTCTTGAAAGTAAATTCCTTGTCCATTAGTTTAGGTCTAATGGTCTAACTCCACATCCTGCAACGAACTCGGATCCTCTACTGGTTCAATATGGGTAAACACCGTGGCGTTCGACAGTGCACCACGAATATCGTCTTTGATTCTCTCAACAAGCTGATGACCCCGTTTCACTGTCCATTTGCCAGGCACCAGCACATGGATCGATATAAAGCGACGGGCAGCCGCCTGACTGGTACGAACATCATGAAATTGCACGCCTGTTTCCTGGTATTTTTCCAGTACATTCAACAGCACCTGTTGCTCATCGGCAGGCAAAGCAGTATCCATCAAACCCTGCACGGAGCGACGTACGA
>Ga0209636_10002847_pt1 | contig 17651 bp, 19 predicted proteins | sample DeeMarSWOR152_54_FD_187464 | JGI IMG/M metagenome (GOLD analysis project Ga0209636, IMG submission 187464) | Marine sediment microbial communities from White Oak River estuary, North Carolina - WOR-1-52-54 (SPAdes) (version 2) | ecosystem: Environmental > Aquatic > Marine > Intertidal zone >... | reverse complement strand
TACGCCTATCCTTATTTTCAGAAATACTCTGGAAACTTCACAATTTCTTTACTCTTGACAGGATGTTCTATTACGGATAGTATCTTTACAAGAAAACTGTCATTTTTTTTTGGGAAAAGTATTCGTGAATATTTCATAAGCAAATCGGGGGCTTTTCACGTTTTTTTTTCACATATTTGCGAATCTCGAATTATAAAAATTCCACTATGATTAAAGTCAAGCGACCTTTTTCTCTATCCTAATAAATTCTAGATCTTTCTCGTAATTTCTGAGCTTTCTTTCAAAAAGTTCATCCTCCATCCACCGAAAACATTCACCGGTCAGCAGCATCCTTCGCATGACTCCACATAATTTTCTGATTAGAGCAATACGAGCCCTCCCTGCTCCTCTCTTCTCAGTTAAGTCAACATAAAACTTTCGAAAATAAGGTGATGCATTCGATACATGGTAGATTGATTGAGTCAAAAGAGTTCGTGTTAGCTTCCTCGATTCTCTGGTTATATGGCCAAGCTTACTTTTGCCACCACTATCCTTTACTCTTGGAACAAGTCCAAGATACGCATTCATCTTCCTGAGAGATCTAAAACGTCCGATATCTCCTATATCAGCCAAAAATGCTAAGGCCACAAGTGGAGCTATCCCTTTGATAGTAATGAGCAATTTCACTGCCTCCTTTAATGGCTCACCAGTGAGAAGAATCTCCTTCCTGATTCTCTCTTTTTCCTCTTCAACTCTCCATAATAATTCAAGACAGCTTTTTACACTGAGCTCGCTAGCATGAGTAAGTTCGCACTCATTTGCTATCTCCATTCCATGCTTAGAAGATAACAACTGATTCTTCCTTTCCTTTGTGAGATATATCCCATTCTCAGAAAGAACTGCCTGGATATTGTTTTTCAACATCCGGATCTGCCGGTTCAACAATTGATACTGACTGAAAAGTTTCCTCAACTCTCTAATTACAACATCAGGCTTATATACAGTCGGTATCCCAAACTCACCAGTCACAATATAAACCCACAATGCTTTCGCCGTATTACGTGAATCATGTTTATCCGTCTTCTTCCATGAGTCTTTTATAATCCGAAATTTGTGAGGATCAATTACATAGCATAAAGCTCCTTTTGATTCTATCCTATCAGCCCAGTAGAAAGCCCCTGTGGAAGATTCAATAACTACTGCATCTTCATGACCTAGATTCTCAATATACTCTTTCAGGTCATAACATTTTTGTCTAAAATCTACTTCTTCCCCTTTACGATTCAGCACAGATATGGTAGAATATTTTTTGTGCTTATCAATTCCATGAAACCTTGCTAACATAGCTTCCTCCTTGTTTGTTTAAGGGAGAAAAAGGTTCAGGATACCTTGGTGGTTATTCTTTGTTACCAATCCACTATTCGTGGTCCCAAAGAGGGTGGTTACACCCACCGGGCACACATTTTATCGGTACGGGTGCAGTAGGTGACCGACCAAACCTATCAACGTGGTCGCAATGCGCCACAGAATTTTTATAGGTCATCTACTGCCCTGTCCTTTTAGCTCCCGGGTTGGAATAAGGGCAGTATACAGTCACCTGCTGCTTTTTACAAAGCTTAACTTGTCAAAGATCCTGATGACGTTTAGTCATAATGATCCTTGACTTTAATCATAATAACCTATCAAAGAAGTGGTGGATTCGGATGTAAAGTGTACCTACAAGATGATTTCTGATCAATTCTTTCGATCAATTCCAGAGGATAAAACGTATGATTTGGTTTTCGTTGATGTTCTACACCTCGAAGCTCAGGCTCTTCGCGATATCGAAAACTCCCTTAAACATATTAATCCTTCAGGGACAATTGTTGTTCACTACTACAATCCTACTATGCGCAGTTATCAGAGAAAAAGCTTCCTTTTAAGGGAATATGGCCTGGCACAGTGTGGAGAGTTATCGCTATACTCAGAATGACGAAAGAAGATCTTTTTATCTATGTAGTCGATATTGACTGAGGATGTGGAATTATTAGTCGGAGCTCTCAAGAAGTGATCACTTTTGCTATGAAAAATTCTGTATTACATTATAGTTTTTTAAAAAGATACAGAAAAGAGTTGCTGAATCTAATTATTAATTTACAAGTTTCAGCAAACGTTGACACTTTTTGTCTCAGCGATCGTTGACAGTTACATAATCGCTGATATTTTCGTAATTCTTTAAAAATCAACCCCTTAGGATTTGTAAAGGGGTTGATTTTCAGAGGTTCTTAATCCTCAATTCAAGTGTCAACGCTTGGTGGTATTTGTGAATTAATCCTTTATGTTTTCTACAATTACACAGATGCGATGATATATTCTATTAAATTCCTTTTTTATAACTTTGAAGCCATATTTTTTTAGATATGCAGCAAGTTCCCGAGGAGAATGGAAAAATGTAACGTGCTGTTTTTGATCCACAGGTTTTAGTATCGACTCTCTTGGAACAGTCACAATAAGTGGTGCATTTGGCTTGAGCACCCTTTTTATCTCCATGAGCACTGCAGGAATATCGGGAGCAATAATATGCTCAAGAACCTCTTTTAAAACCCCGGAAGCATAACTATTTTTTTTAGCATCAATATTGTTGAGAAAACATTTTATAAAATTTACATCATCATCTGGCTTTTTTAATAAATTACCATTATTAATATTTTCCTCTATACAGTCAAAACCAGTTACACTGAAACCCATTCGGGCTGTTAAAATAGTGAGTGGACCATGCCCACACCCAAAATCAGCCACAGGACTTTTTAAATATTTACGTTTTGATAGCAGAAATTTATAGCTTTTATTTTTCTCCATATATTCTATAGTAAATCGTTCAGGTTTCACATTATTTATCCTCTCTTTATAAAGATAAATATTCTGTCGATTTGAAAAATCCCGGTTCATAAAAATCTCCAATATCTTAAAAATTGAAATGATAATCGAATCTCATTTCCGATTTTATTCTATTTTCTATTAAATGTATCTCCTATTGATTTTCATCTTAAAGAGTAAAAGAAGGTCTAGATAAGTCAATACAAAAATAAATCAATTGTTTACTGTCTACATTTTTCATACTTTATATCTATTTTAAAAATAAATTGGCTACAAAGATTGTGAGAACCGAAGTGTATGAATACACTGTATAGCGTGGGGGTATGCCGCCCGAATGAAACGCTGCAATTCAATATGCAAACCTGCATTAAATAAAATGTCCTTGACGGGCTCGTATAAAACATAATAACTTTAAATCCCAATGAAGGAATTTCCATATAAAAAATAATGAAAGGATTTCAAGAAGATGTCATGCATCGCACTTGTAGCAGCCTTTTTTGGCAAACTCCCCACATGGATGGATTATTTTATTGAAACTTGTCGGCACAATCCATCGGTAAACTGGATTATTTTTACCGACGATACCCCACCTGATAACAAACCTGATAATATACAATTCATACATATGAGTATGGAAGAGACAAAGAGTTTGTTTTCCGATAAATTACATTTCAAAGTAGGTATCAATACACCCTATAAAATGTGTGATTTTAAACCAGCATATGGTTTTTGTTTCGAAGAATACTTAAAAGGATATGATTTCTGGGGTCATATCGATCTGGACGTGCTTTATGGGAATATACCGAAATTTATTAGCGAAAAGATGTTAGATGAATTCGATATAATCTCGGCAGATAAAAATAGGATCTGCGGCGTAGTAACACTCTATAGAAATAAACCTATGATAAACACCCTCTTTAAGGAAAATTCCGAGTACGAAAAGGTCTATAAAAGTGAAAACTTTGGTTACTTTTGTGAGAACAAATTCGATAAAACAGTGAAGCAGTTAGTCGGACAAGAAAAGATTACATGCCTGTTCGGGGATTTTCAACGGTATGGAAAGTCAAGGATTCCGAGCTACTGGATAAATGGGAGATTGATCACTAGATCATCAGGAGAGGAATCTATTTTCCTACACCTTAGACCTATTAGAAAATCGCTCATACCACAGAAGTTCAATCCGGATTATACACAATTTGGCTGGAAAATCACAAAAAAAACAATTCAGCCGCTCTCAGAAAGAAATAGTCAAAAAATTCAGCGTAGATATCCTGATAATGGTCAATGATGCCATCCCAGGGTTAGGATTTGCGTGGCGCGCTTTTATCTGAAATACAGTAGTTTTTCCCTCTATGAGCTTATTAAGTGCTATCTGTGTGTAATGCTCGGACTCTGAAGAGAATAATGAAGATAAACATTAGAAAAAATATTAAAGATATTTACTATAATATTTCATTGAACGTAAAGTTTAGAAATGAGAATAAAATTTTTACTCATTTAACTAATGAGGAAAAACTTGAGTTGTTTAAACTTGCGAAAACTAGCTCTGGTATTTTTGTCGAAATAGGATCTTATTTAGGTGCTTCTGCATGTTTTATTGCTAAAGGAATAGTAAGCAATAAAACTAAAGGTTCATTACTTTATTGCGTGGATACATGGAAAAATGATGCAATGTCTGAAGGTATAAGGGATAACTATAAGGCATTTTTAAAAAATATCAAAACATATAAACATATAATTATACCTTTAAGAGGATATAGTGTTGAAATAGCAAAATCATTTAATAATAAAATTGACTTTATATTTATCGATGGTGACCATTCATATGAAGGTGTTAGTTCGGATGTGAAGTCGTGGTTACCAAAAATAAAAGATGAAGGAATTATTGTTTTTCATGATATTGGATGGTCTGAAGGTGTAAAAAGAACGGTTGAAGAATTTGTTAAACCAATTATTAAACAAGAAAGATTATTAAGTAATTTATATTGGGCGAGAATCCATCATTAAAACAGAATTATAAAAGCATTTTTTTATTGCTAGGTGTAAGAAACTGATAACTTTCTACCTTAATGTAAAAACCATTGATTATAGAAAGATCAGAATTAAAAATTATCTCTTAATAAAAAGGTACAAAGTTAAAAAAAATAGATAATTTATTTTTTAAGAAAATATTTAAAAAAATAGATGAAAAATTTTCTTGGATTAAATAATTTATAAAATAATTTATTCATTTTTTGTAATTTTAAGCCTTTCATTGAAAAAGGTTTGTCATAATCATATCTTATTAATTTTTTTTCTGATACAAAAACCTTTTTATAATTCCAATCTTTTAATCCCCATTTTTTAGTGTAAAAGTGAAAACTAGGACTTCCCATTTCAATAGCTTTTTTTCTTGTTTCTAATCTGGTTCTTATTTGTTCTGGATTTCTATATTGATAATGACCAAAATATAAATCATTGTCATAAATGATTGTAGGTTTTGGTAATGGCAATGATAACTTTAATTTTGTTAATAAAAGTCTTTCTTCATTAATCTTTATGTTTTTAACACCTCGAATATCTGAAAATTTCGTGGGAGCAAAATATAAATAATTTTTAATTGTAAAATTACTGATATTTTTCCTATATACTTCATCCCTTGACCATCTGCTATACATTTCTTTTGTAAAGAAAAAATAGAGAAAATATACCCGTATACAATTATATTTTGTATCTATATTCATTATTTGATTTTTTATATTGAAGAATGGAACTTCATCACAATCGATTAATACAATCCAATCTTCTTCTTTAATATATTTCTGTGCTTCTCTTATTAGTATATCTCTCATTGTTGTTTTGAAAGTACCTTTTACTATATCACAAAAAACTGTCTTTGGATGTTTTGATACAATTTCAACACTATTATCATCACTCTCATTGTCTAAAAACAAGTAATAATCTACTTGATCTTCCATATACTTCAATTTGTTAGGTAATATATCTGCTTCATTTTTCATTAAAGTTAATGCAGCAACTTTAGCCATTTCATTTCCTCTCTATAAAATATAAAGATGTTGTACTTTATATTAATACATTCTCTTATAGGTTTTTTTAATACTTGTTTTTAATTTTTTTTCTAAGATAAACATTTTAATTATTGTCTTTGCATTTAGTTTTTGTATTTCCATGGGTATCCTTTGGAAATGATTATATTTGGTTTCACCCCTAAAACCTCCTGTCCCAAAAGAAATATCTACTAAACCTTTTACCTTAGAAAAAAATTTATTTGATACTCCATTATCATTAAAAGGAAAAGCAAAAAAATTGTGAGTTATCCCAAATTTATTTCTTAATACATTTATACTTTCCCTCGTTTGTTTTATCTGTTCTGAGAGAGATAAAAGATGATATGGTGGATGATCACAACTATGCGCTCCAATGGAGAAGCCATCATCGAGTAATTTTTTTATTTGTTTGGAAGTAAGATACGGCTGATATTTATTCAAATAACTGATAAAATTATAATTAAGAATTTTAGATACCTCTCCAAGTAATTCTTTATTATGGTAACCTATTCGTCTTATGCTTTTTATAATGTTCTCGTTGAATGCATTATTTTCTATGAGGACATTTTTAATTTTATCTTCCGATGTGGAAGTTAGATAACGTGAGTTTTTAATTCTATCTAAAATGAGATTGATTTTACACCTATAAAATAAACTTTTATTATCAATGAAATCTGTGCTTAAAAAGAATGTTGCAGGAATGCCCTTATTTTTTAATATTGGGGCAACTATATTATATATTTCGCGAAATCCGTCATCAAATGTTAAAAGAAATGCATTAGAAGGTATTGCTTTATCATTATAAATATTTTCATAAAGATCATTAATTGATATTGGAATATAATGCTTTAATAAAAAATTTAAATCATTAATGAATTCATCTACATTTTTAACTCTATATAGATATTTTATATGTAGAACATCAGTATCACTTACGATATGATAAAATGGAAATATAATCTTTGAGTTTATCAAATTCTTAATTATAAAAAAAGGTGATATGTAAGCAAGGAATTTATAGATTTTATTCATTTTAACGAGTGATTAGTTACTAGAATGAAAAATTATCTCATATCAATAATTTTGCCCACATGTGGCCGTGATATACAATTTAAAAATGCGTTTCAAAGTATAATCAATCAATACAATACCAATTGGGAACTAATTATAATTAATGATGGTGATATTGACATAAAAAAATATATACCATCCATTAAGAATATAACATACATAAAGAATACAGTTAATCAGGGTGCACCCGCAAGTAGAAACATAGGTATACGTGCTTCAAAGGGAGATCTTATTGCATACTTGGATGATGATGATGAATGGTTGCCTAACCATCTTTCAATCCCTCCTAATGTATTAAATGATTATGATTTTATATACTCAGGAGCTCAAATGAGAAAGGGATTAGAAGTATTTTCCTGGTATAATGAGCGCTTTTCATTTAGAAAACTTGCTGAAAGGAATTTTATTACTACACCAAGTGTAATACATAAAAAATATCTTATTACTAAAGCTGGATATTGGGATGAGAGATTAAAATGCCTTCAAGATTGGGATATATGGTGCAGAATGCTTTTAAGGACTAATAAAATATTCCATAGAGATGATGTGACGGTTCAAATAAATTGTAGTGATAGTTCAATTACTTGTTTGACTGCGAATGAACATATCCGGAAAAAGACAATTTTGTATATAAAGTTAAAATACTATCTTCCACTTTTAACAAAGAGCTTATTTAAAGGAAAGTATCAGTGAAAGTATCGATTATAACAAGAGCGTTTGATAGGCTTGAATATACGATAAAGTGTATCAACGGTGTTTTTTATAATGCCGGGTACGATAATTACGAGCACATAATTGTAAATCAAGGTTCAAAAGATGGGACAAAAGAATGGTTAGATTGGATAAAAAAAATGCCAAATAATTGGTATAATAAAATTAAGCCAATCCATCTCAAAAGAAATGTTGGTGATTTTGGAGGGATGAAAGTTGGATTTGAGTATGCAGATGGCGATCTCATAATGCAATTAGATAATGATATTTACATGGAAACAAAAGATTGGCTTTCAAAAATGGTTTTTACATTTAGAAAATTAGATGCAAATGTTGTAATGGCCGATAGAAAAGGATTTATAGAAAAGATACCCTATGATGCAAAAACCTTGCAAAGGATTCAGTATAATAAGGAAAAATTAAGATGTGTTAAAATACCAAAGGCAGTGTCATGTTATATTATTGAAAGAGATATATTTGAAAAGAAGTATAAAAAAGCATTGAACTGTCGACAAATCACAAAAAATGATAATTGCTGGAAAATATTAGATGTTTTTGGAATGCATATGGAAGGGTATAATCCAGGTACAGAATCCTATATCCAACATGATAAATATGGCTTTCAAGTAAAAAATATCTTTCTTAGTAAGAAACTTATTTTTAAACATGGACGAAGAGAAGTACCGTGATTGAAATATTTGAATAATGATTTGAGTAAAAATAGAGCGCGATTATGACAAAAGTAATTTTCTTAATGCTTACCTTCAATAGGTTACAGTATACAAAAGAAGCTTTACACGCTCTATTACTAAACGATTATCCATTACACCTTGTAATCCATGATAATGGTAGTACTGAAGGTGGTATGATCGAATCTCTTAAGAAATTAAAGGAAAAAGAACCAAGGATAATTGATCTAATCATTTCAGATAATAATCTTGGACTCTCTATACCCACAAATAATTTTTGGAAAAATAACATAGATAAATACCCATATTTGGGTAAAATTGATAACGATACTATAATTCCTGAAGATGCGGTTAAACGGCTAGTTGATATAATGGACCACTGTCCTGATGTTGCGATTTGTCATGGATTTCACTGGTTCAATGATAATTTCTCACGAGAAAGGTTAATTGAAGTTAATGGCAGGCTTCTATTACACGCACGTTGGGGTGGGGGATGCTTTTATCTTATTCGAAACAGCATTATTCATAAATATGGATATATTTCTGAAAGACATGGGAAGTTGGGAGGCTGGACTGAGTATCAGGTTAAAGTAAGGAGGCGAAGGCATAAGATTGTTTACGCCTATCCACTTATAAAGGTAAAGCATCTTGGTGATAAAATGTCTGGAAGAGTTGAGGAAAATGAAGAGTATGGGGAGTATTACAGGCACATCAAGAAAATAAGGAAAGCAAAAAATTAATAGAGTGATATAAAAGATCACCATCAATTAAATAAAAGTATATTCCCTATTTCATGTTTATTTAAGATGTTCAATCATTGAAAAGTAATATATTATAAACTTTGCTTTTCTTTTTGTCTTTAAATCTATATCACTTACTTTTTTCGTTAAATAATCAGTGTATAGATGATAATTTCTATCATTTTTATATATCATATTATTAAATATATTCAATCCCATCTTTCCTTTATATTCTGGATGTTTTTTAATGAGTAGAGCAGCCATTTTTCCGGATTCGATTGCTCGATTGTATGTCGCTTCCGTGTTTTTCGGTATTTTGATATTATAGACGAGTGCTTTTGGTAAATACCCTAATTTATATCCGGCTTTTTTTATCCGTATACCAAACTCCTGATCCTCCGCACCATACAGGGTAAACTCCTCATCAAAGGTTCCGACATCTTCGAGAATCTTCCTTCTCACGCTTAAATTATGGGTGCCGAAATTAATTATGGGACTATTCTGAACAACGATATTATGGAGATTTTCAAAAAAACGTGGTTTTCTATAATTAACTACACTCTTATAGGCATCACTGTACTCTATCCGTCCTCTAAATCCACCATATTTATTATGCTTCAGGTGATTCCGTACATGCTCTTCAATAAGGTAGGTAACTGGCTGGGAATGGTCATCAAAGAATAATAATATTTCACCGTTTGAATTGCTAATTCCAAAGTTTCGTGCTCCGGCCCGTCCTCTGTTTTCAATGTAATGATATTTTATTTTATAATTTAGGTTCAGGTTTTGAATTATTTGTTTCTGATTGTATTTCGAACCATCCTCAATAACAATCACCTCGAAGTTACTATAATTTTGATTGTTAAAGCTTAAGAGGGTTTTTGAAAGAAACACTTTTCTATTATGGGTTGCTATGATTACACTAACTTTTGTATCCATAAAATAATATATCTTAAATGACGTATACTGGAATAAAGTATTTTTTTTATTTCATATAAATCAAGTTATTTCTTTAATTGTTGTTATTATTTTAATATTGATGAATAAGAAAAATTAATTGAAAAGGTTTTTCATCCATGGTGGATATAATATTTGTATGCTATAACAATAAAGACGACGTGAGAAGATGTTTCTCCTCACTCGAAAATCATACCGAAAACTACAAAAATGTTATTGTAATAGACAATAACTCAAATGAAGAAACTATTGCAGCATTGTTAAAACACAGAGATATTTTAAAAAAAGGAAAGTTTATTTTACATAGGAATGATAAAAACTTCGGTTATGCGAAAGCCCTCAATCAAGGTATTGAACTGTCTCGATCAACCTTTCTTGTTTTTGCAAACTTTGACATCGAACTTACACAAAACTGGCTTCCTCCCCTCATAGAGCAGCTTAAAAATGAAGAAGTTGCATTTGTCGGTGGGAAAATATATGATGCGAGAAGAAGATTATATAGTTGTGGAATTGGAGGGAGTGAAGAAAAAAGATATCACCGTGGATGCAGGAAAAAGGATAGGGGGCAGTTCGATAGGATAGAAGAGGTTATTTCTGTATCTGGGGCCTTGTTTGCCGCAAGAAGAGATGTATTTAATAGAATTGGCTTTTTTGATGAAAATTTTTTTCTCTATTTTGAAGAAACAGAGATGCACATAAGAGCACGCCGTGCAGGATACAAGATTATGTATACCCCCAATAGCAAGATCATACATTATTTAGGAAAAAGTCCAAAACAGAAAGGTGAGGTGAAAAAATGGTTTAAAGAAAGCGAAAGATACTTCAATAAAAAACTTGGATTTGATAAGGGGTAGATGGTGGATTTTTGTGTAATAATGACGGTCTGGAATTTCAATAAAAAGATCGATTTTGTCATAGAAAAAGCAAAGAGCCTTTTTGATCATATTATAGTGTTGGATACGGGTTCCACTGACGGGAGCGTTGAAACGCTAAAGGAGCTTCAAGGGAAATGTATTATAGAGTTTTATCATTACAACAAGGACAGGAGAGCAGGCCGGGATAGCAATTTTTTATTACGAAAGGCAGATGTACACAGACCAAAATGGATCGTCAAATTGGATCATGATGAATATTATGAGGATTCTCTTTTTGATGAGCTTGATAAAATACGCAATCTCCCTCAGAGTTATGGATGGGTGACGAGCAGAAGAGTTACCCTGTGGAAAGAAACCGGAAAGTATCGGCTTGATGGGAGATATAGGTGGTTTCGTGAGAAGGCCATGTTCAGGTGGAAAGAGGGATTGGAATATCCAGAGAGTGCAATTCATCATATGGAGAGAGTTCCTGAACCCCTGCAAAAATTAAAAAGTTACAGGACGAAGGCTCGGTTAGTCCATCTTTCACAGGTAGATGAAGAAAGAATGAAGTTCCAGATTGAAAGGCTTAAGGAGTTTGATCGGGACTGGAGCAGTCATTTTGATCCTGAAAAAGTGAAGTTAAAATCCTTCAGAGAAAGAATCAGAAAAGGATAGAGAGAATTGAGCTGTTTATTATCGGTAGTTTTTGTCACTCATGGGGACCGAATAGATGTGGTAAAACGTTTTTTACAATCGGTAAACCCATATAAAATGGAAAAATGGCTCGATTTTATTTGTGTTGACAATGGCAGCAATCCATCATCCTCTGATTATATTCGGGGTAATTTTGGATTTGTTCGTGTAATTACTAACAAAGAGAATAGGGGAACATCGAGAGCTTTTAATGCGGGTTTGAAACAGGCAAAAGGGGATTGTGTACTGATTTTAAATGATGATACCGTAATGCCAGTAGGTATGCTCGACAGGTTAAGAGTATATCTTTCAGAGAATCCCGAGTGTGATGGAATTGCACTGGGTTTAAAAAGAAACAGCACTACTAACCAGGCGATCCGCTTAAAAATTGTGAACATCTCCAAAAGTCATCCCACAAAACCCAAAAGAGCTACTTTTGTTGGGACAGGAAATTTACTGATAAGGAGATCTATCATTGAAAATCTCGGTTTTTATGATGAAAATTATTTTGCTGGTAATGAAGATATGGATCTTTCCTACAGGTTGAAAAAGGCTGGCATATGGATATACTATTTCCCAGAGTTTTACATCTACCACCTTCATGTATATAGACATCGAAAGACCCATTGGACAGAGGTTCTCCTCGCACGACGGCTTTCTGATATATATTTTGCTCAAAAATTTTACCCGGCTTTTGCATTTATTACCCGAATATATGCATTAAAAAACTTCAAAAAAAGGGTTGGTATGGTTATTGATGCAGATACATTTAAAAAAGCAAAAGGGATACTCTTTACAAAGAGGGATTCATATTATGAAATACAAAAATCCTTGGTGAAGAATGGAATTGATGTTACCTATAGAAGATATATAATAAATAAGGGATAAACGGTCTCTGTGCATGTAATCCGGCAATAACCGCGGTTCGTTAGTTTAAATATATTTTGGGTTTACACATAAATCAGAGAAGAGATATGGTAATCACTATAACAGTACCGGTTTATAATGAAGAAACGGTTGTAAGAGAGTTTTACGAACGGGTGAAGTCAATGATTAAAACGCTCAAGAATCATTCCTTCGAGTTGTTGTTCATAAATGACGGGAGCAAAGATAACACCCTCAAATATCTTCAGGAAATCGCAGAAAGAGACTCCTCAGTGAGAATCATAGATTTTTCAAGGAATTTCGGGCACCAGGCTGCAATTTTTGCCGGCATCGAGAATGCAAATTGTGATGCTGCAATCATTATTGACGGTGACCTTCAGGACCCTCCTGAAGTGATTCCCCAGATGATAAAAAAGTGGGAACAGGGATATGAAGTAGTTTACGGGAAAAGGATAAAAAGAGAGGGAGAATCACTATTCAAAAGGCTGACCGCCTTCATTTTTTACCGGTTTATCAACATGCTAAGCGATATCGAGATCCCGAAGGATGTCGGGGATTTCAGACTAATCGATAAAAAGGTTATTAACGTGTTAAAAACACAAAACGAAAAAAATATATTTATCAGAGGTTTAATCAGCTGGATAGGTTTTAGACAGACCTTTGTTGAATACGAGAGAGATAAACGCTATGCAGGAAATACAAAATACCCTCTCATAAAAATGTTAAATTTTGCTTTTGATGGAATTACATCTTTCTCCACAAAACCTCTAAGGATGTCCATGTTGCTCGGCTTTATTTGTATCATTATCAGCATGGGATTAATAATCTATACGTTAATTATGAAATATGCATATCCCGATATGGTAATAAGCGGATGGACATCGCTTTTTATTGCCGTAATCTTTTTTGGAGGAATCCAGTTATTCACAATCGGAGTCGTCGGTGAGTATATAGGAAAAGTCTACAGAGAAACGAAAAACAGACCGTTGTACATCATAAGAGAAAAGATTGGGTTCAATGTCACTGAAGATAAAGAGTCTGTGGAGTAGTACATACTTCGAACAGGGTTCTCGCTTCGCCATTGTCGGCGTGTTAAATGGGATAATCGGTCTCGGTACGATATATGCTGCCTACAATATTTTCCATATAAACTATAAGCTCTCAAACATTCTCGGCTATACACTTGGGTTGATCAATAGTTTTATTCTTAATAAGAAATGGACATTCAAATCCAAGAGAGACCCTCGATTGGAAATCCTGCTTTTTCTTGTGATGTTTGGTGTGTCCTATACACTTAATCTGGTGAGCGTTATATTTTGTGTTGAAAGACTGAAGCTCAACCCAAATATAGCGCAAATCGTGGGAATATTTTTCTACACGACAAGTAATTTTTTTGGCAATAAGTTGATTACATTCCGGTCATAATATCATTCAATTACACCTATATTCCATATTTTCCCGGTTTTTAATACCTTAAAAGAAGAGTGGATGCTTTTTAATTTCCTCTCATATCCATTATAATAAATAAGGTACGTCCCTCTTTTTATTTTATCAGACTTGTTAATAAAATGATCAAAGGTTCGATACTCAGAGTCGCGCATCTTTAAATACCAGTACGCAGCTCTTCTTTTATTCCCTCCTTCGTTGACTTCCTTCGTATTTATTATGATAAGAGGTGATTGTTCTTCATAAACGACCTCTGAAAAGCTTTTAATATCAGCATTAAAATCCAGGGGGACGGTTATAGCCGTAAATATCGTAAAACATATAAAGAACATGACCGTCCCATATAATATTCCTCTGTTTGCCTTTATTTTACTGAAATAGAAAATAAAATTGTATATGACAAACAATAAGTAGACGATAGCTAAACCGATGATTACGTCCCTGTAGGTTGGATATGTTCTATGAATTTTTATATACACACCAGTAACCACGGCTATTGCCAAAAAGGCAATGAAGGCAAAATATAAGAATATTTTCTGATTTTTTATCTTCTTCAGTGTTATTCCCAGAAATAGAGAGACAGCTGGAATCATAGGCAAAGTGTAGTGGGTCCATACACCATTTGCACTTGAAATTGCAAATCCTATAAGAACAATGACAAAATATATGGAAATAAACTTCGACAATTTATCCCATAGAATATCCTTCATTGAACCCTCCTCCCCTTTTCTATAGAAGAGGAAAAACATACCCGGGCTGAAAGGAAGGAGAAACAGAAATAAAAGTGCTATATATTGTATTCCTGCAGAAATAATCGCTCCAATGGTTTCGATATTTACTCCTCCTTTTCTGTAAAACCTTCCCAAGATATTCGCTTTTAAAAAGGTTTTAATAAATAAATCAGGAGCTTTCCTGTATATGAATAAAAAGTATGGTGCTGATATCGCAAGGCTTATCAAAACATAAAGTATGAGAAAGGGAAAAATATCCCATCTCTTTTGAAATAGAATATATAAAAATAGAGTGACCGGGACTATTAATCCCATTGCAGATTTAGTTAGAAAGGTCATACCGTTAAAAACAGCTGCGAGGAAAAACCATGCCTTTCTATCATCCAGGCCTTTAAGAGAAAAGAATAGTGAGCCAAAAATGGTCATTACCATTAGAGAGTCTGTGGCGAGCTGATGGGAAGACCCGTACACTTGGAGAGAAGTGAGATAGATCAAAACAGCTATCGTGCCTGCTATAGAGGACTTGAATAGCTTACGAGATATGAGCAGGATAAATATACTGGTAACTGCATTTGCAAGGGCACTTGTAAACTTTGCAGCAAAATCATTTACTCCAAACAATTTAAAGGATAGGAGTACACTCCAGAACATGAGTGGTGATTTATGAACATAAAACTGACCTTCCTTAAGGGGAATTAAGCTGCGATTTTCAAATGTTTCTCTGGAAATATTGGCGTAGAGGCACTCATCGAGGTTTTGAAGAGAACCATTTAATCCTGTGAATGAAATTGCTCCTATTAAGATTATTAGAAAAATAAAGAAGGCTAATTTTCTTTTCGAGATATTTTCGTCTAAATGTACGATATTCAAGTTTATCCTCATTATACTGATACCTCTTTTTTGTCAAAAATACAAAATAGATACCTTAGCTAGATGTACATATAAAGGTTGAATGCAAATATATCCACGGGAATCTTCTAAAAAAAAGTATTTCTTTTATCTTTATATCAGCTTTTAGTATAAGTGATTTCTGTTCTTCAAGGTTCCGTATGTATTCTCCCCTATCAATTGCATAAAAGAATTTCGATACAAAATTATCACAAGGTATCAGGTCATGTATTACAATATATCTTTCCGTAAAATCTTTCATCTTATCAAGGATCTTTAAAACTTCTTCGTCTGTAAAGTGATGAATGGAGTTAATGATAATTGATGTATCGTATTTTCCGTCTATATCAAACTTCAGTGCATCTGATTGAACAAACCTCTTATCGGCAGTCCCAAACTTTTTTCTGCAGTAATCGATGAAGTTGCGATTATAATCTATACCCAAATATTTTCCATCAGTGATCTGGCTAAAGAAGCCACAGCCGCAGCCTATATCAAGCACGTTTTGAATATTATATTTCAATAGTACGGTTTTCAGGTATTTAACCTGGCCACCATCAAGAAGGGTTCTCACTGTATTAAAAAGTAAGGGATAGTTGAGAAGGTTATAGAGTATATTACTTTTGTCGCTCATTTTTTCACTGTTTGGTTTAAATAATGCAATAATATATAAGAATGCTTCATTCTTTTCTATAAAAAATTTTTAACGATTTTCTTTTAGTAACATACCAATAAGACTTTACAATTGACTTTTCCCTTTGACAGTACTAATTTCCCTATCAATTGGATGGTATTCTTCATTTAGTTTTATCTGATTGCTTTTTCCTTGTGACGCACGTTTTGCTGTTTTGTGGTCTCCTTGAGAAACATTTTTTGCTGAACTTGTAAAGTAATCAACACCTTAAAGAATAACTCCCACAGGCTTTAAAGCAATGAAAGCACTCCTCATGTTAGAAGACGGATGGTACTGCGAATGCAGGAGCTTTACAGGTGAAGGTGAAGCCTTCGGAGAGCTTGTGTTCAATACCGGTCTTACAGGCTACCAGGAAGTTATCACCGATCCTTCCTATCAGGGTCAGATCGTAATGATGACCTGTACTATGATCGGTAACTACGGAATACGGTTTGGGGAGGATGAGGCAATAAGTATCCACACAGAAGGTTTTGTTGTAAAGGAGTACTCAGGGGAGGATCTCAATATTAAAAATGCTAGGGCTCTTGAAACTCCAAAAAATCCTCCAACATTCATTGACAGAGGGGATAATAAGTCCGTCTCTTTTTTTCATAGTAGAATAATTACAAGCCTTTCCAATTACCTTTACAGCCAAAAAGTTCCGGGTGTAGAGGGCGTTGATACCCGCGCTCTCACCAAACATATACGGGAACAGGGCGCCATGAAGGCAGGTATAACAACTCACACTATGGATCCACAGTCATTTCTCACCAAAGTTAAGAGAGCACCCGATTTAGTCGGGCGTGACCTTGTCAGAGAGGTGACACCTTCTGAACCATACCTCTACCATGATGGGCGGGGGTATAGGGTTGCTGTACTCGATTGTGGCGTAAAGCTCAGCACGCTGAGAGAGCTGGCCCAGAGGGGCTGTAGGGTTGAAGTGTTTCCTGTATATATTCCAAAGAGCGAGATAATGAAAACGAAGCCTGATGGAATCCTTATTTCAAATGGTCCGGGTGACCCTGCTGCATTAAAACACATTGTCGAGCTCGTCGGGAGCATGATAGGGGAGGTGCCTATCTTTGGCATCTGCCTGGGGCACCAGTTGATTGGACAGGCGCTCGGTTCAAAAACTTTTAAATTAAAGTTCGGACATCACGGTGGTAATCATCCTGTTCGGGATGAAAGGACCAAGAGAGTGTATATTACTACACAGAACCATGGGTTTGCAGTGGATATAGAAACGCTCGATTCAGAAGATGTTGAGCTTACCCACATTAACCTTGATGATTACACACTCGAGGGATTACGGCACAAGAAATATCCACTGTTTTCCGTTCAATTTCATCCTGAAGCCTGTCCTGGGCCACGTGATACCCTTCATCTATTTGATGAGTTTATTGGATTGATTGGCAGGAGCCTTTAATG
>Ga0209636_10002845_pt1 | contig 17657 bp, 16 predicted proteins | sample DeeMarSWOR152_54_FD_187464 | JGI IMG/M metagenome (GOLD analysis project Ga0209636, IMG submission 187464) | Marine sediment microbial communities from White Oak River estuary, North Carolina - WOR-1-52-54 (SPAdes) (version 2) | ecosystem: Environmental > Aquatic > Marine > Intertidal zone >... | reverse complement strand
AAATAACAATAATATTGCATCTAAATGACTTAAATAGACGTATTAATTTATTTAATTACAACGGCTTAAATTGAAACTGGCTTATTGTGATGTACGGAAATAACAACATTTTGATAGTATTATGCCCATTGCGAGCGAAGCGCGGCAATCTCTTAGGAAAAATGCATTTCTTTTATGAGATTGCCACGTCCCTTCGTTCCTCGCAATTACACCACTATGAGATGGCTTCACTCCGTTCGCAATGACGTCTAAAAAGTGTTGCCTAATGACTGAATATGTACAGAAGTCTTCATTTCGCATGAAAAGGAGGTCCATATGAAAAAAAGGGGATTCGTCATTATCATTCCTTTGTTTCTTTTCCTTTTAATCGTGTTTTCTTATCCTGAAGAAATTTCGTTTGAAACGCTTTTAGAAGTAATTTTTTCTGTTCCGTCGCCATCCGGCTATGAACACTTTATGACGAGGAAGATCCAGCAGTATCTGCCGCAGGGGCTGGTTGCAGAAAAGGATAACATGGGAAGTCTGTATTTGACCGCTGGAAAAGGGAATCAGCCTCTTACTCTCTTAGCCTGCATGGATGAAGTGGGCTATATCGTTAGCGGCATAAATGAAGAGGGATATCTCCTGCTGGATAGGGTTGTGCCCGCTCCTCATCAGATTTATGATTCCTTTCACGTGGGGCATCCGATGTTAGTCTGGACGGAGAAAGGAGCTGTTTCTGCCGTGATGGCCATACCATCTGTCCATATCCTTTCGCGCGAAGGAAGACAACAACTGCAGAGCTTCTCCCTTGACCAGGCTTTCCTGGATATCGGAGCCCGATCCAAAAACGAAGTCACAGAGAAAGGAGTCAGAATGTTGGATGCTGTGACTCCGGTTCCAGAACTCACCCGGCTCACTGGAGATAGAATCGCGGGCTCTTCTCTTGGCAACAAAACCTCCTCAGCTCTCCTCCTGCATCTAGCCGCGAAAATCGGAGTCGGGAAATTGACTCAGGAGACAACGTTTATCTGGATGGCTCAAACAAAATTTCTTGCACGTGGCTCAAGGCCCAGGGCAGCCATGGGCGCTCTGAGGGTGAAGATGAATCTCAATCCAGAAAATGTTCTCATCATAGATATTATACCTGTTGAAAGAGCCGGCCAGAGCGAAATCTCCCTCGGAAAAGGGCCGGTCCTGGCTTATCCTGAAAAAAGCGGTTCAAAACTCAGAGAAAGGATTGGAGAGATCGCAAAGCAAAATGGAATTCCTCTCCAGTATCTCCCTGGTTTTGAATCCAGCCTTATGAGTCCTTTTTCATCCGGGGAGACGGATGTCCTGACTCTTGGACTTCCTGTGAAATTTTCATCAACTCCTGTCGAAGTGCTGGATTTAAAGGATATCCTGGCCTTAGAGAAGTTGCTTTCCGGCCTTCTTGAGTGAAGGAGAGTGAAGATGAAGAAAAAATACATCATTCTTGTATTGGCTTTGAGTTTGTCTCTATCCATGATTTCGTGCCAACAGACCGATTCCATGTCTTCATGGGAATTGATGAAAGAGCTGGTCTTAATTCCCGGAGTATCGGGGTATGAAGGACAAGTGGCTGATTTCATCCAGTCCAATTTTCCGTCAGGAGTCAAGCCTCAGAGAGACGACATGGAGAATGTTTGGTTCACTGTCGGGGAGGGCCATCCCCATCTTTTGTTTGTCGCCCACACGGATGAATTAGGCCTGGTCATAGAAAAGATTACACCTGAAGGAACTCTGAATGTCAGTGGAAGGGGAGGATTCATTTCGACGATGTATGAGGGACGCCCTGTCGTTATTTATACGGAGGAAGGACCTGTCAATGGAGTGGTCGCTCCTCGCCCGGGTTATTTGAGCCGGGAAGCCGCTTCCAAGCCCTTCCGGACAAGTGACTTCGAAATATATTTGGGTGTCTCTTCGGAGGAAGAGGCGCGAAGCCTGGGGGTCGAGGAAGGAAACCAGATAACCATAAAAAAAAGGATTGTTGAGCTTTCTCCAGATTTGATCGCCACACGGGCAGTGGATGACAGGGCCGGATGTGCAGCCCTTTTGGCCGCGGCTTCAGGCATCGATTGGAAAAAGATAAAAGGGAAAACAATCACTTGTGCCTGGGATGTGCAGGAGGAAACCGGGCTGATCGGAGCCTCCCGTCTCGCCCAAACGCTCAAACCGGACTATGTATTTGCTGTGGATACCTTTGTCTCTTCTGATGCGCCTCTTGATTCAAAAAGATTTGCCCGGACTGCTCTTGGGGAAGGAGCTGTGCTCCGCGCCATTGACAGCAGCAACATCGCTCCCAGGTTCGAGCTGGAGAAAGTGATGAAAATCGCCCAGAACCACAACATTCCTTTTCAACTGGGCAATACGAGAGGCGGAAACGATGGCTCTGTCTTCATTCCTGGAGGAGCCACGGATATCCCGCTTTCCTGGCCTGGAGTGTATTCCCATTCGTTTATCGAAAAGATTCACCGTCATGACCTTGAAGACCTGACAAAGCTTATCGTAGCCATTATTAAAGACTGGGAATAGAGCTCTGTATGGGATTGGGGCGCACCTCGTAGTTGAAATTTAGAGCAGTAGAAATTTGAGGAGATATGGGATCAGGTCTTGATCTCACAAAAGACCTGGATCAGATCTTATTAGAATTTCAAGATGTTGGGCTTGATTCAGTTTGCTGGCATCGATTCTGACTCGGCTTGACTCCAAAAAACCTGACACAACGGCTTGATTCCAATATTGCTCAATAGTGAACTCAAAGTTAAACTTGACCTTTTTTGTTTGAAAATATACATTCCTTTTTAACTTCGTCTAGACTCGCCTTTAATCAAGGTTTTGAGGAGTGAGCAATGGAAGAAAAAGTAAAGAAAAAGAATCTTCTTTTCACTTTTCCCCGCACCTTTTGGGTGGCCAATTTGATGGAACTGTTCGAACGAGGGGCGTACTACGGATTGAATGCAGTTCTGGCCGTGTATTTAGCCGAGCATCTTTTCTTTGAGAAACAATCGATCGGGCTCCTGCAGGGATTTGTTTATGCCTTAACCTACATCCTGCCTATTTTCGGAGGAGCTCTGGCAGACCGGTTGGGCTACAGGAAGATGCTTCTTGTGGCTTTTTCCCTGTTAACAATAGGTTATTTTGCGGCCGGCCATACCGAAGCCTACGGGCTGATCTTTCTTTTCCTCCTGATAATGGCCACAGGAAGCGGCCTCTTCAAGCCCATTATCACCGGGACAGTAGCCCGAACCACAACAAAGGAAAACAGCGGATTTGGATTCGGGGTTTATTATTGGAGCATCAATCTTGGAGCTTTCCTGGCTCCCCTCTGGATCAGCTATATCAAGGGATTCAACTGGCGCTATGTGTTCTTATCGTCTGCAGCCTGGTGTTTTTTGATGCTCCTGCCAACAATATTCATCTATAGAGACCCGGAAAGACCTGAAAGCTCAAAACCTGTTCGCCAGGTTTTAAAAGAAGCCTTTCTGGTCTTGAGTAATTCTCGATTTATGCTGCTGATCGTCGTATATTCCTGTTTCTGGATTCTGTATTTTCAGATGTTCGGTTCCATCCTCTGGTATCTGCGGGATTTTATTGACCGAGCTCCAGTGAACGAATTTATGCAGAAAGTCTTTTTTCTGAGACCTTTTACGTTTGATGCCGAGTTTGTCACGATCATCAATGCCGGCACCATCGTCCTTCTTGTGATACTTGTCAGTCGGATCACAACAAATTTAAAGGTCATTCCTGTGATGGCCGCAGGAATCATAGTCGGTTCGGGAGGATTTTTGGTGTTGGCCTTTACCCGGAGTGCCTGGATGTTCATCCTGGGCATCGCGGTTTTTTCCATTGGCGAGATGACCGCCCATCCCAAATATTACAGTTATGTCGGCATTGTCGCTCCACAGGATAAAAAGGCAGTCTATATGGGGTACGCTTTTTTGTATGGTGTTTTTGGAAGTTTGTTCGGAAGCAATCTTGGAGCTGTTCTCTATGAGAAGATGCTCAATCCTTTAGTGCCGAATGCTGAGGACCTCTCTTCAGGTGTTTTTCTCTCCTCAGAAGTCATTGGCCAGCTTAAGTTTTTCTGGCTGATATTTGCGGTCCTTGGAGTGGTTTGTCTATCGGGTATGCTCCTCTACAATAAATTCTTTGTCGAAGATACACCGCTGACGAATCGCCGCGCCTGGAAGATCATGTTCGGAATATACATTGTCTTTGCACTGGCTGGCATTTATTTCACGATTTCTGCCCTTTTTCTGGCTGAACAGATCCAGTGGAAGACCTTTGTTCAGGGGCTCATTCTGCTCGCGCTTGGCGGGGGAGGAATAAGGATAAGCTTGAGGAGGAAGCCGTGAAGTCACTCACCGAGCATCTTGTTTTCAGGACGGAAAACAGAAGAGAATTCATCAACATTACTCCTGAAGTTGAGGAACTTGTCGATAAAAGCGGTGTGAAAGAAGGTTTGTGTCTGGTCAATGCCATGCACATCACGGCCAGTGTTTTCATCAATGATGACGAAAGCGGGCTGCATGAGGATTTCGAGGAATGGCTGGAGGGTCTGGCCCCTCACGAGCCGATCTCCAAATACAGGCATAACCGAACAGGTGAGGACAACGGGGATGCCCATCTCAAGAGGACGATAATGGGGAGAGAAGTCGTTGTCGCTGTCACAGGAGGAAAACTGGATTTCGGTCCCTGGGAGCAGATTTTCTATGGCGAGTTTGACGGCCGCAGAAAAAAAAGAGTGCTGGTCAAGATAATCGGAGAGTAAAAGTAGCCTGTCCTTTTTTTAGATAAAGAGTGTCACGTCTGCCTGCTGAGCCTGTTCGATAAAAGACGCGACTCCCACGCACTGGCCGACTTCGTCAATCATCGTATCTTTGGGAATCTCCATGACAGCCATGCTCATCTGGCATCCAATCATCCTGACCCCGAGGTCTATTGCAGCCTGCCTGAGTTCGGCTAAAGTGGGGACATTCTTGGCTTTCATCATCTTCTTGAACATCCAGCGTCCGATTCCTCCAAAATTCATTTTGCTCGGACCGGCCCGGTTGATATCCCCTCCGTAGAAAAGACCGAGCAGGCGTCCCAGAAAGCTCTTCCCGGTTCTCTTTTTTTTCTTGAGTGCCCGGAGTCCCCAGAAAGTAAAGAACATGGTCACGTCCATGTTTGAAGCGGCTGCGCCAGTTGCAATGGTGAAGGCTGCGAATAATTTATCCATATCGCCGCTGAAGACGACCATGGCCAATTTTTTCTTTTTTTCTTCTGACATCTGGAAAAATATCTCCCTTATTAAGGTTTGCGGTTGATGGCTGCTTTAATCGTCTTGGACTTGGTGGATAGGGCTTCTTGAAGTACTTCGCTAATCAGATCAAACGCCTTGATTATTTTGGGATTGGCAATAGAGTAGTGGACATTGATTCCCTCCCTGCGGTCGGAGACGATTCCCTTTGTCCTCAGGATGGCCAGGTGTTGGGAAAGGTTGGCCTGAGATATCCCCGTTTTTTTGACCAGTTCATTGACAGTCATCTCTTTTTTACGGAGATTATCGAGAATCTCTTGCCTTTTGGGATTAGACAAAGTCTTGCAAACATCAGAATGGATGGTGTAAAAATCTTTTTTTTTCATTTGAATTATCCCGTTTCTCGATTTTATTTCATTACAATATTCGAATATATAAATTTTAATCTATTATGCCTGTCTTTTCAAGGCAAATTAAGAAAAAAGAAAAAAAATGGAAAAAGTGAACAGGTCTTTATGCTCATTAATTAGGTAACACTTTTGGTGAAGATATTGGAGATAAAAGTGTCATTGCGAGTGAAGCGTAACAATCTCAAAGGGGAGAATGCATTTATTCTTATGAGATTACTTCACTCCGTTCGCATGTATGAAAGCGCTACTTAATTATTGAACGAGTACAAAAGGCCCCTTTTTTATAAAGAGGAGGGATAGTCCCTGAAAAAAGGGGCCTGTCCCCTTTTAACTTTTAATTTATTTTAATTTAGTTTCCAGGGTAGAGGAGGGAATTCAGCAGGAATTTGTATGTGCCATGGGATTGAGCGCGGAACTGACAGCGGAAACCGATGAGTATAATGTGACCATTTTTATACTTCGTATCCACAACAGCAGCCTTTCGAGCGATGACATCTTCACCCAGAAGCCAACCGCTCAGGAGGACATCTTCTTCAGCGTAGTTGCTCACGACTTTTCTGTCCCACTCTACTGAAGGAGTTCGAGTCCTGAATGCCAGACTGCTGGAGAACATGGCTGCCGCTTCCTTGGGCATTCCGTAGCCGATGGGTGTTGTGTTGTCCACTTCAATTTTTAAAAGAGATGTCGGGCAGAAAAACTGAGTTCGAGAAACTCCTTCCAGGGCATTACTGGCTGGAGGTTGGAATTCACTGAAAGCGAGGTCACACGCACTGTTGAGAGTGACGAGGATGCCTCCCTTTTCCACAAAACTCTTCAAGGCATCCACTCCTTCTTTCCCGATCCCTCCCTCATACTCCTCCGGCATGGGAGCAGAAGGTCTGCCTCGGCGTGCTGAAGGCCCGGATGTTCCTGATTTTATGATATCTGCACTTTCGCTGGCAAAAACGATCACATCATATTTCGCTTTCAAGTCGATTTTTTCCTCTTTTTTGCCTTTTTTCACGGGTTTGAAGTCTTTGTTATGCAATGTTGTGTAGGGGACGCCCAGGTCGTCAAAGGCACATCTCGTCCATCCCTCGTCCATGTTTGACCTCCAGGATTGATAGAGGCCGATTCTCGAATTCTTCAGAGGGGAAGCAGGAATGTCTGAAATGCTATCGAGCCCGAAGGCCTGGCCATGCCATTTTTTCAGTAAGTCCGGGAGGAGTTTCTGGACAGCTGTGGTATTCTTGACAATGAAACTTCCTGGTGCGGCAGTAAATTTTTCTGTTTTGATTTTTTCCTTTGACCGAAACATCTCGACTTTATTATTGAGAAGCGAGAAAGCGATCGAGTAGGAAGCGTTCATTCGGCAGTCCAGAACGATGTAGGCCGATGAGGACCCTTCCGGTAGCGCTGAAAATGAAGCGTAGGGAGTTTTTCCTAATTTTTCCGTGCTGACTTCAAACGGCTTTTCAACTCTGTCGCATGTCACACCCATTTGCAGTGGAAGAGTCCAACCCGCATTGTCATACGGAGGAACCGGAGGTCCTCCGGGGTACTGCCGGATATCTGGATACTTTTGTTTTTCGAGAAGGGCTTGAGCATAGGGCTTGTAGGGCTGAGACATCCTGACCACAAAGGAGCCAGCCGGGTAGACTTTTCCATCAGCGATAAATTCCTCTTTGGCTTGAAGGACTTCCACTCCGCCGAACATCAGGATATCCAGCATCCTCAATGCCGTTGGATAGTCACGCTGCTTGCCAGGGATGACGAATGCAAAAGGCTCGCCTTTTTCTCTTTTCTCGATTGAATTCTTGTACATACTGTAAAAGTTATACAAAAAATCTTCTCTGTGAAGATGAGCTGTTTTGATCAGACTCATGGAGAGAACGAGCTCGTAATCCACAAGATCTCTGAGTCTCCACCATCCTCCAGGCCAGGGGTCTGGAAATTCCAGGCGTTTTTCGTAATAAGATTGTGGAACTTCTGTGGGTTCGATATGGACAGGGGAGGCGACTCGAACAGAAGCCATCTCGCTGAGTAATCCTATGACGTTGTGGAGCCAGGAGGTGTCATCGCAGGCGCCGATCCACCATGCTGTGTAGCTTCTTCCGTTAACAACACCTTTGTATCCGTTCTTTTGCAGATCATAGGCCATGTTTGCGCCGCAGAGGTTGACACCTCGCCAGAGCAAGGGCTGGACATTGGGGATAGGCGGGTTCATGAAAGGTGGAATGAAGAGCCTGGCACCGGTCGAGCCCATCTGGTGTTCATCGATATGGATTTGAGGAAGCCAGTCATGGTAGAGGACTTTAGTCACAGCTTTTGTCTCGGGGAGGTTAAACATGAACCAGTCGCGGTTGTTGTCATGCCCTGCATAGTGGTGATAAAGCCAGGGCATGCGGCCGCCTTCGTATTTAGTGCCCACATATTTCCTGTACCAGTCTGTAACCATCTGCTGCCCGTCAGGATTTGTGGTCGGGACAAGTAGAACGATCACATCGTTCAAGACTTTCTCAGCATCATACGGAGTCTTTCCGGCTGCGAGTTTATAGGCCAGTTCCATGGCCATTTGTGAGGCGGCGATTTCTGTGGCATGTATGTTACATGTTATCAGCACGATGGCTTTTCCTTCTTTGGCGAGTTTTTTAGCTTCTTCAGGAGGCGTCACACGCGGATCCCTGAGCTTTTTCACGATTTCCCGGTAAGTGTCCAGTCTGTCCATATTCTCTTTTGAGGTGATAACAGCCATGATTATCGGCTTTTTCAGAGTTGAGGTGCCGATATTCATGACTTTGATCCTGTCTGATTCCTGGTCGAGCTTTTTAAAATAAGCCTGTATCTGCTCGTAATCAGCCAGCTTGCGGTCTGCACCAACTTTGTGCCCCAGAAATTCTTCTGGAGGAGTCTGGGGGTGAAGCAAACAGGGCAGAAGGAACAAAACCAATAAAAGCGAGAATAGATTTAATCCTTTTCTATTTTCCAGCATGTAAACCTCCTTAATTTTAGCTAGATTTTTTCTATCACCTGCATTTTTTTCTGTCAAGAAAAAACTACCATAATAGAAAAATCCAGGTGCTTTCTTTTGAAAAAAGAGGTTATTGAAAATCCGTCAGCTCAGGAAGGAAAAGGGAGAATGTGGAGGGATAGCATGTTCGGTAAAGAAGGATGAATATGCCTGCTTATAATTCTGCCCAGTCAAGATAGAAAAAAGCGAAATTCTCTCCTGAATGCAGGTGGGTTAAATTAAAATGATTGAAGTGACTGAGGTCTGATTCCATTGATACATTGATATCTCATTGACAAAAATTAGCGATAGAGATAGGATTTTTCTTGTTCTTTTAGAGTGTTTGATTGAGGCGTTTTTATTCGTAGACAGACAGTTCGAAATAGTGTGGTTCTTAAAGGAATAGAAAAGACGGACCGTGCTAGACGGGGAGCTAGCGGTGCCCTGTTGCCCACCATCCGCTACAGTGGGGTCGAATTCCCTGTCGAGGCTATGCTCTGTCTGGACAGTGTCCGTGTAAGTGGTGTTGAAGGTTTGGGCCCTGCGCAAAGAGCTCTGTGTGAATTCCGTCAGGACCGGGAGGTAGCAGCGGTAGCAGAGTGGCCTCTTGTGCTGCAGGTCAGCCTGGCCTGAGCTAACTGCATGGATAACGCAGGGAGAGTTTGGTCGGAGCAGGGTGCACGGTCCTTTTTTTTACAAAGTCAGCGAAGTTTATCCACTTCTAAAATTCAAATTAAATGGATGCTTCTATCAGGAAATATGGAGATTGATTTTGTCTTGAAAAGACTGCTTTATTCCTGGATTTTGTCTATCTGAATCGCGTTGCGTCCAGCTATCCCAGAAGAAAATGGGCTTCTCTTATTTTATCTCTTACAGAGACTCCATAGGGACAGGCCTTTTCGCATTCACCGCAGTTTGTGCATGCCGAAGCTGTCTGTGCTGGCTTCAACCGGGAATAGGCCTCTTTGGCCATGTTGGTTTTGTTATAGCCTTCATAGTAGGCTAGATAACGGAGGATGGATGTTGTTTCGATCCGGGAGGGGCATTTCTTTCGGCAGAGGCCGCACATATGACAGTAGTCTTTTGAATTTTCGACGACATAACGGAAGAGGTTTCGTCTTTCTATCTCGGAGAGGGATTTTCCAATCACTCCCAGGTCTTCTTCCAGTTCTTCAAACGTCAGCATTTCTATGACGGCTGAGGAGATATCCCTGTTTTCCAGTACCCACTTGAGCATAGCTTGATAAAGCGAAGTCGTGCCTGTCCTGTATTTTTCAAGGTTTTGCCTTCTTCCTCCGATTTTCAGGGTTTTCATGGCGATGATTCCGACATCTTTTGATTTGGCCAGTGCGATAAGGCGCCGAATCCCGCAGGCTTCCAGGTAATCGTCATAGGTCTGGATTTCTTTTTCTGATTCCTGGATGTCAAAGACGTTATACCCGAGCTGAATCATGTCATAATGTCCGCAATCGACGGCTTTCTTCACAATCTCATGGTGATTCGAATGGCAGGACAGACCTCTGAACCTGTATTTCCCCTGTTTTTTAAGTTTCTCGAAGGCACTGAGAAGCTTTTCATCGTCCAGGTGTTCCACGTTTTCTGCTCCATGGATGAGAAGAACATCCAGATAATCCGTATCCAGCCTTCCGAGGCTCCCTTCGACAGAGCTTATGATGGATTTTTCACTCCAGTTCTGTCTGAGATGGAATTTTGTCCCCACATGGACTTTATCCCTTCCCACTTCTTTAAGGAGCCGGCCGATCTGCCGCTCGCTGTTACCGTTCTGGTAGCTGTGGGATGAGTCAATGTAATTGACGCCTCTTTCGAATGCTTGATGGAGGATCGGCCACTCAGGGATAGGGCTTCCTCCGAGTGAAATCTCAGAGATTAGGAGATTTGTCCGTCCCAGCCTGCGGTAGAACATCTGGCCCTTTTTCACTCGTTGGTCTGTCTTCTGGCTTCCCGAATGAAGCCTTACGGACGCGAGTGAGGCTGAGAAAGCTCCCAACAGAATATTCCGCATGAAGGTCCGTCTTCCGGGAAGTGTCTTATTGCTTTGCCTGATATCGGTCATTCCTATTTCCTCTCTTTCAGTCTTCCAGGAGTCCGAGGTTGGTTAATAGATTCTTTATGTCCTCTTTTCCCTTTTCACCCAGGGGAAGGAGAGGCAGTCGAGGAGCTCCGCCAGTATACCCGAGAAGGTTCAGGGCATACTTGATTCCCGGAATGCCATACGTCTGAATCAGCGCTTTATTCAGGGGTATCAGCTCGAGCTGGAGCTTGAGCGCTTTGTCTAGCTTTTTATCTAAGAACAAGTTGTAAAGCTTGACACAGTGAGCCGGAGCCACTGAAGCCAAAGCGAGGATTCCTCCCTGGGCGCCGAGAAGAAGACCCTGGAGAAAAAGACTTCCCGCCCCAAGTAGGATGCTGAACCGAGGCGAGATGTGGGGGATGGCTTCTCCCAGGGAAGATAGATTCCCTGAGCTGTCTTTGATTCCTGTGATGTTGTGATGTTTGGAGAGTCCGATGAGAAGATTGGAGTCCACGGAAATGCCTGTGTTTCGTGGAATATTATAGATGATTACAGGGACCTGGGATTTCTCTGCGATGGTGAGATAGTGTGTCATGAGAGCTTCCCGGTCTAGAAGAGATTTGTAATAACTGGGAGTCCGGATAAGGGCCGCATCGATGCCGAGCCCGGCCATCCTGTTTGTGAATTCGAGAGTCGCTCTGGTGGACTCTCTGGCAGTGCCGACAATTATTTTTTTTCCTCGAGAGGCTGATTCTTTCGCGGCTTGGACGAGTTTTTCCGATTCTTCATCGGAGAGATAGACGCTTTCTCCCGTTGAACCCAGGATGACATAACCCGCCAGGTCAATCTTGTTGTATTTTTGGATGTTCTCCTTGAGTTTTTTGGGTGAGACCTCATCTCCGATAAAAGGAGTCGTTAGAGCGGCGAATACGCCCTTAAAATTTGATTGCATTTTTCTGTCTCCTCAAGTTCTAACTAACGCAATACAGCGATTTTTTCCAAAAGGATGAAAACTATTATAAAGGCAATAAATGTTTTACCAATGTCATTGCGAGCCCAAAGGCGTGGCAATCTCTTTCTCTGTATGATTTTGTACAAGATTGCTTCGTTTCACTCGCAATGACATATTATTTAATGTGTTTACATTAGCAGCATAAGTTTTATTGATTTTCGATCTTTTTCAATTCTTTATCATCGAATCCGAAATAATGTGCGATTTCGTGGATAACAACCTCTTTGACTTTCAATTTGATTTCTTCTTCTGTGGAGCAGATTTTTTCTATCGGTTTCTGGTAGATGGTGATCACATCAGGAGGCACATTTCCATAAAAGGGTCCTCTGTATTTATAAGGGATGCCATGGTACTGACCTAGTATCAGACTGAATGGCGATCCCCCCAATCGAAGGTAGACTTCTCTTGAAGGCTTTTCCTCGACGATCACAGTGATATTATTGAGGCGTTCTTTAAATTTTTTTGGAAGGTCAGCCAAAGCCTCTTCAACGAGCTTTTCGAATTTATCTCTTTCCATTGAATTGACTATCCTCGAGTATTTTCTCTTACTTTTCGATCCCTTCTCTTGCCTTTACACCTTTCTTGTAGTAGTGCTTTTTCTCCTTCATTTCAGTGACCAGGTCCGCCCTCTTCAGGAAAACTGCCGGAGCGTATCTCCCTGTCAGGATGATTTCCACCCCTTCTGGTTTCTGGTCCAGGAATTCAAGGATTTCTTTTTCTGTCAGCAGATTGAAGTAAACGGCCACATTGATCTCATCCAGGACGATGATTCGATATTTTAATGAAAGCATGGCTTCCTTACATTTTTTTAGCCCCCTTTTGGCTTTTTGGATATCCTCTTTATCCGGGTCTTTGGTCACATGAATGAAGCCCGTGCGGCCGAACTGCTCGATCGTGATGTACGGAGAAAGCAGTTTCGCAGAAAGAAGCTCTCCGTACATCTGGCCTTTGAGGAATTGACCGATATAGACCCTCTGTTTATGGCCGGCTGCCCGGAGGGCCAGCCCGAGAGCGGCAGTGGTTTTTCCTTTTCCGGATCCTGTATAGACCTGGATGTAACCTCTGCGTTTTCTTTTCTCTTCCATTTTATCCACTATATTTTAAACCCCCTTATGAGTCAACTTGAGAATTTTAAATTTATATGACTTGTGCTATAATCTGCGGCATGCTAGACCCGAAATATGTACTAGAAAACGCTGAGTTTATCATAAAAAAAACAAAAACCCGGGGTCTGGAGGTCAACCTTAGTGAATTTAAAAAGCTCTCTCAAGAAAAGAAAAAGAAACTGACAAAAACGGAGAGTTTGCGCTTTGAACGCAATAAATCCTCTCAACGCGTGGCTCAGATGAAAAAGGAAGGGAAAGATGCATCCCCGATCATCTCGGAGATGAAAAAAGTATCTGATGAGATCAAGAGTCTGGAAGAGAAGTTGAAAGAGATTGAGGAAGAGTTGAAGAGGATTCTACTGAATATCCCCAATATTCCTCATGAATCTGTCCCTGAAGGCCAGAGTTCAAAAGAGAATGTTGAAGTGCGGACGTTCGGAAAAAAGCCAGCGTTTTCTTTTTCTGTCAGGGCTCACTGGGAAATCGGTAAAAAACTCGGTATCCTGGATTTTGAGAGGGCAGCCAAGATAGCGGGCTCAAGATTTGCCGTCTATTTTGGAGCCGGCGCGAGAATGGAGAGAGCTCTGATCAATTTCATGCTGGATATCCATACACGCGAGAAGGGCTATAAAGAGGTGATTCCTCCTTTTATAGCCAATGAAAAGAGCTTGACCGGAACGGGGAACTTGCCGAAGTTCGAGAACGATCTTTTCAAACTTCGGGGTTATCAATGGTACATGATACCCACTGCCGAAGTTCCTCTAACAAACCTGTATCAAGAGGAGATCCTGAAGGCTGAATTACTCCCTCTCAGGTACGTGGCCTATACGCCTTGCTTCAGACGGGAAGCGGGCTCCTACGGCAAGGATATAAGAGGATTGATCCGCCAGCATCAATTTAATAAGGTCGAATTGATGAGCTTTTCCTTGCCGGAGAATTCATATGAGGAACTCGAAAGAATGATCTTGGATGCAGAGGAAGTCCTTAAAAGACTCGGATTGCATTACCGGGTCGTTGTTCTCTGTACTGCGGATTTGGGTTTTTCTGGAGCCAAGACCTATGACCTGGAACTCTGGATGCCTTTTCAGAAGAAATACGTAGAGATTTCTTCCTGCACCAACTGTGAAGATTTCCAGGCGAGAAGAGCCGACATTCGCTTGAAAAGGGAAGGGAAATCCAAAACAGAATTTATCCATACACTGAACGGTTCCGGTGTGGCTCTAGGGAGGACGGTGAGCGCCATCCTGGAAAGCTATCAAAACAAGGATGGCACGGTCACCATTCCTGAAGCTCTGCAGCCTTACATGGATGGTCTGGAGAAAATAGGCTAAAGACTTCAATCCAAAACTTGATAACAAAAGTCTAATTGAAGAAAATATACACTTCTCCGGAGGGATGGCCGAGTGGTTGAAGGCGGCGGTCTTGAAAATCGCTTCCCGGGCAACCGGGACGGGGGTTCGAATCCCTCTCCCTCCGCCATTCATCTCCTTCATTTTCAACTAATTGACCTCGATTGATTTTCAATTGTCACTACCTTTGTCACTATGTACCCTGTGCGACACAGATTCACCCCTGGGAACAGGGGAAGCTGGGAGGATTGATTATCGAGACAGGAGGCTAGGCTTCATTGGCTAAACATGAAATTCTCGAGCTGTCTTATTCAGAATCGGGAAGCAAGGACTTTAGGGCATTTGGCTTCCAGCTAGTTAAAATCTTTTTATGATTATATCCCCTCTTTTATCTGTTTCCAGTTTTTAATTTTGAAGCGCTTAATTCGAAAGAACCCTCTCTCCTGTTCCCATTTCTCCCTGTAAACATAGCCATCCTTTATAACACGGGGGAGAAATGGCATCTTAACTCTGTGGAGAAAATAGCCTTCGTTACTGAAAAAGTCAAATGAAGCCATTTTCTCTATCTTTTCTAACTTAAATATTCTAAAAACATAGACATTGCCCTCCTCATCAGTAAAAAAGCGCATAAAAAAGGGCATATTTTTTGGCAATGGATAAGCTTTCTTTATCTCGCTCATTGATAATGTCTCTCTACTCGGAAACTGGGGCTCCATCTTCTTTTGAGCTTCATACCTTTTTTTGTAATATTCATTTTTTTCTTTCTGGGAAATAGCTTTGGGAGTTTCCTCTATTTCCGCGATAAGTACAACTGTTCCTGATGAATCTAAAAAAAACAGCTTATATTCAGAGGAATGGCCGTATATTGCTGAGCCCTTGCTCCAAGGGCAGAAGTAAAGCCCAGGATTGAATAGACTTCCTATTATCGACATATTCTTTTTTCTAAAAACTGGGAAAAAAGAAGTTATATAACTTTTTAATTGTTTCCCATCACGACTCAAAAGGATTATTTCTTCATTGATTCCTTCAGAAATAATTGTAGATATCTTGCAGACTATACTCCCCTCGCTTGCAAAGCTATAATGGCTACAGTCATTTTCTAATCTAATGCTATTTTCTAATTCTCCGCCCTCACTGAAAACATGAATCCTTCGTCTATCCAGAACACATAACTGATTTTCTTTGATTATCTGTAATCTACGCGTGCTTTCAAACTCTCCAGGTCCTTGACCTTGACGACCAAAGGTCATTATGTATTTTCCGTTTTTATCAAACTTCTGGATACGATAATTGGCGCTGTCCATCACATAAATATTCCCTTTGCTATCCACATCTATATCAATGGTTTTGTAAAAGTAACAATTCTCGTCATCCTCATTTCCGATGCTTAAATCTTCTTCTAATTCGAATTGAATCTCACCATAGAGAGGTTCTTCTGGATTTTTTATGACTTTAATTCCGTCCTCAGTTTCTATCTTGCCTTTCCATTCAGCTTTTTGTGCGCCAAAGGAAATACACAAAACAGAGATTGATAGAAAGAGAGCAATTGAAAGATACTTAACTGTGATTTTCAATTTACCCCCACATATAAATTCTAACTCGCTCCGCGTCCTTTCTCAATCCATGGAAGCCAGGGCTTACTACTAATTTTCAAAAATATCAGGAAGATTTTTAATTTCATACTCAGCATAAACTTCCAAACCGTCTTCCTTAGTCTCTTTAATGGTGAACCCAAAACTATAAAATTTAACTCCTTCCAGTGAAACACCATCTGGAGCGTTCATAATATAAACTAATTTTCCATCCGGCCCATAGACGTCAATCTCGAATTTTTTCGGCCCGACTATACGGAAGACAGCCAAATATCCTTTAGGGAGCACAGCCAAATCTCTGACAGCCGCAAGAGTGTCAGGATAAGCTGAAAGCGCCCACTTCCAAGATTCTTCTTTCGCTGCCCAGGGAAGGAGCTTTTTTTTATCTTCTAAATTCACTTTCACATATTTATAGAGTCTCTCAATAATCTGAATCAATTTCCCTTCCAGGTCATAAACATAGATTTTATATTCTTCGTTGAGAGAGATAAAAACTTTATTACTAACCGGACAGTAAGCGTAGCGAATAGAAGGAGTGGCCCAAGAATCGCTAAAAATACCCGTTCCTTTCCGAATAAGCCATTCCCTTATAGCTTCGAAAAAGACAATATCCTCTTTTGTTGCCATGTTGACAAGCGTTACTCTTCTCGATTGTCCCTCTTCACTCCTTCGTCGTTTTAAAGTGATATATCGGCTTTCATCCACTAAAATGTCAGGGGATTCATCAAGTTTTTGTTCTTCAAGAAACTCTCCTCTTTTATTAAATTTAGCCAGTTTCATTACAGAAGTAGCCCAAATCTGATTGTTCATAAAAAAGATTCTTAGACCATGGAACGGCTGGAATTCACCCGGTCCCTGTCCCTCTCGGATGAGGCTGCCGATGTATTCTCCTTTTGAACTGAATCGATAGGCTTCAGGTTTATTCAAGTCATACAAAATCACTTCGCCATCTTTATCCTTTGCTGAAGACAAATTCCGTATTCCAATGTCATGATGGTCATAAGGATTGATTTCCAAGGTTTTTTCCACTTCAAGAATAATGATTCCCTTAATAGGGGATTCTGGATTTTTAACGACTGTGACTCCATCCACTTCCTCTATTGTCCCCTTCCATTCAGCTTTCTGTTGTTGGCAGGATGCGAGCATCATGAGGGCTGAAAAGAATATAATGATTGAGACACTCTTGGTTTTATTTTTCATTTTTCCTCCCTTTAAAAAAACGGGACACCACAAATCAGAAGTACAAGAATCCAGAAAATTCCCCATTTCAAAAGCCAGAAAAAAGCCTTGATATTCTCTTTCACTTTTCTCTCTTCACTGAAATTTTAATGCTGACAATCTCGGAGTGATTTTACTCTCAGGTGTCCGTGAAGTCAAGGGAGCAGGAAAACAGACCTATTCACCTTGTCACTATTTGTCACTAAGTTTGCTTACTATCGCTCACTATCGGCTACGATTGACAATAGTTCACCTCAAGAAAACAAAAACACCTCTGTTGACGAATAGGAGTTCGAATCCCTCTCCCTCTGCCATTTTCATATGGGATCAGAAGTTAAAAATTTCAGAAAATTTGATAAAAGGGACAGGCTGCTTTTTTTGGAGAAGAGGGATAGTCCCTGTCTTACTTTACAAAATGACTGAAAGGGATAATCCCTAAAAAAAGTAGCCTGCTTCCTTTTATGATTACAGTCACTGGACGCTGATTCTGACAAGGTCTGACAACAATTACAGAAGTTAATAAGGTCTGATCCCGAAGGGATTGATCCCTTTTAAATTTTGCTTCTATCAAGAAAAGTGATAAAATAGCCCCGGACTCTGACTCGCGATGGAGAGGTGCTGGAGTGGTCGATCAGGGTCGCCTGCTAAGCGACTGTCTCGATTAAAGTCGGGACCGTGGGTTCGAATCCCACCCTCTCCGCCAT
>Ga0209636_10002844_pt1 | contig 17658 bp, 16 predicted proteins | sample DeeMarSWOR152_54_FD_187464 | JGI IMG/M metagenome (GOLD analysis project Ga0209636, IMG submission 187464) | Marine sediment microbial communities from White Oak River estuary, North Carolina - WOR-1-52-54 (SPAdes) (version 2) | ecosystem: Environmental > Aquatic > Marine > Intertidal zone >... | reverse complement strand
AAGGATCCGTTAATATCTCTCTAGAGAAGTTCCTCCCGGCCAAAATTTCGAGTCCGTATACATCAAGATAATCCGGATCCACCGTAAAAATGGCATATCCGTTGCGTTCGCCTTTGTTTTCGAATCCCTCCCAGTTGTACACAAGCCCGGGACGCCCCTGAGAAAAGGTCACATTATGAATCAGGGGGTGCTGCATAAGCTTGTCCTTGAACGCTTGTTTGTGGTCCCGGATATCTCTGTTCCTGGGGATCTCCATGTAGACAATATGCTCTTTTTGAAAGCCCAGGTCCTTGTTCCTGATGTACTGAATCTGTTTGAATACAATCAAGGTCGCGATAATCAGGATAATGGATATGGTGAATTGGAAGCTGATAAGAACCTTCCTGAAAATACCGGATCTGACGCCTTTTATTCTTTCTCCCTTCAAAACGGATACCGGCCGAAAGGCAGACAGATAAAGAGCAGGATATATCCCGGCTAGGATGCCCACCAGGGCTGCCCCGGCAATAAAAACGAGCAGAATCAGAGGATTATGAAAATAATCCATCGAAAGGTTGCGCTGCATCAACCTGTTGAATTCCGGGAGAAAAAACAAAGCAAGTCCAATTGCCGCCGTAAAAGAAATAAGGCTGAAGAGCATGGATTCGCCCAAAAACTGGAAAACGAGCCTCTTACGCGTCGATCCCACCACCTTTTTGATCCCGACCTCTTTGGCTCTGATAGAGGCCCGGGCTGTCGAAAGGTTGATAAAATTAACACAGGCAATAAGCAGGATAAATACGGCAACGGCCATGAATACGAAGACCAACGGACGGTTTCCGTGATTGCGGAAAGAAGTTCCGGTTGAAAAGAATATATTTTCCAGAGGGAACAAATCGAATACGAAATCGACATTCCAGAGCTCTTTAAGCCTGTCGTGAAAGAGTTCCGTGATCTTGCCGGCCACGTCTGTGGTGTCATGATTCTCCGGGAGCAGAACAAAAGTCGCCAGGTTCCAACTGTCAAAGCTGTCCAATTCACTTTGGCCAATGATTCTGCCTAGATTTGCGAATGGCGCCAGCACATCGAACCTCAGATGGGTGTGCTTGAGGTTCTCTATGACAGCGGTGACATGGTATTCATACCTGTTGTTTACCTCTAGCGTTTTTCCCATGGGATTTTCTCTGCCGAAAAGACGTTGCGCCACGCTCTGAGTCAGAACCAAGGCAAATGGGTCCTGAAGCGCTGTCCTGGAATCTCCTGCGATCGGAGGAAAGGAAAAAACATCGAACACCGTGGGGTCCGACCAGGCAAAATCTCGTATGGTAATCATTTTCTCGCGCGTTGGATCATTATCCGGCCGGTATTTCACAAGATAGTCATGCCGAAACTTGAAGCGAACGACCTTTTCCGCCTCGATGATGTTTTCCGAGATCCATTTCCCTACAGCCGGGGCCATAGAGAGCTGGTGTCCGTTAGCTCCTTGTACGCGATAAATTCTGTCTGAATTTTCATGATATTTGTCAATGCTCAGCTCATGCTGGACAAAAAGGAGAATCATCATGAAAATTCCGATGCCCAGTGTCAGTCCAGCAAAATTTATGAAGGAATAGCCTTTGTGTTTTCTTATGTTTCGAATGACGATTTTCAAAGAGTTATGGATCATTACAATGTTCCAGTGACTTTTATTTCGTATAAAGCTTGGTATGGATTTGGCGATTTGCATCCAGTACCAAAGATTGGCTTTGAAACAACCTGATGATTGGTAAATGTCAAGATATTCTTCCTGAAAATCCCCAACAGAAGTAAAATCTCCTCTATCAGGATAGACACAGCTGAGGATCCATTCTGCCAGTTTGGGTGGATTCTTGAATTTTTCTTTGCTCACAGCTCTTCCTTCAGAACTTTAACAGGTATCCCATCCCAGACCTCATCAGTGATTGTCTTGATATCTATCAAAGCCATGATACCACCGGGAGTCAGTTTGTATATTCGTTTTCTTTTTCCACCCCTCTTAGCTACCGGGTCGCTCAGATAAGATTCCAATAATCCTTTTTTTTCTAACCGGTCCAAAGGATCATAGACAGCTCCGAAGGACCAGTCATGGCCGGTGAATTTGACAAGCTTTTTTTTGATCGGGACGCAGTAGGCATTTTCTTTAAGCCTCCAGACGGCAAGCAGGACCAGTTCTTCGGGTCTGGAGAGGAATTTCATTTTTGTTTTACCCATTATCTCTGGATAATAGAGAAAATGAATCTATTTGTCAAGAAATATTTTCTCAGGATAACAAGAAAAATAAAATTATGAAGTCAAAGCTAGGATGATTATTGATTATTTATTCTGCTTTCTACGCGAACAACTCAGCCATTGATTCAATTGAGAAAATAGGGAAGCTGGCTGATTTTGTGGTTATTCCTGTTGATTACATGACCATACCGGCTGAGAATATCTGGAAGATCGAACCGGAGACGACCGTTATCGGGGGCGAAATCGTCTTCTCAAGGCCAATTCAAGAGAAAAAATGACCTGTCCCCTGGCAATATGCCGCCCCCAAAGTTAGATTATTGACCTCAGGAGCAGGCGGTCTGTCTGGAATTTATCGTCAGAGTGTAAGCGCAAAAAGGAAATTCTTATCTTTCATTCAAATGCGGCTTGATCTGACCTAAATTTTTCAAAGGAAACAGATGGAATTATAAAATAAAACTAATATGTAAGATATTACGTATTAAATTACATATAAACCCCATGAGGACGTATAGCAATGTCTGGTATTAATGCAAAAAAGTTGTGTTTGATTCTTCTGCTTTTGCTGTTCTTCATCACTCGAGCGAGCTTGCCTGCCTTTCCTCAAGAAAATAAGGCGAAAGCAGAGGACATCACCCTCACAGCTAAATGGCGGGAGCTTATGTTAATGAGAAGATAAAGATATAAAAAGGAGACCTGATGGAAAAGCGAATCATTTTTAGGAATTTCGGGGCTTTCACGAGATTTTTTTCATAAAACTCATTTTTGAATCATTTCTGAAAGTTAATGAGGTGTTATTCATGAGCATACCAATAAAACGAATGAAATTCGTATTTCTTATTGGATTTATTTTTTTATCAATCAATGCCCGGGGTGTCGAGCTGCTGAATAATGGAAGAATAATTATCGCGGATAGAACTTCTGAGGCGATTAAAATTGACGGTGATCTAAACGAAAAGGTATGGAGCAATGAAGCTATATCTAAAGAATTCTTCACATTTTACCCGACATATGGTGAGAAATTGAAACTGGAAACCAGGGTATGGCTGGCTTATAATAGTGATAATCTTTACTTTGCCTTTAAATGTTTTGATACTGAACCCAACAGAATAAAGACCTCGATTTCCAGGAGGGACAATATTGCCAGAGATGATTGGGTAGGAGTCATCATCGATACAATGGCAAATAGACAATCAAGTTATGAATTTTATGTCAATCCCAATGGCATCCAGGATGATGGTATAACGTCTGCAGTAAATGGTTGGGCTTTTGATATTTCACCGGATTTTGTCTGGGAAAGTGTCGGAAAAATAACAGATGAGGGATACCAGGTAGAAATACGAATTCCCATGGAAAGTATTCGCTTTAAGGGTGGTAAAGAAGTGAAAATGGGCATTATTTTTATGAGAAATATCAATCGCCTGGGGAAAATGGGGTCCTGGCCGGAAATCAAGGCCGGGCAAACCCAATTTAACTTTATGTCAACTATAATTTACAAAGGTCTTAAAAAGAGTTTAAACCTGGAGTTACTTCCGAATTTTACCTACAGTAGAAATGTTGAGAGGGAAAATGCCGATGCCTGGCGGGAAAGCGATATTTCCCAAAATATCGGCGCTTCGTTTAAATACGGCATTACCTCATCAATTACAACTGAAGCAACCGCTAACCCGGATTTTAGCCAGGTTGAAAGCGATTCGTTCCAGGTGGAAGTCAACCAACGATACCCGATATTTTACAGTGAAAAACGTCCATTTTTTATGGAGGGAATGAATGCCTTTGACTTTGGTTTAATTAATCAAAGTATGATGACATCTCCAGTTTACACCCGTCACATCGTAGACCCTGGTTGGGCAGCTAAATTAAGTGGAACTTCAGGTAAAATGCTCTTTGCTGTTTTAACAGCCAATGATGAAGGACCCGGTCATGCCTGGGATGATGGGATTAATCCCTATGAAGGCAAAGATGCTTTTTGGGGGATTACCAGGTTTAAATATAGTTTAGGCAGTGACAACTCGTTGGGAATTCTCTACAGCGGCCGTCATTTTGCTGGAGGTAAGAATAATGCCCTGGGGGCAGATTTCCAGTATCGTTTTTTTAAAAATGCCAGGATTACTGCTTCTTATCTTTATAGTGGGACCAGTGAACCGGGGGAAGACCGGGTTAAAAATGGAAATGGTCTCAATGCCATGCTGCAATATTCAACCCGGCACCTCGAGACCTGGGCAGCTTACGAACGATATAACGAAGATTTTACCATGTATTCTGCTTTTCAAAGGAGAACAAATTTTAGCAGGGCACTGGTTTTCCTGGGGCCGAATTTTTACATGAAAACAAAAATAACATCCTGGCTTCGGAGAGTCCAGCCGTTTCTTCAATATTCTAAGTTACATGATTTTGGCACCGTCATGGATGATACGTTTTGGAGATTGGGGCTGGATATGTTTTTCACCCGGAGCGGTTTTTTCAGGATTGAATATCGCAATGAAAAAGAGGCATGGCAAGGTCAATCGTTTCGCAAAAAATACTTTTATTCTTTTGGAAGCGTTCAGCTTTTCAAGTGGTTATACCTGGGGGGGGACTGCCGCTTTGGAGATCAAATTTACTATCACCCGGTAGAACCGTTTCTCGGCTCCGGGCGGAATATAGGATTGGAATTCACACTGCAGCCCAATATCAAGTTAAACCTGAACGTCAGGTGGGATCATAATGAATTTTCCAGGAAAACGGGCGAAATAGATCAGAAAATATATACGGTGGATATCTTAAATTTTTTCACCACTTACCAGTTTAATAAGTATTTTTTCATCCGGGGCGCAGTTAGATATAATGATTATCAAAAAAGGCTTTTGACTGATTTCCTGGCCTCATTTACATTAATCCCGGGAACCGTCGTGCATTTAGGTTACGGTTCCCTTTATGAGAATAAAGTATGGCAAGATAACCAATGGGTACCTGGTGACGGCAGTCTTCTTAATATAAAAAATAGTTTATTTTTTAAAGTTAGTTATCTGTGGCGAATAAAATAACCGATTACTGCTCCTTTTAATTTTATTGTTTAAGAAAGGCTTTTTATCATGAATCATCCAGGAAAAATAGCGGGGAAAGACATCGAAGATATTGTTGCCTTAACACCGCTGCAAGAAGGGATGCTCTTTTAGTCCTATCTTTGTTTTCCGCTCTTTCTTCTTTTTTGTGCCTCTTACACACAGGTGAAGTCACAGGGAGAAATTCTGTTCCCCCACTATTTTAATATGTCCGCTTAGATTAATTATTTCCGAAGAAAATTCAATACATAAATTTTGTTGCAATAATAAACCATTTATGGCATATTATTGCCATGAAATGGGATGAGCTTCTTCAAATTGTTGGAAGAGAGCCGGTCTTTCACTCAAGCATCCTCTTCGCAAGTGGAGTGGATGCAGCCGACCTAGGAAGGCAGCTGTCCCGTTGGGTAAAATCAGGGAATCTTATTCAGCTTCGTCGGAGTTTATATGTTTTGTCCGAACATTTCCAAAAAACGAGACCACATCCTTTTCTTGTTGCAAATCGACTTAAACGAGCTTCATATGTAAGCCTGCAATCCGCTTTAGAACACTATGGCCTCATTCCAGAATATGTCCCTTCCGTTACCAGCGTAACCACAGGTCGGCCAGAAAAACTTATTACTCCCCTAGGTTCATTTATCTTTAAACACATAAAAACAACGCTTTTTTCTAACTACCAGACTATTGAACTCGGTGAAGGCCAGTCAGCTTTTATCGCTACACCGGAAAAAGCCCTTCTAGACCTGCTTTATCTTACACCAGGATCGGACAATACTGACTATTTGCGGGAACTTAGGCTACAGAATTCCGAAATCCTAAAAACACATCTTCTGATTGAACTAGCTGATAGACTCGGCAACAGAAAGCTGATGCGAGCCGCTCGAAAGATTGAGACGCTTTTGTCTTAATTGGAAGAATCGTGAAAGAACAAATCAAACAGATCATCTCCAATACGACCAACAAATTGCTGGCAAGGAGCCAAGTGCGGGAATACTGCCAAGTAAGAATTCTCCAGTTCCTCCAAGAAAGTGGTGTCTTCCGTTCCTGGATTTTCCATGGCGAAACAGCACTAAGATTCCTTTACAGGCTCCCTCGTTATTCCGAGAATCTTGATTTTGCGTTAGAAAGCTCAATTACTGCCACAAATTTTGCCAAAATCATCCCGCGCGTATGTAAATCGTTTGAAGCTGAAGCTTACACCATCGATACAAAAATCAACGACAGGAGAGCGGTCAAATCTGCTTTTATCTGCTTCCCCGGATTGCTGCACGACCTTGGTCTTTCTCCGCATAAATCAGAAGTGTTCTCGGTTAAAGTAGAAGTTGACAACAATCCTCCTTTAGGAGGAATAACTGAAACATCTGTCATCCGCCATTATGTAATGCTTAGCGTGTTGCATTATGACAAGGCATCTCTCTTAAGCGGCAAACTTCACGCGGTACTCGCTCGCCCCTATATTAAGGGCCGTGACCTATATGACCTTTTCTGGTATTTGTCTGATCCTTCTTGGCCAGGACCAAATATCAGGTTCCTGACCGAAGCCCTCCTTCAGACTAATTGGAAAGGCCCTGAAATCACAGAATCAAACTGGAACACATTTACTGCCCAGAAGCTTAAAGACATTAATTGGCAGAAGGCTGTTGAAGATACCCGTCCTTTCATTGAAAAGCCTTCGGACCTTAAACTTTTAACAAAGGAAAATGTCTTAAATATTCTAAAAAGCAGAAATCTATGAATTGAAGATTACTTGATTTCTCGGTTCAGATCTGAAATTGTGCCAAATTGTGACCAAAAACGATAGAAGTCACAGGGTCGAACCCTGCATTGCCCGCTATTTTTTTTCAGCAACTTGCGCAACTCCACTCCAGTGAGATTTTGACACAAAACCTGAACTGAAATTATGAGGGTGAAGTCGATGAGCAAGTCTCCGTCACGATACCAGAAACGGGCATCACTTCCGCAGTGATGCTTTGGTAAAAACATGCTCCGGGATGTCGGCATTGAGCTCGATGGATTCGAGGAAAAACTCCGTTCCTTTCCCGCTTTTGAGTTCATCCTTAAAGACAACATGTGTGGGTATCCACCGGTTTTGGATCCGGCTGACTTTCATCACGGTAAAGGTTTTGAGAAGTTTCCCGCTTTTGGCAAAACGTTCCTCTTTCAGGGAAACAAACCTCTCTTTATCGACCCAGACTTTCCGTGAGTGATAAGCAATATCGCCTCCCCTGGATGTCAATTCAAGAACCCAGCAAGGACGTTCATTGAAATTTTCTTCCGCAACAACTTTGGCTTCATAAAGATTGGTCAGTTTAGGATCTTCCATGAAATCTTCATAAGAAAGGTCAGATCCCATGACCGACTGCCGCAGCATATGGCCTGAAATCTTTATCGTCCTGTCAGTGGAAGGCATGTATATCCACAACTGGTCTTCGAGTTTGAGCATCTTGGTTCCCTCTTCACGCGCAGGAGCCAAATATTCAGTGAAAGATTTGTCCATACCCTGAAGCCATGATTTGGACTTGATCGAACGGCTTCCTCTCCGTCCGTGGATAACCATCTCGCTGGTCGAGACTTTGTTGTCTGACCCTATGTTTTCATCCACACGCTCAAGAACCCAACCGCCCGAAGGCCATTCTTCCGTTACGCCGTTAGCCATTAAAAGAGCAAGCAGACACAATAGACTGAATATTTTCTTCATACTTCCAACTCCTTCATCAATTGGGATGTCTGTCGTTTATAGATGCCGAGGCCTGATATGGATGTTCCCAAAAAGGTGGCCATAAGACCCGGGACAAAACCGATCACATAACTCACCGGCGTGACCTTCGCTCGTATCACATCGTTTATGACCATGGATGCGCTTTGCATCATATTCCCCAGATTGATTCCTTTGACTTGCAGATAATAGGAGAAAGCCAGGCCCAGAGCGGTCCCGAGGATCGAGCCGATAACACCAATCATCAAGGATTCAGTGATCAGGGAACGGTAGAGATGTCCTTTGTCTTCTCCCAGGGCCAGGCGAACACCTATCTCTCCGTAACGTCTGAGACTTCCCATCAGTCCTGCGTTCCATAGAACAATGGACATCACGGCAATGAAAGAAAACATCATGACACCCATCATTGAATTCACCAGGGCCATATAATCAGCCATCCCTCCCTGGCTGTGAAAAGTTTCCATCACCGGTGAAAACTCATCTTCCTCATCGGAATATTTCGCATTGAACATTTCGGCAATTCGTTCCGCCTCATCTTCCTGGTAGACGAAATCTTTGAAAAAAACCAGTATCTCACCCGCGGCATCTTCCATATCCAGAGCGGCCTGGATATCGGTTAAGTCGGCCACCATAGTGCTGCGGTCCAAAGCCGTGATACCGAAACGAATCATCCCCACGACTGTGAAGTTCGCCGTCGCCATGTTCCCATACATCGTCGAGCCGATGAGAGTGGCTGTATGTCCGGGTTGGATATCCAAACGGCGGGCGAAATCATCGCTGATGAGGATCTCTCCCTGTTTTTCAGGCAGACGCCCGCGCACCACAGCCTTGGCAAGGTTAAGCATTTCCTTCTCCGGGCTCTCTTCAGAAAGCAAGTCTACAGCCAGACCGGCTACAGGGCCTTGAGCCTTTGTTTCCCCCTGTTCGTCCGGGATATCAAAAAGCCCTCCGAACCGAATTCTGGGGGCGAAAATAAGACCGGGAAAATCCCTGTTTACGTCAGCCACGAGATTGATGACGCCGATAAATGCCAGGTCATTCGGCATTTGATCGGCGTTCTCCGCATAAGCCCGGGACATGATTTTCATATGCCCGGACTCAAACTTGGCGCTGGTTTGAATCCAACTGGTCATAACTCCACTAAAGTAACAATAACCCAAGACTGTTAGCGCCACTCCAAGGAGTACGGTTAATATCGGGAACAGGCTGCGGGACCTGTCCCGGATTATTCCTTTGATTATGAATTTAATCATGACATCTTACCTCTCAGAGCATCGGTGGGTTTGAGTTTGGCAATTTTGCGTGTGGGCAGGAAACTGACGATTGTCGTGACCATCAGGACCAAGACAACCGTTCCTAACACCAATCCAACGCTGTAAACCGGGAAAAGTTTCTCTCCCAGCGCAAACCCAAAGTCTTCTGTTGCCTCTGGCAGGGCCCAGCCTGTTTTAGAAAACCAGACCAAAAAGGGAATCCCGTAAATGGCGGCAATGATGGCAGCCAGAACCGAATGCATAGCTCCTTCCAGGGTAAAAAGTTGAATAACTTTGAATCTGGTGAAGCCCATGGCCATCATCGTGCCCATCTCTTTTTTCCTCCGGAAAATAGAGAGAACCTGCGTGTTGAAAATGGCCAGCATGGCAAGCGAGAGCAAAAATATATACATGATGGAACCACCTGCCGTTTTGGTCTTCACCAGGGAGTCAATATCTGCAAGAAGAAATTCTAAAGACTTGAAGCTCCATCCTGGGACAGCCGGGATTTCCTCTGTATTTTTGGCCACAACCACAAGGCTCGACTCGTTTTCCATACCCATCAGTTCTCTCATTTTCTCAAGAGGAATCCAAATTTGTCCCTGATCAACCGTACCCACGGAGGTCTTCATGACCTGGGTGATCTGAACATCACGCGCGTCAAATGTTCTCTTCGCGTCCCGCCACCGAACAGTAATCATATCGCCCAATTGAAGACCGGTGCTTCTCGCCATCCGGGTTCCGATTAGAGCCGGAATGTCTTCGCCTTCCTGAACAAGGAATTTTGAAGGGAGATTGACAACTGATTGTTGAGGATCGATTCCTTTCAGCAGGATGGTGCGGAGACGGCCTTCGGGATAAATGGTGGCTTGAGCCACCAGTATGGGTGTGGCTTCGCCTTTATCTATTTTTTCCTGCAGAGGACCGGGAACGACTCCATGGGCGTCTTCCAAGGTGAGAGGGTCAAAAGGATCATAATTTTCTTGCCAGTACTGGCCCCCTGCGAATTCAATGTCTATTTTGGCCTGCTTAGCCTGATCACCCATCCCTTTATACAGGCTCTGCAGAAAAATGATGAGCACAAAGGAAAGGGACAGGACCACTGCATTCAACCAAGTCCGGAGTCCTGCTCCCAGCAGATTCTTGAGTGCCAGGCGGGGGATAATCATTGATCTTCTCCTTTCACATTTTTCGGTTCGAAAACCTCATCCTTGGCCACTTTGCCATCGACCAAAGTGATTTTCCGCCGCAGGTATTTGATGACTTTTTGATCGTGAGTGGCGAAAATAAAAGTTGTTCCCAGCTTGCGGTTCAGCTCTTCCATGGTGTCGAGAATGTTGAATGAATTCTCCGCATCGAGATTGGCCGTTGGTTCATCGGCAAGAATAATGGGCGGTTCTTTCACAATGGCCCTGGCTACGGCCACCCTCTGGCTCTGACCCCCGGAGAGCTGCGCAGGTTTGGATTTTGCTCTGTCTGCCAGCTTGACCCACTCCAAGGCTTTCATGACTTTTTCTCTGCGTTCTTTCGGAGACAGCTTGAGCAGAAGCAAAGCAAACTCGACGTTCTCATAGACAGTGTAAACCGGAAGAAGGTTGAACGTTTGAAAGATAAATCCGATGTTCCTGTTGCGCAGCCAGGCTGCCTGTTTATGCGACAGGTCTTCGATCTTTTTCCCCATAACAACCGCGCTTCCTTCTGTTGGGGAGTCGAGAGAGCCAACGATATTGAGAAATGTTGTTTTCCCCGACCCGCTCGGACCAACAAGGCCTGCAAACTCTCCCGTCATAAAGTTAAGGTTCACTCCATTGAGCGCGAAAATCTTCGTCTGGCCCATGGGATAGGTTTTCACAAGATCTTGAGTTTTGATCAAAAAAGAGTTTTCCATTGTGACCTCTCTTTCATGTTTAAGAACTGAATTTTGCTCATAAAAATCCTCAATGATTAAAAATAACCATGATCTGAACCCCTTTTCCTGCAAACATGTTGTTCTCCGTCAGATTCTTGTAGATCTGAAAACGTTTTGGATTCCAGAATCCGATAACATTGATGATCCACTTATCATATGTTCGTCTCCAGTTGAGGAAACTGTAGAGATTCTTGTTTTTCCAATCATAATAAAAAATGCAACTCAGATTATCCAGTATACTCAAGGGGTAATTCATAGACAAGGCTGAAAATTTCATACTATCGCCGGAACCCAGGACTTCCTGACTGCTTGCATAAACAAAATATTCCCCCGTAAGATTCAGGCCGTTGCCGAGACCGAAGGTATAATCGAATCCAACAGTCACGGCTCTCTGCCATGGGTAGGGCAGCTGCTCGCTGTTCTGATGAGTGAGCGCTCCTTCGAACCAGAATCCTATTCCTATATCCCATTTGCCGTCCAGCGCGAAACGGTTCTCCGGAAAAGAAGAAACATTCGCCATATCCAGACCAGGAAGACTCTGGTCTGGATCAATCTGCCGGTGATGATAGGTGAGAGCCATCTCTCCGTTTCCGGCAGGTTGCTGGAAGCGTCCTCCGAATTCGACGGATCGAGCCTTGGTCGAAAGAAATTCCCATCCTTTTGTGTCGTTGTTGCCGTAAAGTCCCCAAATCCAGATATTGGCATTGTTCAAGAAGTAGAACCTCGTGAGAAGGCCGTAAACGCCATCGGTGAGCTGCAAAGGATCGCGGGGATCGACACGGTCAAACCACATCAGAGGCCTTAAAAGGGAAGCAGAGCCAAAATTTATCTTTTGGAGTCCGAGCCTGGCTTCAAACCGGGAGGACGAAAACCGCCCCCACATTCTGTACAGTTTGATGTCGCCGCTTGTTTGAATCCCTTCCCGGGCTTGCGGACGGAGTGTTCCATTGGCATTCAACGAAAGATCAAAGTCAATGGAATAGTCCTGGGAAAGGGATTTCTGGATCGAGAATTCAGGAATATAATACAGACCGAACTGTGGTTCGGAAATATTTTCCGTATTCACAGTGACCCATCCTGACAGGAGGCCTTTGAGATCGAAGGTCTGCGAGGATGATGAATTCACCGAGACCAGAATGAGACATCCCAAAATCATAAACCTCAAAAATCGAGAGTGCGGAATATTCACTTATCCTCCGATTGTTTGGTCAAAATTCCGTAAAAAAAGAAATTGACCAGTTCCGCTGTGAGTGATTGTGTGGAATCATACATGTTTATCAATTGCTCATCGCCCGCTATCTCTCTTATCTTGTTGAGAAAATAGAGGATGAACTGAGGGTTGATATCCTTGCGGATTTCTCCTTTTTTTTGAGCTGCAACCATGCCATCAAGAAAGAGCTGAATATTTTCCCGTTGTATTCTCTGCATCAGCTCAGCGACTTCAGGGATCAAGCCCTGCATCCAGTCTTTCAGCATTTCCTGACCGATATCTCTGGTTATTTCCAGTTTCATCTGGATGAATTCTTTGATTTTTTCTGAATAGGGGATGTTTTGAGCCATGATACCCTTATATCTGGCAGTCCCATCAAGGTATAACTTTTCCAAAATAAACAGGACAAGATCGATTTTATTTCTAAAATACTTATAAAAAGTCATCTTGCTGACGCCGGCTGTCTGACAAATTTCTTCTATTGAGACGCGCCTGACGCCATGGTGCCAGAACAGGTCGCGTGCGGTATCGATGATCTGTTGATGTTTCTTGCTTTTGACCATTTTTTCAGTTGTTTTCATGTATTCTCTCGATTTAGACGATAATATTGAAAGTATACGATTATCGTTCTAATTTACTCTATCCGTAAATAGAGTAATTTTTACGCGAACATTTGTCAAGTTTTCTTTAATTTAAAAGAATCGGCCAGAGCCTATCTAACGGTAAAAACAGAGAGACATTTAGCAAAAAAATAGACCTCACTCCAGAGATTGATAAGAATCCACCTCAGAGACCCTTAAAAATAATCCCCTCTCTCCTCAGCCGCTATCACCCACCACTTTCTTTTCAACAGCTTGCGCCATTCCCTTCGCTGGCAAAAAGACAACTGTAACGAAATTTCAATTAATAGGGCATATTTTTATAAAAATCTTATATAATCTATAGATTAATTATGAGTTTTTTATTACAATGATTTAGTCATGAAGATAAGCTATCTCGATGGACCCAGACTTTATTATGCATTCATGGTCGGGGGGAATGAAGTCATAAAAGACCAGAAATATCTAAACAAAATAAATGTCTTTCCTGTTCCGGATTCAGACACAGGAACTAATCTGGCTTCAACGATGCGTTCAATCGCTGAAGGAGCTGTTCCCAATCCGTCTGTTCATAAAACGTTGCATTCCATTGCTGATATGGCGCTTTCCGGTGCTCGAGGAAATTCTGGCTTGATTTTCGCTCAGTTCCTCCACGGGATAAGCAAAGAAATCAAGAAAGTGAAAAGAATATCAACGAGTTCTTTTGGTGAAACAGTCAAAAAAGCAGTTCAGTACGCTTATAAATCAGTCGTTTCTCCAGTTGAGGGAACGATGCTTACCGTTATGAAAGATTGGGCTGAAGCGGTTTATCAGCAGAGAACGAAAAAGCGGGATTTTGTCGATCTTCTCTCTTACTCACTTAAAGTCACCAAAAAGTCTTTGATTGAGACTCGCTATAAGCTTCCCGTTCTGGCCAAAGCCGGCGTCGTAGATGCTGGGGCAAAAGGATTTGTCGACTTTCTCGTGGGGGTCACTAATTTCATAAAAAGGGGAAGATTAAAAAAAATTCCAAAGCCCACAGTTTTATGGGAAGATAAGGGATTTCATGTTTATAAAGATAAAGATGCAATTGAGCAAAGATACTGTACCGAAGCGCTGTTTGTCGGTAAAGGCATGGATTTAGATAAACTTAGAAAAGAGATTATCCCCTTTGGCAGCTCTGCAATTGTAGCAGGATCAGAGGAAAAAGTCCGTTTCCATATTCACACCGATCATCCCGCTGATTTGTTTTATAGGCTGAAAGATTATGGCACCATTGCCCAGCTAAAAGCCGATGATATGCAAAAACAGTATGAAGCGAGCTTTGAGAGAAAATCGAAAATCGCACTGGTAACAGATTCTGCGTGCGATCTGCCCCAGGAAATAATTGATGAATATCAAATTCATGTCATTCCTTTCAATCTATCGTTCGGGGAAAGTCAATTCCTGGATAAGGTGACCATCACGCCTGAGCAGTTTTACACTCTGCTGAAAACCCACAGAGAACACCCCAAAACCTCACAGCCTCCACTCAAGACTGTCCAGAATTTATTTTCTTTTCTCGCAACTCATTATGAATCGATCATTGTGGTGAATATTTCGGATAAATTGAGCGGAGCCCACAAGCTAAGCCAGGAAGCTTCCTCTATAGTCCAAGATAAAAAAATCAGCGTTATCAATTCCAGGCATCTCTCTGTATCTTTAGGTCTCGTTGTCTTAAGAGTAGCTGAAGAAATTGGCAAAGGAAAATCCCATGAGGAAATCTTGAAATTAACCGAAGAATGGATTTTGAAGGCAAAGATTCTTGTGGATATCCAAACTCTAAAATACATGGTTCGCGGCGGCAGAGTCAGTCCCATGAAAGGGTTTCTAGCGAAAATACTGAACCTCAAACCGATTGTGTCTCTTGATTCAGAAGGCAAAGGAGCTGCATCTGGCAAGTCATTCAGTCGAGGAGGCAATATGAAAAAAATAATGCGGATGATAAAAGATATGGCTGATAAAGAGAAGATCTGGAATTATGCGATTGTTCATGCCCAAAACCTCAAGCGGGCTGAGATGTATGCAGAAAAAATAAAGCAATCCATCCACCGGAATCCGGCTTATATCATGGATATATCACCTGTGATAGGCGTTCACAACGGAATAGGTGCTGTCGGAATAGCGCTTATGTTTGAATAAATCTTACTCAGTCCAAAGTATCGAATATTTCACTGGAGAGAAATAGAAATTTTATCAACTTATAAAATGAGTTCCTAACATGCTTAATTTTATACTTTATTCAGCCGTGTGCGTTTTTCTTTATATGTCGCTTATTTTTGTGCTTGCCTGGATAAGGAAGGACAACTCTATCGTCGACATTGCTTGGGGAATCGGTTTCATATTGGTCGCAATTTTGACTTTTTTTCTGGAAACCGAATTCGTTGCTCGCCATGTTCTAGTAACTACATTGATTCTTATATGGGGAACAAGACTGGCAATACATATTGCCCTCAGAAATAAAGGAAGAGGCGAAGATTTCCGGTATGCGAAATGGAGAAAGGATTGGGGAAAGTGGTTTTTTATCAGGAGCTTTTTCCAGATTTACATGCTTCAAGGATTTTTACTTTTAATCATTGCCTATCCTGTGATGCTTATTAATCGTTCCAAGGAAACGGGAATCGAGTTTCTTGATATCCTGGGACTCATTATCTGGCTTGAAGGATTCGTCTTCGAGGCAGTGGGAGACTATCAGCTATCGAAATTCAAGAGAAAAGCAGAAAATAAGGGAAAAATTATGACTCAAGGCTTGTGGAGGTATACACGTCATCCTAATTATTTTGGAGAGACAGCCATGTGGTGGGGAATCTTCTTGATGGCTCTTTCTGTGAAAAGCGGTTGGACAGCTATTGTTAGCCCTCTGCTCATCACGTTTCTTCTTTTGAGGGTTTCAGGGGTAAGGATGTTAGAAAAAAAATATATTGGCAATAAAGAGTTTGAGGAATATGCAAAAAGGACAAGCGCCTTTTTTCCGCGGTTTCCTAAGAAGCGTTAAAATTCTTTTTGATTTTTTTTAAAGAAAAGGAGTTAGGTCATGTTTAAAATGGTTGATGTGGTCGGGGTTTCTCCGGCAGGCTTCTCAGAAGCTGTAAAAGACGGCATTAATAAGGTTTTGGCGTCAGGTGAAAAAGTCCATTTTTTCCAGGTTCTGGAACAGCGAGGAGCCGTGCGAGAAGGTGCACTCAAGGAGTTTCAGGTTGTAATCAGAGTGGCTACTGAATTTCCAGAAAAAAGTTAGAACAAAGGCTGAGCAGCAATAAAGGGAGGAATTGAAGTTCATATTTTCAAATCTATAGGCTCATGAGTCTTTCCACCATACTTTCTATATTCAAAAAGGAGAGGTCAAATGAATATTTTTCGCTATTTTTTGGTTTGGCTTTTATCTTTTGCCTTCACAAGCTTGATAGACGCTATCTGGCACCTGGGAATATTCAAGAAGGCATACTCTGAAGGGATAAAACCTCTTGCCCGCATGAGCGGCGACAAAATGCTTATTAATCCCTTTGCAGGCATTTTGTCTCAAGTCTTGGTCGTTACGTGTATAGTATTTTTGGTTCTATTTAAAACGCAAAAGGTGAGTTATTTAGAAGCAGCTTTGATTGGTGCAATTGCTGGAATTTTAGCGATTACTGTTTATGGGCTCACAAATTATGCTCTTTTTAAAGATTGGAGCTTGAAGCTAACTGTTCTTGAAGTTATCTGGGGGCCGATATTGGGGGCATCCAGCGGATTTTTTGTACTATGGGTAAAATCTATTTTAATTATTTGAATATTAGAAAATATATAGAATAACTATTGAAAAAAAAGAATGAATTTTGTATCATTTTAATTCAAAAAAGATAATTATTTTAAAATTGATTGTTAGTCAGTACCTGACACTTATCCGTGCCTTTACAGATAAACGGTCTACTTGGCCAAGAAATTACTGATAATTCTATCCTTATTCAAAAGGGAGGAGATAAAATATAAATTGCCAAATTTCTTACATACTGTTTACTATGAAAAAAATAATATTTCTGTTGGCTTTTGCTTTAACCAGTTTATCCTGCGTTTCTAAGTTAAGGGAGCCCCCAGAGCTTGATTTCAATGTTCCGGATAAGTGGATTTCTGGAGAACTAAAGGCTGAAGGCGATATTTCTCAATGGTGGATTCGTTTCGATGATTCTAAACTGAACTCTATCATACCGATTGTCCTTAAAGAAAATTACGATTTAAAAGCCGGCGGTGCTCGACTTGAAGCCGCTGCCGCTTTAGCACGCTTAGCTGGGGCAGATTTGTTCCCTCAGGCGAATTTAAGTCTTAACGCAATCCGTCAGAAGAGGAATTTCTTGGGATTCCCGTTTCCTGGATCAGGTAGCGGCGTCCCAAGTATAACAACAAACTTGTTTGGTGTTTCGCTTGATGTGAGCTGGGAGGTCGATCTTTGGGGAAGAATCCGTGCTTCGAAATCAGCGGCCACCGAAGACTTTCAAGCATCCCTGGCCGATTTAATCGGATTTCAACTTTCGCTGGCAGGTCAAACGGCGAAAGCTTGGTTTGCCGCGATTGAAGCCGAGCATCAGGTCCGGCTGGCAGAAGCGACTGTTGAAAATTATAAAACTACGAACGAACGGGTTTTCACTCGCTATAAACGCGGCTTGCGTCCCTCCCTGGATGTGCGCTTTTCTGAATCAAATTTGGCCGCTG
>Ga0209636_10002843_pt1 | contig 17662 bp, 16 predicted proteins | sample DeeMarSWOR152_54_FD_187464 | JGI IMG/M metagenome (GOLD analysis project Ga0209636, IMG submission 187464) | Marine sediment microbial communities from White Oak River estuary, North Carolina - WOR-1-52-54 (SPAdes) (version 2) | ecosystem: Environmental > Aquatic > Marine > Intertidal zone >... | reverse complement strand
CGTAAAAAGTCAAAAATGGGACGGCAAAGTAAAAAGCTCCAAATGCAAGGCTTGCGAATCTTGAGGAGTGAGGCGTACTTACCAGTACGCCGCAATGACGAAAGATGAAGCGTAACGCAGCAGGTGGACTTTTTACGAAGCCGTCAAATAATCACGACTTCCTCAGGTGAAATACGATGCGGTTGGACTCCCATGGTGCAGAGGATCTGCAACGCAGGTATAAGCCATTTTTGATCATGACCATCATTGGTTTCCTGGTTCTCGGGTTTAGGGCCTGGCACCTGCAGATCATCAAAGGGAAGGAGTTTTCCAGGCTCTCAAAACATAACCGGATAAGAATCCGCGAGATACCAGCAAGCCGAGGGATGATTTTAGACCGAAAGGGGCGAATTGTCGTCGATAACCGGCCAAGCTTCGAGGTGCTTTTGATTCCAGAAGACATCGTGGATATGGGAAAAATCACCGAGTCTTTGCGTCGCATGTTGAATATTCCCCCCCAAGAGGTGGAAGAAAGGCTCGAGGCTAATAAGCGCAGGCCCCCTTTTAGACCGGTCCGAATCCAATCGGATATTAGCAGATTACATCTGGCCCTGTTGGAAACCCATAAATTAGATCTTCCCGGTTTGGTCGTCGATGTAGCTCCCAGGCGGGCTTACACCCGCGGAAATATGGCTTCTCATCTGTTGGGCTACCTTGGGGAAATCGATCGCCATGAACTCAAGGAGAGTCGGTTTGCGGAATACCAGATGGGCGATTTCATCGGGAAATACGGAGTCGAAAAAAAGTGGGAACCCTTTCTCAAGGGAATAGATGGAGGCCGACAAGTCGAAGTAGATGCCATGGGAAGGGAGTTAAAGGTACTGCAAAGGGTCGAACCTCACCCTGGGAACAACGTCTATCTTACCATTGACCTGGACCTCCAAATGACCTGTGAAATCCTGCTCCAGGGAAAAGAGGGGGCCATTGTGGCGATGAATCCCCAAAATGGCAAAATCCTCGCCATGGCCAGTCATCCCTCCTTCAACCCCTCCCTCTTTGCGGGCGGGATAAATCACGAGGATTGGAAAAACCTCGTCCGCAATCCCTTTTACCCTTTGCAGAATAGGTCCATACAGGGTCAATATGCCCCAGGATCGGTCTTTAAGTTGATAACCGCAACGGCTGGTCTGGAGGAAGGAGCTATCTCTCCCGAGGAAGTCCTCTTCTGTACGGGGAGCTACCGATTTGGAAATCGGACCTATCGGTGCTGGAGAAAAGGTGGACATGGCAAAGTGAAGCTCCATCGTGCCGTGGTGGAATCCTGCGATGTCTTCTTTTATCAAGTAGGCCAACGAGTTGGGATTGATACCCTCGCGAAGTACGCCAAGGGGTTTGGGTTGGGCAAACCGACCGCAATCTCCCTCAGGGATGAAAAGCCTGGCCTCATCCCAACCTCGGAATGGAAGAAGCAGATCTATGATGAGCCCTGGTATGAGGGAGAAACCCTTTCGTGCGCCATCGGCCAGGCCTATATCTTGGTCACTCCACTTCAACTGCTGAACGTCATCTCGTCCATAGCGAACGGGGGAACCCTCTACATTCCCCAAATAGTGGAGCGGGTCGAAACGGCCAATGGGAAGGTGGTAAAATCTTACCCACCCATTCCCAGGGGTAAAATACCCCTCACCCCCGAAAATCTGACGATCATCCGAGAAGCCCTCCATGGGGTGGTCAACGAAGCCCGTGGGACCGGGCGCATTTCTCGAATCAGGGGCACCATCGTATCGGGAAAGACGGGAACGGCTCAAGTCATTAGTCTAAGGGAGGACATCGAGGAGGAGGATCTCCCCTATGAATACCGTGACCACGCCTGGTTCGTAGCCTATGCTCCCATGGACAATCCCGTCATTTCAGTTGTGGTTCTCGTGGAACACGGAGGACACGGCGCTTCCGCAGCCGCTCCCATTGCCAGGGAGGTCATGAGAAAATACCTCACTATCATCAAGGAAGAGGAAAAGGTCGCCTCTTTCACGGCCTGGAGAAAGGATTTGCATTCCATCGACTCGAGGGATTCCATTCGCTGACGGAGCCGAGGGCTTTGCGAACATGATAGACAGAAGACTGCTCACCCACTTCGATTGGCCTTTGTTAACGCTTGTTCTTATTATCTCATTTATCGGAGTGGTCAACCTGTACAGTGCAACCTTTGGCGAAGCGGACTCAAGTCTGTACGGCAAGCAAATCCTCTGGATAGGGATCGGCCTCACACTGGCCCTCTTAATCACCGTATTTGACTATCGATTTTACCGGGATTTGGCCTATGTCTTCTACATAATTTCCTTGGTCCTCCTTACGGCCGTGCTCGCTTACCGCACCATAAATCCGGAAATCTCCCGATGGATAAAGATAGGTCCTTTCTTCTTCCAGCCTGCTGAGCTCACAAAGATCACCATCATCCTCTCCCTGGCAAAATATTTCGATCATTTCTCCAAAAGGGATGGGTATCTATTGAGGGATCTCATCATCCCCTTTATCATCTTATTGGCCCCGTCCCTGATGGTAGCGAGACAACCCGATTTGGGCACAGCGATCAGCCTCCTGCTTATCGGCTTCTCCATTATCCTCTTCGTCAAGGTCAAGTGGAAATCCCTGGTAATCATGTTCATCGGAGGCATCTCGATCCTTCCATTTATGTGGAATTTCCTCATGCCGTATCAGAAAAAAAGGATCCTCACCTTCTTCAGGCCTGAGCTCGATCCCCTCGGGGCTGGATATCACATTATCCAGTCCAAGATCGCCATCGGCTCGGGAGGGGTCTTGGGAAAGGGCTTTCTCAATGGTACGCAATGCAAACTCCACTTTATCCCTGCCCAACACACCGATTTCGTCTTCTCGGTCTTGGCTGAAGAGTGGGGACTCGTAGGCGGGTTCATCCTCCTGGGGCTCTTCCTTTTCCTCATCGCGTGGGGATTGAATATTAGCATCCTCTCGAAGGATCGATTTGGAGCCATTGCCGCCTTTGGCGTCGTCTCCCTGATTTTCTGGCATGTGATCATTAACATCGGCATGGCCCTGGGCATAATGCCAGTGGTGGGAATTCCGCTTCCCCTCATGAGCTACGGGGGCTCGGCCATCTTGGCCATGATGGCGGGGGTGGGGCTGTTGCTGAATATCAGCATGCGCCGATATATCTTCTAAAGGGCACACGAAGGCAGCGCGGCTCGAACCCCCTCATTCCGGGGCATGACCTCAGACATTACCCGCTCATCCTCCCCTTTCGCCTTCGTGACGCTGTATTGAAAGAACCTCTCCGTGAAATCCTTTGCCGAAAGAGGTGGCTTGTCCACCATCTCCTCCAATCCACTGATGAGCTGTAGCAGGGATAGGTCCTCCGATTCCTCCATCGCCTTGAGGATTAATCCCTCGAGCAAATCGACCAGTCCCAAGAAATCCTTCCTCCTTGCCTCCATGAATCCTTCAAGCGAAGGGTTCCCGAACATGAGACACCCGCTGAGGTCCATGATCTTCTGGACTTCCCCCGTATCCTTGATGTTCCCGCGCGATAGATCGACCTGGGCTATTCCATGGCGGTGAAGGTAGTCCAATGTATCCGCCAAGTTGAAGGCGATCCGAAGAATATCGGGGGCTGAAAATACCCTTCGACTATTTTCGAGATCAGGTACCACCTGGTATTCCAGGACTACATAGCTCCTGTTATCCTCGATAAAGAGGTCATATCTACGAAGGATCCCCCTATGACACACCTGTTTTGCCACGAGCTCCATTTCCCCTTCAATCCCGTGATGGTTTGGAAATTCCATCAGCTCATAGATTTCATCGCCCCCCGCGGTCGTGGCAGCGTAATGGTTATACCTCCCATCCCAAAAGAGAAATCTCTCCACCTTGTACCTGTTTCTCAGAACCGCACCACCCCTTAGCGGTTTCGGCCCTGAGCTCCTCTTGGCCGCGTGGCCGATTTCCCCTCTCCTCCAGATGGCCCCGCCGAAATGATCTGCAACTCTCCTCAATTCCCCTATCATTTCGATTATCCCCCTCTCTCCAATGTGTCCCCGTCATTGGCAGCTCAACAAGCTTTATCCCCTTATTAAGCAATCTCCGTACCACCGGCACGAGAATATTGAAAAGGCGGGTTGATATATATAAGTTACTGATTGTACTTATTTTTCTTGATTAGATTCCTTGTTGGGGCAGGATTCGCCGAGGAGGGATTATAGGAAAATCGAATAGTGCTATTCGGTTTCAGGAGAGCCCATATTTCTTGATTTTTTCGTAAAGGGTGGAATACGCGATGCCCAAAACTCGAGCGGCGGCGCTCTTATTTCCCCCATGGACCTCCAGGGTCTTCGCGATGGCCGCCTTCTCGATCTCCTCCAATGTCCTTCCGACCAAGGAATCAAGGGATGGAGCCTGAGTTCTTTCGTCGGAGGAGAGAGGCATGATGAAATCGCGGAGTCTAAGGACCTTCCCATTCCCCATGGCCATTGCCCTCGTGATGATGTTCTTCAGCTCCCTTATGTTCCCCGGCCAATGGTAATGCCGTAAGATCTCAAGGGCCTCCGCGGAAACTGCCATATCCCCTCCACCCCCATACGGACCGCTGAGTTCCCTTGCGAATTGCTGGGCGAGCAACGGTATATCCTCCCCCCTTTCCCTTAGGGAAGGGAGGTGAATCCTCACCACCGAAATCCGATAGAAGAGATCCTCCCTAAACCGACCCTTTTGGACCTCAGAAATTAAGTCTTTATTGGTGGCCGCGATAACCCTCACGTCAACCTTAAATACCTCGTTGCCGCCCACCCTTCTCACCTCTCGCTGTTCCAGCACCCTGAGCAATTTTGGCTGCATTTCCAGGCCCAGCTCACCTATTTCGTCGATGAAGATCGTTCCCCCATGGGCCACCTCAAAAGCCCCCCTGTGGGTTTGGGTTGCTCCGGTGAAGGCCCCCTTTTCGTGTCCGAAGAGCTCGCTTTCCATGAGGTTCTTCGATATGGAGCCACAATCGATGACCACAAAAGGGCCCCTCGCCCTCTGGCTAGAGGAATGAATCCCTCGGGCCACTAACTCCTTGCCGGTTCCCGTCTCACCTTCTATGGTAACGGTGATATCAGAGGGGGAGATTTTCTTCAACATGGTGAAAATGCGTCTCATCTCAAGGCTGCGTCCAAAAACATCTCCGAAATAATCCTCTTCGGATGGGGGAATCTCCACCCGTTCTTCAAGGGGAACGAACTGAAGCCGGGTGTTTCCCAACCCTATGACTGATCCATACTCGAGGTAAGCCTCCTTGATGCGAATTTCGTTGAGGTATGTTCCATTTGTGCTGCCTAAATCCCTCAGGACATATCCTCTCCCGGTTTCCTCGATAACGGCATGATAACGGGATACCGTGGGATCGTTGAGGACACAATAGTTATCCTGCTGAGAGCCAATGGTCACCTCCTTTCCCCCTATGGCGAAGGTTTTTTGGAGGTCCACTCCTGAAATAACCACCATTTTCCCGCTTCGGAAAGGGAATTCCTTGCCACCCTCAACCGGAATTCTCTTGGTGAGCTTGCCTTTTTTTGACTTTGCCGTCATAATTAATGAGTCTTAGGAGTGAAATAACATTGTACATAAACTATCACCAGGGGATTGAGAAGTCAATTTCGTCCTCCTGAAAAAACGTGATACGGCCGGATTACCTCACGATTTTTCGCCTGAGTATGAGGACCTGGAAACCCAACCAGAGATAACCAAAATCCCATGAAGAAAAGCGTCGGCAACTACCAAATCCTCAAGGAGCTCGGAAAAGGGGGGATGTCCACCATCTATTTGGCTATTCAGAAATCCCTGGATAGGAGGGTTGCAATCAAGGAGTTGCTCCCGTCCCTTAAAACTGATACCGAGATGGTGGAGCGGTTCAAAAGGGAAGCAAAGGCGTCCGCTTCAATGGCCCACGAGGGAATTGTCAACATCTTCGACTTCTGGGTTGAAAAAGCATCTTACTATCTGGCCATGGAGTACCTCGAGGGCAAAGACTTAGGGGAAGTAATAGACTCTATGGGACCAATTCCTGTTGAAGCGACAGTGACGATAGCGTCCAAAGCCGCCGATGCTCTGCACTATGCGCATCAGAGGGGCATTATCCACCGAGATGTCAAATCGGGAAATATCTTCATTACCCATAAAGGAGAGGTAAAGCTAACCGACTTCGGCATTGCCTATGTTCCGGGGAAAAGTCCCTTAACACAGCCTGGAATTACCATTGGGACACCCGAGTATATGTCGCCCGAACAGATCCGAGGGGAGAAGACAGACCCACGGTCCGATATCTTCTCTCTCGGGGTCGTCCTGTACGAAATGCTTGGGGGAAGAAGGCCCTTTGGTGACGATGGAGACGAAGATGTTGTTGCCAGCGTGCTCGGTAAGAAACCGAAAAGCCCGAGGAAGCTGAACAGGGAAGTCCCATGGAGGCTTCATCGGTTAACCATGAAGTGTTTGCAGAAGAGGCCCGAAAGGCGCTTCCAGACCATGGAGGACCTAAAGATCGCACTGGAACGATTTCTCCCCAAGAAGAGCGAGGACCGGACGCGCGCTTTTTCGTCATTCTTGGAGACAATCTTTCCCAAGGGGGGGGAGGATGGACTAAGCCCGGCTCAGTTTCAGCGGAAAAGGAGAATATCCTTGGGCTATGCCCTCATAGTTCTCATCGCCCTCGCCTCCGCCTCCCTTATGTATCTCTACCATGAAAAAGTTGACTTCTCGTCACTGCACCCCCGTGGCCTCATAGAAAAAATACAATACTATACCCATAAGGGGCAGGGGAATAGCTTTGTAAAAATCGTCGTCTATCCCTGGGCAAAGGTTTCCATAGATGGAAAATATGTTGACACAACTCCTATAGCTGGCCCCATACGGCTGAAACCAGGGGAACATACCCTCTCCTTTTCGCATAGCACGTTCAAATCTAAAACACTCAAGATCGTCCTTAAACCGGGAGAAACTCGGTTCCTTACGGTCAAATTGGGATCCTAAAGATCCCGTTGGGATTTCGGAGGAAGAAGGTGTACAAGAAACTCGTCCTGTTCGTCTCCCTATTTCACCTCGTGGCCTCCGATGGTTGGCCGATGACCTATCATGCCTTAAGACCCGGTGAAACGGTGGCCGAAGTTGCCAATGCTTATTACGGAGATCGGGATAAGGCAATCATTCTGCTACAGTATAATCGACTTTCCGATCCGAAGAAGATCCTCCCGGGGACTAAAATTGCGATCCCCCAAGTCGTTCGATACACCGTAAACGAAGGTGACACCCTGGCCAAAATATCCCATCGATTCTTGGGTGATCAACGACGACACCAAGTCCTGGCCTCGGTTAACCATCTCGATTCACCCCAGGCGCTTACCATAGGAAGCACACTGAAAATCCCCTTTGACATACCACACACCGTCAAAAGTGGGGAATCCCTGGCAACCATCGCCCATCGGTACTACGGAGACCCAGATCGATTCAGCCTCATCGCATCTTATAATTTCATGACGGATCCTCGGGCGATAAAACCGGGAACCGAGATCCTCATTCCCATTGTGGACCTCGAGATCAGGGCAAAACCCACCCCATCGGGCCAATCGCCGAAGGTCCTCCTGCTTCCCGAAGAACAACTGGGATTCCCCTGGTTGGAAAAGGGAGTCCATTTATACCTTGCCGGGGAATACGGAGCGGCTGCGGAAAACCTGACGGAGGCGTTGAACAGGGGGTTGAAGCGGGAGGATGATATTTGTAAAACCTACCGCTTCCTCGCCTATTGTCATATCACATTGGGAGAGAAGGACTTGGGCAAGAAGGCTTTCGAAAAGGCACTGGCTATCCGCCCAAGCCTTAAACTGGACCCAACCTATACATCTCCGAAAATTATGAGGGTATTTGAGGAGGTTCAAGCGGAAAGGAAAAGGTAAACCGTCACCCCCTAGAAGGGAATGTCGTCTTCTTGATCCCCGCCGGAATCGGGTGGTCCTTCTAAATCCGATACCTGGGCTTCTATGGCCCCTTGATCGCCCGGACTCCCAAGCATCTGCATTCTCGTCGCGACGATCTCCGTTGTCCATCGTTTGTTTCCATCTCGGTCATCCCATGAACGAGTTCGCAGTCTCCCCTCGACATAGACCTGTTTCCCCTTATTCAGATATTCCCCGCAGATTTCGGCAAGACGCCCGAAGGCGACTACTCGGTGCCATTCCGTCCGAGGCTCCCTTTCTCCCTCCTTATTCCTGATGTTCTCGGTGGTTGCCATTCTGAAGTTCGCTACCGCTGTTCCCGTATTGAGATACCTCACCTCCGGATCTGCCCCCAGGTTCCCAATAAGGATTACCTTGTTGACGCCGGCCATGTTTCCCTCCGAAAGATTGAATGGGTTCGCCCTTACAGTAACATTCCTTGTCCCCCTTTTCAACAAAAATGTGAGGGACTTCTGCGTGGACGAAATTTGACAAAGAACCGCAGTTACCTATACTATTTACTTTGATTCTTAACGGATTGCCTCTGAAAGGGATGAGCGAGTTTAAATCTGGATTTATTTCCATCATAGGCCCCCCCAATGTGGGAAAATCGACATTGCTCAATAGGATCCTGGGAACGAAAATTGCCATCACCTCCGAAAAGCCGCAGACAACCCGGAATCGGATCCTTGGAATCAAGAATCTCGGAAATGCGCAAATCATTTTCTTGGACACCCCGGGGATTTATCAACCGAAATCCCTTTTCAGCAAGTACATGGTTAATACGGCTTTGGCGGCATGCAAAGACGTCGACCTCATCCTCCTCATGGTTGAGGCGGACGGCTCAATCGCGGTAGAAGTCCACTATGTGCTCGAATTCCTCTCACAATGCTCTTTTCCCGTAATACTTCTCATCAACAAGGTAGATCGCATCAAGAAGGAGGGCCTCCTTCCCTTGATCCATGCATATAGTAATCTATTCGCCTTTTCCCAGATTATCCCTATTTGCGCCCTTTCGGGGGACGGAATAGATCGATTGATGGAGGAAATCCTCAAATTGCTCCCAGAGGGACCTCAGTATTTCCCCGAGGATATGATTACAGACCAGCCGGAACGATTCATCGTCTCCGAAATGATCAGGGAAACGGTCATGGGGAATACGTACCAGGAAATTCCCTATGCCGTCGCCGTCTCAATCGACGAATTTAGGGAAAAGCCGGAACGGAACCTCATCGTCATGAGGGCAATCATACACGTTGAGAAGCCCTCCCAGAAGGGGATTATTATCGGCAAGAATGGAGCAACGCTCAAGAAAATCGGAAGCGAGGCCCGAAAAAAGATCGAGGATTTTCTCGGAGCTAAGGTCTACCTGGAGTGTTGGGTCAATGTGGAGTGGAATTGGAGCAAGCATAAAACGGCCCTGAGGAAATTGGGTTATCGTTGAGGCTTGCGAATTCTCATACGTAACCAACTTGACTGAAGCCCAGGCGTTTATTATAAGATTCATTGATACCCTCTCGTGCATTAAACCTTAGGCCAATGGAAACTATCGGCAAATATCTCAACAGGGAACGAGAGCTCCGAAATATCTCCTTGAAAGAGATATCAACGTCCACAAAAATCAGGGAAAGCCTCCTGAGGGCTATTGAGGAAGATCGCCACGACCTTCTCCCCTCGCCCGTCTTTGTAAAGGGATTCCTCATCGCGTATGGGAAGTACATAGGCCTGGACCCGAGCGACGTGGTCCTCCGATACGAGAGCGATTTGAAGGAACTTCACGCGGATGAGGAGAGAAGGCCCCTTCGACCCCGGAGGAAGGAGTGGAACAGGGGATTTCTCTTAGGAATAATTGTCCTGATAGTCGGAATCATCATTATCCTCAATCTCCGGAGGGAGCCCAAGGAGCAGGGTGAACATGCGCGAGCGCACCTCGAGGAAGCCCCGTTGGTTCAAGAGGAGAGCCCAATGCCTCCTGTCGTTCCAAAGGGGGAAGACATAGCTCGTCTTGTCGAGGAGAGCATTTCCGTTGAAGAGGCTCCTCCTGCCGAAACCCCCGTTGCCGAAACGATGAGCTCGCAGGTGGAGACAGGTGTGGGGAATTTAACCCTTCAAATCAAGGCCGTTGAGGACACGTGGATCGCCTTCCAGGTGGACTCCGATCTCCCCCGTGAGATCACCTTAAGGGGAGGGGAAACCTTCTCCCAACGCGCGGATGAGCAGATCAACGTGAAAATCGGTAATGCCGGCGGCGTGAACCTTATTTTCAACGGAGAACCCCTTGGCCCTCTCGGCGGTCCCGGGAAGATCGTTCGATTGAGCCTAACTAAAAGCGGATACGAGTTTAAGACAAGGGATGAGTTTGATGCTCCCGGATCCAGGGGTGAGGCAACGCCGGCCGATTCCCATTGATGTTCCTTGAAATCCGAAACCTGGCTGCTTAGACCCCTGCCCTATTACCCCATTGACCGCCTATCCGAAGGAGAGTTGTTTTTCGGAATCCTGGGGAAAAGAGAGGCCGAAATGGCGATAGGCCAATTCCGTGGCCTTCCTTCCGTTGGGCCTCCGTATGACGAACCCTATTTTGAGCAGAAAGGGCTCTACCATATCCACCAATGTATCCGTTTCTTCCTGCAGTGTAGCAGCGATGGCCTCTAACCCTACCGGCCCCCCCTTATAGTAGCGAATGATCGTCTCCAAAAACCGGCGGTCCAAATCGGTGAGGCCGATCTCATCCACCCCCTCCAGTTTCAGTGCTTCATCAACGACCTGCCGATGGATAACTCCCTCTGCCCGAACCTGGCAATAATCCCTCACCCGCTTCAGAAGTCTATTGGCGATGCGGGGGGTTCCGCGGGAACGCTTGGCAATCTCATATGTCCCCTCCTCGTCGGTGGAGACCTTCAAAATGGAGGCCGATCGTGTGACTATTTGACAGAGCTCTTCAACCGTGTAGTAGTCCAAAGTCCTCTGTATCCCAAAACGCTCCCTCAGTGCGGCTGAAAGGAGCCCCGATCGAGTGGTCGCCGCCACCAAGGTGAACTGCTCCAAACGGTATCGATGGCTTCTCGCGTGAACCCCTTTATCGAAGATGAAGTCGATACAGAAGTCCTCCATGGCAGGATAGAGGAATTCCTCAACGGGCTTGGGAAGCCGATGGGCCTCATCGATAAAGAGGACATCTCCCCTTTCCAGATGGGTGAGTATACTGATCAGATCCCCCCCCTTCTCGACGGCCGGACCAGAGGAGGTAACGATATTGACATCCATCTCCGTTGCTATAATATAGGCTAAGGTCGTCTTCCCAAGCCCGGGGGGCGAATGGAGCAATACGTGATCCAAGGGCTCTCCCCTCTTTCTCGCCGCGCTTATGGCGATCTCCAGGGACTCGACAACCCGAAGCTGACCGATGTACTCGGATAATCTCTTTGGCCTCAAATCCCATATAAAATCGTCATCGCCGCGAACCCCTGATTCATCGCGATTCCCTTCTGCCATTGAGCTTCTCCCTATTGACGCCTGCCTCGATAAACCTCCTCAAATAATTCCTCCGGCGAGGATATGGATGGATTCCGCTTTATGGCCTCATCGACCATTTGGTGCGCCTCGCTGACCTTATGTCCCAAATCCTTTACCAGGACTCCTTCGACCTGTTTGCGAAAATCCTCCGGTTCCGGCGTGATGGGAATCACATCCTCCCTCATGAGGGCAAATTTCCCCATTTTACCCCTGAGTTCGGAAATAATCATCTCGGCCTTCCGTTCCCCGATTCCCTTGAGTCGCCTTATGGTGGCGACATCCCTTTCCTCAATGGCCCTGGCGATCTTGGGTATCGGCAATGCGAGGGCCTTGACGGCTAGGGTTGGGCCAATGTCTTTGACCGTAATGAACTTCTCGAAAAACTCCCTTTCTATTTCGAAGTTGAAACCGATAAGTTGGGGTTTCGGCTGTTGAGGAGTCTGCTGGAACGATATATAGAGCTCCACCTCATCTTCTCCTGCCTTCTTCTGATTATAGGTCTGCCTCACTACCGTTGGTAACAATATTTCGTAGCCAACTCCGTTGGCCAAAATCACCACTCGATCATCCTCTTTCTTCAACATAAGGCCTTTGATATACCGTATCATTTTCCCCTGCGCGTCACCACCGAAAGAGACCGCTGCGCGTCAAACCCATCAAGGCCAATGCCATTGCATCGGAGACATGGTCGGATTTGATTGCATCCTCAATGTTTAGAATCCTCCGAACCGCCCGTTTGATCTGCTCTTTGCTCGCCCTCCCACTGCCCGTCAATGCGCTCTTTACCTCGGTCGGCTTTATCTCCGATATGGACACGCCCATATTTTTCGCGGTCAACCGGATGACCCCCCTCACCTCCCCCAGTTGCATGGCCGCCATTGGGAAATGTTTTACCACAAAGACATCTTCTAAAACCATCAAATCGGGGCTCCATCTTTGCAACACGCCCGATAATTCATGGTAGATAGTCGATAGCCGTTCCTCGAGGGAATGTCCTGGATTCGTATTGATATTGCCGCAGTGGCAGACACGCCCCCCTTTCTCAAGCGGTTCGACAACGGCAAATCCCGTTTTGGCTAAGCCGGGATCAATCCCTATTACCCTCACGATTTCCCTCCTGTGTCGCGGGATTGTACGATGATTGCCTGCTAGGCCACCAATCGTTCCATCACCTCGTCGGGGATATCGAAATTGGCGTATACTTTCTGTATGTCATCCGAATCCTCTAGCCCTTCCATCAACTTCAGCATCTGCTCAGCCTCTCTCCCCTGGAGCTGAACCGTGCTTTGAGGAATCATGGTCACCTCTGCGAAGGAGTACTCTAACCCTGCGTCCTCAAGAGCCCTCTTGACATCCTCATACTGGCCTGGATCTGTAATCACCTCGAACTCCCTCTCCCGTTCCCTGACGTCCTCCGCTCCCGCATCGAGTACAACCTCTATCAACTTCTCCTCTTCGACTTGATTCTTATCGAAGAGAATAAGGCCCTTCTGGTTAAACATCCATGAAACACATCCAGACTCCCCAAGGTTCCCGTTATGCTTGGAGAAATGGTATCTAATTTCCGCAATGGTTCTGTTCCTATTGTCCGTGAGCACCTCGACCATGACCGCCACTCCGCCTGGCCCATATCCCTCGTACGTTGCCTCTTCGTAGCTTGCCCCCTCTAGTTCCCCCGTTCCCTTCTTAATCGCCCTTTCAATATTCTCCTTGGGCATATTCTCCGCCTTTGCGCTGGCAATAGCGGCTCTCAACCTGGAATTTCCCTCTGGATCGCTTCCTCCTAATCTCGCGGCTACCGATATCTCCTTGATCAACCTGGTAAACATTTTGCCCCTCTTGGCATCGGCCGCTCCCTTTTTTCTCCTAATGGTACTCCACTTGGAATGTCCCGACATACGTTCACCTTAAGGATTATTCTTGAGCCTGTGAATCCAAAAAACCATAGAATTTAAATAGCTTAGCTCAATAAATAAGTCAAGACAAATTTCGGTATTGCCGCCCTTCTTCCCCTCAAATCCTTGAGAAGATCCCCGCATGATAGTACAAAAAATGGGGTTAGGCAAACTGCCTAACCCCTTATAATCATTGGTGGGCCCAACTGGACTTGAACCAGTGACCTCCGGTATGTGAGACCGTTTAAAACCATATTTATTGAGTTTTATGGAGATTTACCTAATTAGATTTTTCCATGTTAAACCAAAGGGTTAGGTTTTTCAAGCTTTCATTGAGATACATAGAGGTTTATTATCTACTGACACCAAAACTAGCACCAGAACTGACACTTGATTCTTTTCTACCAGTAGAATGATTTGCCGTTCAAATGCTAAAAGACGAAGGGGGATTCTCTATAGCCTCCAGTAAAAAGTCTCGTTACAGGCCAATATGAAAGCCTTTTTGCCGAGATTTCCATGTAAAGGGGAGGGGGCCGTATTCTGATTGCAGATTATTTCCTTGCAATTTTCCTTAGACCTTTCTACTCTGAGATGGGGACCATCGGAAGACCCGCCAATGAGCGAAAGCCCAAGGTGCGGTCAGCTCACCGACCCGATGGTCCCCTTATTTTGTGGGCTGAAGCTAACGAATTGCGATAGAAACATTGAATGATCAGGGTTAAGACGAAACTATCTAATTCATCTTGAATTCTTGAAATCGTCGCCAAATCTGCACGAGCAAGATAGCCGGTGCTAAGAGGAAATAAACGATAATAGGATGGCCTTATTAACACAGAAGCCCGCCACAGGGACGGGCTTCTAGTCAATTTAGGTGATCATAAGCGTTCAGGATATTAGTTGCCGTAGAAGTCGATGATCTTCACGCCGGCCCATAGCGGCTTGTAAAGCTTCAGCAAGGATTGGTGCAGGATATGAGGCATATAGATCTTACCGGTTTCGAGTTTCTCCCACTTCACAATTAAGCCCACATCGTAGTCCTTGATATGAATGGGCCGATCCGCTAGAGCCTTTTTGCCGATGGAGACCTCCAGAACCCCCGGGATTTGCGAGAGAAGTGCCTTACAAACGGTAATCATCTCTTCAACCTGTTCGGGGGTCATGTCTTCCTTCAGATCGAAGAGCACCACATGATAGACGTTGGGTTCTCCAGCAAACGCCCACGCACTAAAAAGGATAGTGGTGACGAGCACCATGGCTATGATGAACTTTTTCATAATAATCCTCCTCTCTTAAGACAGAATAATAAGAATTTGCTCTTTTCCGCAGGCATCACCCCCCCTCAAAAAACAGATAACCAGAACTTACCAGAGATCCCTTCCTTCGGCACCTCAGCCATCTTAAGCCTGAGACCTGTTAGTTTCCGCCCCACCCTCACAGATGGTTTGGCTTTTCGAGACCTTGGGTTAAAATATTAGTCGGTTGCTTTATTAGATTGATCTATGTTCTACACTTAGCAAAGGCTTCAATCTCACTTCTATTTGACTTCATACTCAGTTTCCCATTCAGCTGTTATCCCTGTTGCCAGTGACTTCAGTTTTTCCGTCCAACTACCTGTAATTCCCTCGAATTTTCCCGTCCCTCCTATGTACCTGCCTTTTGCTTCGGTAATAGCTTCCCCCCCTGCTAATGGTTCTTGCTTTCCCTCCCATTTGAAGAATGTTTGATCCCCACCCGGGTGAGTAATGGCGACGTATCCCTTGAAAACCCTTACCTTCGTGGGGTGATTGTACCGGACGTAGAAACCATGGGCGTTATCCCAATCCGGATCGGTGCTACTGAGCACCCAGTGTTGAATACTGAAGTCGATCCGACTGACCATATCGGGAAGGCGGATTATCTCTTTTGTCAGGCGGGTGACCGACTTAGTGGTCCCAGAGACCTTCTTGCTTCCTGCATACACTTCTTGGCCCTGGAATAATGAGACCAGGAGCCACGCTGAGATGACCAAAATGCCCACGATGCCCCAAATAATAACCGTCGTCTTATTTCCTTTTCCTTTACGCATGATTCATCCCTCCTCTCATTCTTGCCATGGTTAATAGAAAAAGCCGGATCACCCGTTCACTTCGGCAACCCGGCTGTCTCTAAACTTTATCGGTTATTTCGCTAAGGCGGTTCTAGGAACGACCCAGCTAAAACACTAGCCAACTTGGAGAATAGCCACTTGTAGGTTCCATACCTGCAATTCAAAGACCCGTGGCTTTCCGCCCCACCCTCACGGATGGTTCGGCTTTGTCGGAAAACAGGATTTATCTTCTCAAATGTGGAAGTTTTCGTCAAGCAAAATTGAAAACTCGTTCTAATAAATAAAGTAGGATAAGGAGGTCATTAAGATTCGGACCCCGGAGGAACTAATACTCCTAAGAAACTACGGGCCGAAGCTCGAGGTTTTGAATGAGTTCATATCCGAGGAGTCGCGCTCTCCTTTTGAGATTATTGAGGACCCTTTGTCGATATTTCTGTTCGTAGTAGGCAACTCCTGGATCAACATATTGCTTTCCATATTTGAGGGTCCGGTAGACGATACAGGCCAGTTTGTGGGCCGTTGCGGTATTGGCTTTCGAAGGTCCCAGTCGATTTCTCATTCTTCGGTAATAGCCTCCCAGAGCCGTGTGGCTTTTGCCGGCGGCCTGGGCGGCCATCCGGAAGGCACAGGCTGCCCGGTTGACGACCTTTTTCGACCGGGTATCTTTGACTCTTCCGCCTGTGACTTTGTTATTCGGACAGAGTCCCAACCATGAGGAGAAGTGTTTTTCGGTGGGCCATTTGGTGGCATCGAGACCGATCTCAGAGATGATGGTCTGAACCGTGAGCACATCAAAGCCATCAAGGGCTGTAAAATCGACACCGATCATGCGGTACAAAGGGGTCCTGAGATCGAGCTCTGGTTGGTTTCCTTGGCGTTTTTTCCTTCCGTGTTTGAATTTGGGAAGGGGTTTCTGCTCAGGGTCGACCTTGCTTTCAAAGGTGCCAAGATAGGCTTCGATCTTTCGGTCACATTCGGTAATCTTTTCGCGATAGATTTGATACAGTTCAAACTCTTGGCGAAGCGAAAACAGATGCTCTTCACGCCAGTCCCCCTCAAGAGATTTGGCGATTGTTTCCTCAGTGCTTCTGGTCCTGTGATCTCTCAGTTGCGCCAGTTTGGTCGGGTCCCGCTCCCCATTGAGGATCGCCTCGATGATCCGTATGCCCGTCACACCGATTATATCGGTGATGACCTTGTGGAGTTGGATGTTCATCTGCTCTAGGGCCTTCTGCATCCGCTGAATATGGGCCCCAGCACTCTTGACCAGGTTGTCCCGCTGACGGATGTAAGAACGAAGCACACAGATCCGGTCCTCAGGTCGAAACGATCCCCGAAGCAGACCATACGAGTGAAGCTGCTGGAGCCACTGACAATCCAAAACATCGGTCTTTCGTCCAGGCACATTCTTGACATGTCTCGCATTGACCAAAATAACCTCAAACCCACGGCTCTCAAGAATCTGATACACAGGAATCCAGTAAACACTCGTCGATTCCATTGCCACGGTCTCAATCCCACACTCATCCAGCCAATCAGCAAGGACATTGAGATCCGCCGTAAAACACTTAAATGACCGGACCGGCTCGGGATCCCGATCCGGCGGAACCGCCACGTAGTGAACCTCTGAACCGACATCAATCCCTGCGGCATTGGGATTGACCACCTCAACCTGAACACGCTTGCCCTTTGGCCTCCCTCTTCTCCTCATACGCCCCTCCTAAAATCAAAGTGCGGATACGCTCCGGCCCGGGTCGGTCTTCAAATACAATCTCCTAAACGGGGTAGTCATCCACTGACTCCACCAGTGACACAACCGATAACGCCCGGGACCATGCTAACTGTCGGGCACTCACATGCGCACCATTGAATCGTCGGCCTTGACTGCCGGAGCGACTCCAGCCTTAAGAAAACACAGGTCATCTCAGGAAGGCAAGAAGTAGTTTCTTCCGGACATAACGCACACCATAGTCCGGTGTGCGACCTTTGCTAACTGAAATAGGGGGATTCACTCATTTCGGATTTGGTCAAGAATTCTAACGCAAATCGATAGAATAGCCGGTTAAGGCGGGGGATCTACTTCATCTTGAATCTGTAATGCCCCCTAAGTAAAATGAAGTGGCTAAACAGATAGAAAAAGGGATAAAAGCGTACTCCGCAATTATCCCTTTTTCCATGGCCGCCCGCGACTC
>Ga0209636_10002841_pt1 | contig 17671 bp, 14 predicted proteins | sample DeeMarSWOR152_54_FD_187464 | JGI IMG/M metagenome (GOLD analysis project Ga0209636, IMG submission 187464) | Marine sediment microbial communities from White Oak River estuary, North Carolina - WOR-1-52-54 (SPAdes) (version 2) | ecosystem: Environmental > Aquatic > Marine > Intertidal zone >... | reverse complement strand
TGGAAGATGTCAATCAATTGCTCTGGGAAGCGCCGATTAAAAACCAACAACAAGACCTCATCATCCGGTTCGGACCAGAAGTCAACTTGGGTAATATCCCCCAGGATGAAGTTTTAGCCTTGGAGGCTCTAAGACAAGGAGTCAGGGGGGATACACTCAAGAGAGCCTATCTCGCTGACAAGAAACAATAAACCTACCTTCTGATCTCCATTATTTTATGAAAATCGACTTCGTCCAACCCAAAAGGCTTTGCTCAGTCCTCCAAATATGGATTCCCAAATCACTTCATTTCATCCTTTTTTCGCCTGGAATTTTCAGGTTAATTCAGCTTCCATAGAGAGCAATTGAGGATAGCTGCAAAACTGACCCAGATTATGTAAGGGAGGAGCAAATAGCCGGCTGCTTTTGAGACTTTTAGAGATTTCCAAATGGTCAGGAAAATGGCCAGCCACAGAATGATGATTTCTATGAAGGCCCACATCGGAGATCTCAAACCGAAAAAGATCACAGACCATAACATATTCAGAATGAGCTGAAGAGCAAAAAATAAAAGAGCTATTTTTGCTTCTTTTTTTGAGTCTGCCTGCCAAAGAATGTAGAGTGTGAGTCCCATCAACACAAAGAGAAAGATCCAGACAGGGGAGAAAAGCCAACTCGGGGGAGTAAAGGATGGTTTTTGGAGAGAAGCATACCAGTTTGGGATTGCTGGGGCTGTAAAGAGGGAACCTATGAAACCTGCCAGTTGGCAGATGATGAGACTCATGACGAGTTTAAAAATATTGACGTGCATAGCAATTCCTCTGAATAGCTCTTTCTATGGCTGTAACTTTGTCTTTTTCTCCGGGAAAAACATGGCCAGTACTTCCTTTGAAGGACGCTTGGTGAATAAGGAAATCAATATGAGGCTGAGGATAGACACGCCAAGCCCCCAGTAGATGATGGGAATCCCGAAGGGGTCTGCGTTGGGATCACCCACAGGTTTCATAATCGAGGGCCAGAGAGAACCTGCAAGCTTTAAGGAGAGGGTAACGATTGTACCGAAGACAATCGATACAATTCCTGCAGTCTTTGTGGCTCTTTTCCAGACCAATGCCGCGAGCAAGGCCGGAGTGATGACCACTCCATACAGAGTGTAAGCAAAATAAGCCTGCTCAAGCACAGATACCATTCGCCAGCCTAGGTAGAAAGCGACGGCTCCTAAAACAATAATCAGGATTCTCTGCGGCCACACCAGCTTCTTTTGAGAGGTATCTTTTTTACTGAACCTCAAGTAAATGTCGTGCAGTAAGGTTGTCGTGGGAGACAATAAATAATTCATGCCCGTCGAAATAACGACCGCTGTGGCCGCACCTAACAATAAAACTCCCACAGGAGGCCAGATCATCCTCTTTGCTGCCTGTATAATCACTGCTGCATGGTCCATGGTCCCTGCCTGAAGGTCCTGCCAAAAATATGCTGCAGCGAAAATGGCAATGACAATGGCTACACCTTCGACGATGATCGTTCCCACAACCCAGATGCCAGCTGCCTTCTTGGCTTCACGCGGATTTCGGGCACTGTAGAATTTCTGGTACATGCTTTGGACACCGAGAAGCAGCATCAGTGTGGAGAGACCGATAGCTGGGATTTTCAGGTAGGGATTGGCTCCGAATTCCTGGCTGATGACCTGGAAGTGCGATTCAGGAAGGATGGTTTTGATCTTGTCCCATCCTCCAGCAGCGATAATAGTAAGTGGAGTGGCGAGAATCGTCGAAGTCAAGATAATGATTCCGTTGGGAAGGTCTGTGTTGGCCACGGCAACCATGCCCCCCACTGCTAAAAACAACGTCACAAAAACAAAGGACATGAACATGCCTTGATCTATGGAAATAGCCCCCTCTGAGATTGCATTGAGGATATATCCTCCAGCTTTGAACTGATAGCTCACGATAACTGTGAAGCTGATAAGAATAGCGACAGCGCCAACAACTCTTGCGATAGGGCCATACCTGACTTCAAGGATATCGCCGACTGTATATTGACCGAATGTCCGTATCTTTGCTGCAAGAAAATATATGATAATGATACCCACCCAAGCGCCTGCTGGAAACCACAGAGAACTCCATCCAGCCTTAGCCGCAAGCTCAGCTCCGGCAATGAAAGTGCCGCTGCCGATCCAAGTGCAGATCAGAGTGAACACCATCTTGGTCATAGAGATTTGGCGTCCGGCAACCATCATATCTTCTTTAGTCTTGACCCGGCTCGATCTCCAAAAGTTCATGATGGTTAAAGCTGCCAGATAACAAAGAATAATGATGATGTAGATATTCATATTCACTCCTTCATATTCATTTTCTCAGTGTGTATCACCACTCCCTCAGGTTTTGGATTCAATTGCATGGTTTTGACTGGTTATTTATTCCATTATATCAATCAAAATGTCAAGCTTTCTCATTTTCGCTTCCACTCAGGAACCCGGCCTGGAGTGTAAGGAGCTCCTATTTCTTCAAGCTTTTTCTCTATCTTCTTGATATCTTCCTCCACAATTTTTTTCAAGGCTGCAAGAACAGAAGGGAACTCTTCTGCCACAATCTGGAAGGTATCTCTCTGAGACTGGGTGGGTGCGGATGTGGAACGTCTTTGATCGTAAATGATCCCGTTGATGCGCGAGGACAGACCTGGTTCAGCGTCTTTGTCTATTCGTCTGAGTGTGCTGTCTCCGAACAGCTGTCTTTGGATATCACCCACTTTTTTTTCTACGGTTTGGATATCAGTACGAAGGTCTGCTTCTTGTGTTGTGACACTCTTTAGCGCGACTTTGAAATGTTGAATTTTATCATTGAGTTCCCTGACAAGATTAGAAGCTGCATGGACAGCTCTGTTCAACTCCCTCACTTCCTTCTGAAAAGCCACGAGTTCGGCTCGATCTTCAGCGGGAAGAGTTGCCAGGCCAAGAGTCTCGACATCGAAGGCCACAGGTTCTGTCAGTTTTGTTTCCTCTCCATTGACATTTTTAGATAAATAGATTTTATACTTCCCAGGAAGAATGAACGTGCTTGAGGGACCGCTCGAGGTCGGGCTGATATCTCTTGTTGAGGTGGCAGCCGCGCCAGGATATCTGAGGTCCCATGTCATTCTGTGCAGCCCAGCCTTTGGCTTCTCCCTCAGCCGGCGCACAACATACCCCTCTTGGTCCAAAATCGTAAAAACTAAGAAAGGAATTTCTTCTTCTTCCTCTGCCTTTATTTGCTCATAGGAAGGATAAGAAACCGGTTGATTATTCTTGATTGTTTCCTTTTCTTCTTGTTCCCGTTTTTCTTTAAGCGTTTGAATGCTTTCTTTCAGATAATATGTGAATGTTGCCCCGAAATGTGGATTATCGGCGGTAAAATACATCTCTCCCTGGGACCCTTTACCTCCACCTCCCAAACGGCCGTACTCCTCAAACATCCAAGCATTTTTTATAGGAAATATCAAGGCATCCTGATCCAAAGCATTTGAAGTGAGAAAACGGAGGGGAGTGTAGTCATCGAGGATGTAAAATCCGCGCCCAAAGGTGGCCAATACGAGATCGTTTTCTCTCTTGTGAATAGCCATATCACGAACAGCGATGATCGGAAGCCCTCCTTTGAGTTGTTTCCAGTATTTCCCTCCATTCACAGTGACAAACACGCCAAATTCTGTTCCACAGAAAAGTAAGTTCCTATCGATATGATCTTCAGCCAGAGCATAAACCGATCCTCTCTCGGGCAAATTTGAAGCAATTGATATCCAGGTCTTTCCGGCATCTGTACTTCTGAGCACATAGGGTTTAAAGTCGCCGTTTTTATGGTTATTGAAAGCCGCATAGACCGTATTTCTATCATGCTGAGATGCCAAAACTTCATTGACATATGTTCGCTCAGGCACACCAGGAAATTGTTCTATTTTCCGCCAAGTCTTTCCTCCGTCCTCAGTGACCTGGATGAGCCCATCATCTGTCCCTATGAATAGCATATCCTCTTGAACCGGAGACTCATCCAGTGCAACGATTGTTCCATATGGGGATGTAGATGCATTTTTCGCTACCGCATCAATCGGCCAAATCCGACCCATGACCTCAAGCATGTTGCGGTCAATCTGGCGTGTCAGATCATCGCTGATCACCTTCCACTCCCCTCCTCTGTCATCGCTGCGAAAGACCTTGTTCGCAGCAAAATAGAGTCTCGTATGAGAATGCGGACTGATCAGCAGGGGAGCATCCCAATTCCAACGGTATTCCTTTTCGCCTTTTCTCTCCTTGGGTTTTATTCCGAGCCTTTCTCCGCTCTTTTTATCAAAACGCACCAGATTTCCATACTGAGATTGAGAATAAACGATATTCGGATCCTTGGGATCGACCTGAGACTCAAACCCATCTCCACCGTGGGTGATATACCAATCAGAATTGACAATACCATGTGCGCTGGTCGTTCGAGAAGGCCCTCCTATGCTGGAATTATCTTGAGTTCCGCCATAAACATTGTAAAAAGGCTCAGCAGAGTCCACTGCCACTTTGTAAAACTGTGTGACCGGAAGATTCGACATAAACTTCCACGTTTTTCCCCTATCAAAGGACTCATAGATTCCACCGTCGCATCCCACAAGATAGTAATCCGTATCATTGGGATCGATCCACATAGCATGATTGTCCACATGCTTGCTTCGCTCACCAAGATTCTGCCAAGTTTTTCCTCCGTCATCTGTAACCTGGAGATAAACATCCATGGAATAAACACGAAGAGGATTTTCAGGATCGCAGAACAGCTCTTGATAGTAATTTCCTCTGGAGGTGTAGCTGCTTCTCCGTTCCCAAGAGGCTCCTCTGTTGGTGCTTCTGTAAAAACCTCCTTTGTCTCTCTGAGCTTCTACAATCGCATATAAGTCATACGGATCAGCCGGAGATATGGCTAATCCAATCCTCCCTAGATCGCCGCTGGGTAAACCTTTGTTTATTCTTTCCCAAGTCTTTCCGGCATCCGTGGATTTGTAAATGCCAGATTCAGGTCCGCCATCCACCAAGGTAAACACGTGTCTCCGCCTTTGGTGAGCGACGGCATAAAGGATATCAAGATCTCTGGGATCAAGATGGACCTCACTGACACCTGTGTGTTCGCTGATAGTCAACACAGCATCCCATGACTTGCCTCCATCTGTTGTTTTGTAAAGACCTCTCTCTCCCCCAGGACTCCACAGAGGCCCATAAGCTGCCACATAGACCACATCTGAGTTTCTGGGATCGATGGTGATCATGCCTATGTGTTCTGATGTTTTAAGCCCCACGTTTTTCCAGGTTTTTCCACCGTCCACAGATTTGTACACTCCATCACCATATCCTACGCTGCGCTGGTTGTTGTTTTCTCCAGTTCCTACCCAAACGATTTTGGGATTATGAGGATCCAGAGTGACACATCCAATAGAGTAGGAACCTTGGCTGTCGAATATCGGCTCAAAGGTTGTGCCAGCAGTGACTGTTTTCCAGACTCCGCCAGAAGAAGTGGCAACATAATACTCGCTCCGTTTTTTTGGATTCACGGCAAAATCAGATATCCTTCCTGACGTCAAAGCAGGTCCGATCGATCTGAATTCCAAGGCATCGAGTGATAGGCTTTCAATCGAATACTTATCCTTGTTTGCTCCTTTCTTCTCACCTGCTGCAAAAGCTTGGCTGTGAAACAAGAAGAAAATGATCAACAGACAGCAAGCCATCCTTAAAATAATGGTTTTCATGAAGTCCTCCTTTCACATATATCTAACCTCAATTATTACTTAGAAAATGCCGATAACATTTTCACCTGCAGCAGTATCAGGAAGTTATCCTGATAGTGCTGTAAATCATTATGAAAAAACTCTTATCCATTGATCGGCATTTTTTACTCTTCAGGAGAACCGACCCAACCTATTCCAATCTCACTCCAACGGCTTCTTTGTAGCCCGGGTTATGTTGGGACGGCTTGCGTGGTTAGGTTGGGATGGGAGTTCACCCCTGACCCGTCCTACCAAGTTTCCTGGGCCACTTCCTCGCCGTTGCAGCCATCTTGACTCGTGAACAATCCAAACTAATCATAAATTTATCAATGACATGTTAAAAATTATCTATGCCAATCCCCCTCCATCTACAACCAAAACACTGCCGGTCACCCAATCAGACATCTCGCTAGCCAGAAAGAGAACTGCATTGGCAACATCGTCTGGACTGCCGATTCTCGGAAGCGGTCGTTTCGCGGCCTCTTTGACAAACGCCTTGAAATTGATATGGAGCTGATCTGCTTCTTTCTGAAGGAGTCCGGTTTCAATGTCTCCAGGGCACACGCAGTTAACACGAATGTTTTGATGCCCATGGTCTATGGCCATGGCTCGAGTCAGGTTGACCATGCCTCCTTTTGCTGCACAATAAGCCGCGGCTTTCGGCCCTCCTTTAAGACCCCAGCCAGAACTGATATTGATGATGCATCCTCCGCCATGTTCAACCATGTTAGGAACGACAGAACGCGAGAGAAGATAAACAGACTTCAAGTTTGTGTTCATGACTCTATCCCACTCGTCCTCACTTGACTCTACGATATCTTTTCTGAGAATCATTCCAGCATTATTCACCAGAATATCAATCTTTTTAAAATCCTCCAGGACCTCTGAGACTGTTTTTCGGCAATCAAAGCTTTGACTGACATCGCACAAGTAGAATTTTGATTTCACCCCAAATTCCTGTATATCCTTTTCTGCCCGTTTGCCGGCTTTTTCATCAATGTCGACCATCGCAACATCTGCTCCTTCTTTAGCAATACGTTGCGTTATCGCCAATCCGATACCAGATGCTGCCCCTGAAATCAGGGCAGCCTTTCCCTCAAACCCAGCCTGTTTTTTCTCCTCAGAAAAATTCTTCATGTTCGTTTCCTCGTGAACAGTTGCGGAATTGGTCTAATTTTCTTTTTCTAGAAGTAAAATCAGGACAGTGTGTTCCCCTTCGGGCACTTTCACCTTTATCGATTTCCCTTCAAATATCTCTGAAGGCTGATTATCCACCTCAAGCTGGTATTTTCCCTTTGAAAGGAAATGAATCTTTATTTCTGTTTCTTCGAGAGTTTTGACTTCAAAAGAGACTTCACCCTCTGAATAAAGAAAATGGCGGAACACAGCAGCCTCATCTGCCTCCAGAATATCCCTTCCCTCCTCCTTCAGTTTGACCTTAGAAGGCGAGAGCACAACCTCATAATGCCTGCCTTGGATAAAGATCCTGGAAAGTTTACCTTTTTTTTCAGGTTTTATCATCCCAAACCTGAATCCATCCCACGGTGTAAAATCCAAGTATTCCTCCAGAGCGATCAAAGCGAATAGAGGACCCCAGCTTTGAAATCTCCTCCCCCCGGCTTCTCCTGTACGAGCGTCAAAATTTTCTGGACAGATTTGGAAATTCTCCCAACTTCGGAGAAAAAGATTCGCGCTCTTCTCGGCAAATTCTGATGCGACTGCATCAAAACCATAAGCCTTGAGTCCTTGATAGATCAAGTAATTGGGCGGGGGCCAAATATTGCCTCGCCAATAATCCTGGTCCTTGAATGCCTGATCATCTCGGGATATGGTGGGGATGACATACTCTCCCCAAAATTCTTTCTCGTCGAGAAGACGCTTTATCATCAACAGAGCCCGTTGCCTATCAGGTATTTTGGCTATGAGTGGGTAAAAATTCGAAGCTGCTTTTTTTTCAGAGAAACGGCCATCCCAATATCTGTCAAAATAAAATTCCTCTGTCTCATTCCAAAGATAGGTGTTGATAAGATCTTTTAGGTGCACATACTCTGCCATATAATCTGAAAATTCCCGCTCGTTCTTGAGAATTTTAGCGATCTCTGCTAAGCACCAAGTATCAAGAGCATAGAGCGAATTCAGGTCCAATGAATTCATGGTCAGTGTGTTGGTATCCTTGCTGAAGGTCGCTTTGTCCCAATTGGGAAGATCATCCTGGCCGGACTCCCAACTGGCCCGGGTTTCCCCGCTGGCATCCCGCTCCCAGAGGGGAGGCTCTGAGGAAACGAGCTCTGTATCCGAGCCCCACTCAAGAAGGCCGTCTCCATTACCATCTCGGCGGGCCTGGCCATTTGGTTTTTTGTTTTTCCAGAATGAGTGCCATCTCTTTAAAAAGGGGTAAGCATATCGGAGGAATTCCAAATCTCCGTCTTTCTGAAAACACTTGAGAACAACATAGGAACCAATAGGTGGTTGAGATCTATCCGGAGTCCCTGAATATCTTCCTCGCCAATTGGGAATGTTTCCATTCGGGTATTGAGTTTCAAGAACGGATCTCATGACTTCTTTTGCATGTTTTGTGCTCTCCACCGATAACAGAAGAGCATTGAAAAAAGAATCCCATTCGAAAATTGTCCAATGGTCATATTCTCCATTATCCTGAGGAAAAATCCAGCGTCGACCCGCCGGAGTATAAAAACGGTGTTTTCCTGGCTGATAGAGGATTGTCCAAAAAAGGTTGTGGGTGATAGCCTCTTCAACTCCCTCGTACAGCCCATCAACCTTGACTCTTTTTCGTTGGTACCTTTTCTCTTCTTCTTCTAAGAATCTATCAATAATGCCCTCGTTTTTATACCTGTATATCTGATTTTGGAGAATCCTCAAGTCCCTTCCCACAGCGGCTACAAAATAAATCCTTTTTGATGAGAAGGTGAGTGCGAGGCTGCTCTCGGTCAAGGTTTCGACCTCATCTCCTTCTCTGCTTGTCCAAAATAGATAGTATTGTTTTTTGGGGGAAATGCTTTCTCCACTGATTTGTCCATCTGAAAGGAGTTGATACCTCCCTTCGAAGTTCCAGGGGAAATAATGAATCAACTGCAGCTCAGTGTCTTCAGGGACAAAAATTTTCCCGATAACAATTCTTTCACTCTGCCGAGACCATTCCATAACCAGGGTCGATGACTTTTTAGAGGGCTTCCTCAAAATGGGAGTTTCTTCCTCTTTTCCAAACGGAAGGCCTAGATCGAATTTCATACGTGCATATTGTCCATCAGGAGAGTGAGGGCCCACTTCAGAGACAAGAAAGAGATGGTCCAATCCCTCGGCGATCTGTTCTTGCTTGATGGTTCTCAACCGAAAGGCAAAAGCACTCTCGGGATGCGGAATCGTCAGCAATCCTAACCATGCTCTTGCCTCTAAAGCTCCGATGTATACATCTCTCCATTGATACGGAACTTCGGCATTCAATCCTGTGGAAGAGGCATAAGGGAAAAAAATCAGAAATAAACAAACATAAAAAAACTTCCAATGTTTCACTTGTTACTTATCCAGACGATTCAATCCGTATTTTTCCGCCCAATCCAATGCCTCTTTGTATTCCTTGCTGGTGATTCTCCGAGCAATTTCAGGATAGTCGAAGGCTTTGTACTCGGGTCTGTATTGCCTCATGATATTGAGGTAGGTTGTTTTGGAAAGGTTCTTGGATACAAATTTCAAGAACTCCTCTGTTCCCGCTATTTTGTTAGGAAGAACCAAGTGCCTGATGATCAAGCCCCTTACAGCGATTCCTTTTTCCACTCGGAGATCGCCTACTTGTCTGTACATTTCTTTGAGAGCGATCTTTGCGTAGTAGGGATAATTGTAAGCCTCATCCGAATATTTTGCAGCATGTGCGGGATCCATGTATTTGCAGTCAGGCATATAAATATCAATGATGCCTTCCAGAAGTTGGAGAATCTCCAGCTTTTCATAGCCTCCTGTGTTGTACACCAGAGGAATCCGGAGACCCATAGGGATCGCGATTTGCAAGGCACTAACGATATTGGGTACATAGTGAGTCGGAGTAACAAGGTTGATGTTATGACATCCCAACTTCTGGAGTTTCATCATGGTTTCAGCCAACCGCCTGTCCGATATTTCAATTCCTTCACCTTCAAGACTTATCGAATAATTCTGACAGTAGATACACCGCAATCCACAGTTTGAAAAAAAGATCGTGCCTGATCCATACCTTCCCACCAGAGGCGCTTCTTCTCCAAAATGGGGAACAGCACTGGAAACCTTGACCTGGGCAGAGGCTTGACATTTTCCAGTTTGGCCTTTCGTCCTGTTCACCCGGCAATCTCTAGGACACAGATGGCAGCTTTCATAAATGGATTGAAGCTGTGTGACACGTTCGGATAGCATTCCGTCTTTGTGAAGTTTCAAGTAAGAGGGATAATCAGAAAAGGACGTATTCCGAAAAAAATCATCTGGGAAAACAGCAGTGGAGCATAGCAAGTATAGCGAGTCATTCATGAATTTCCGCCGCGATATCTTATTCAACTTATTCTCTTCTAGGTTTTGCTCATTATCGCTTTTAATATAACCCATTCCAGCTTTTTTTTAAACACTGTAAACAGCACCCTTTCTGTGGCAGTTTCGAAGGCAGTCAAGTCGCCTGACGAGGAAGCCATCCAGGGGCGAGCGGCGGTCACTTTAATCACCTTCATTCCATAAACTCCTGCTTCGAAACCAATTGGATTTCTGATGGAAATGAGAGCTGAATGTTTAAGTGACTCCCTCTGTTTTACTTGAATATTTTTTATATTCTCCGGAGGATAAAATTTCATCGATGGCGCCGAATAAGAAAGAGATCTCATCATCCTCTGTGTAAAAGTGAGGTCCTATCCGAACGACATCTTCCTCGCTTTTATTTCCCTTTCTGAAATCAACCTTCACTTTTCTTTCCATCAGGGCCTGTTTCACCTGATACGCATGGGGTAGACCCAAAGAAACTGCGCCTCCTCTCAGTTCATCCTCCTCAGGTGTGTGAAGAGAGAATCCCCTCTCCTTGGCACTTTTGATGATCGATCGTGTCTGATCCAGAGATTTTTGACGGATTTGAGCCGTCCCGACTTGCCTAATCACCTCTAAACCTGCTCGAGCTGTGTACAGAGCGGCTATAGGAGGTGTTCCCGACATGAACCTGAAAGATCCATCTGTGTATTCCATCTGGGTAGAGAATGAAAACGGTTTCTTGTGGGCAAACCATCCTGTCAAGTGCGGACAAAGGGAATTCTGAAGATCGGGGTTCACATACAGGAAAGCATTGCCAGGCCCCCCACACAGCCACTTCAAGCAGCCGCCGACATAAAAATCCACTCCCAGAGCCTTGACATCAACAGGAAGTGTACCGGGAGCATGATAACCATCGATGAGGGATAGAGCGCCGACCTGATGAGCATGATGAGCAATTCGTGAAATATCCTGAATATAGGCCGATTTGAAGTAAACATGTGAGGTGGCTATAAAGAGTGTTTGTTCATCGATCCTCTCGATGATTGCATCAGCACTCGAACCTGTTTTTTCCCTGCTCCCAACCACATCGAGTTCCCAACCCATGAAGGAACAGATTTGAGAAATGCAATACATGATGGAGGGAAAATCTTGATCTGTTATAACAATCTTTTTTCTTTGTTGGCTTTCTGAAAATTTTGTAGACAAGGCGATCCAATGGCCAAGGGTAGCATTGGTCATCATTGTGACGCTATCATCTTCTGCTCCAATCAATGAAGCCACTTCATTTCCAACTTTTTGGGGCAGCTCCCACCACTCCTTCTGCCAGGCGGTCACTCCCTCTTCGGCCCAAAGGGCATAGAATTGCTGGAGTTCGTCTTGAACGCGAGACGGGACAGCTCCCAAAGAATTGCTGATCAAATACACACAGCGGTCTAAGATCGGAAAAATTTTTCTGATCTCCTTGATATCCTTGTCGAGATTATAAGATTTTTGTAGCATTCCCTCCCTCAGTTGAGACATTTTTATGCAGGCAGTCCGTTTTTTACATAATACGTGACCAGATCGATAAACATATCGATCTCCCTCAATGATGTATAAATACTCGGTGTGACACGCATTCCTGTAACTGTTTCTCCTTTCTCTTCCTCAGGCGGCACACCCACTGTGATGGAATATATTTTATGCTTATCAAAAAGAATCTGGCTCAGCTTGGCCATATCCATGCCTTGAACAGTGAAAGTCCCCAGACCACAGGATTGTTCAGGGTCATAATGAGTCAAAATCTTCACTCTAGGGAGTTTCTCGAGAGCTTTTGCCCAATAATTTCTCAGATACCGGAGTCTTTCTTCCTTCCTTTTTCCACCAATCCCATGATGAAAGGCCAAAGCATCCCCCACGGCCAGTTTCAGGTATTCAGGTTGAGTCCCGACATGCTCGAACTTTCTGATATCATCCCCTAATGGATCTGCAGCAGGGAAAAGAGGCCAGATTTTTTGGATCTTTTCCTTTTTAACATACAGGAAACCTGTCCCGATAGGTGCCATCATCCATTTATGGAGATTGGCTCCATAAATATCACAATCCAGGTCTTTCTGTTTGAACTCGAAATGACCGAAAGCATGAGCACCATCGACCACCACTTCAATGCCACGTTTTCTTGCCATTTGACATATTTCTTTGACTGGAAAAATCTGGCCTGTCAGGTTCGTAATATGACAGATCAGGATCATTTTTGTCCGGGGCGTCACATGTTTCTCAAAGAGATCTGAGAGAACTTTTAGGTTTTTTGGAGGGTATGGAAAGTGAAAGAGCTTGACCTTTACGCCTTCCCGTTTTTCCCGCTGGAACAGAGCGTTTTTCATCGAGGGATAGTCGTGGGTTGTGGTCAAAACTTCATCTCCTGGCTTGAGTTCCAGGCCCAGCAGGGGGATTTGTAGAGATTCGGTCACATTCCGTACGAGTGCAATCTCTTCAGGAGAACAACCAAAGGTATCAGCGAGTTTTTTTCGGATCATCTCCTTTCGAGGCCGGAGATAGCGCCATTCGTTTAGAACAGGAGCACCATTGGCGAAATCCATGTACTTTTTCATTGCATCCATCACAAATTTTGGTGCAGGATGGACTCCTCCATTGTTGAGATTGACAATGCTTCGATCCGTGTTGAATGCCTGCTGTATTGGAAACCAAAAATCCTCGTCCCTGGCTATTTCTGCTGCAGGAAGATGCTTAACCTTTGTGACATTTTCCTGAATCTTTGCTTGGACTTCTTTGCCCGAGAGCCCAAAAACTCCGAGGCTGGTCAACCCCAGACCGAGCCCTTTTAAAAAATCCCTCCGAGTGGTTTCCATATAAGGTCTCCTTTACAAGAGCATTCTTTTCTTTTCATATATATTATTTAAATCAAGAGTGTCAAATCAGCACACCAATCAGTCGGTACTCTCCCTACTGGTGTGGGCTTGACTTTCAGGGTTATCTTTGCCATCAGGCATATCCTCCGCTCTAGATCGGATCTTTAACACCATTCCCTCATCGCCCTTCTCGGCGGCTGCGGAACTGCGCATGTCAACTCCTTACCTTTAAAACTTTATCCTCTGTTCTCGTGCTTGTCCAAATCTCTGATCCCTTGGTATAGTCGTGCTCAATACATCCTTGCCGTCCAACTTCGTCGGATTCCCTCGAAGAACGAATCGGGAGGGCTGGGTTAGGTTGGGTCGGGATTCTCAATGCCGCTGCTGACATGCCTGAAGTCTTATCCATTAGACTCCGCCCGCACAAAATGGAAGGGAGCTTCTTAATCAAAATGAGAGAGGTGATTTTTTTCTCGATGGGATGCGTCCGTAGAAGAGATCGTCTCCCCAAACAGATAAAGTCTGAGCAATCGAGCTTGTGGAAGCGAGCTTCCTGATGAAATCGTGAAAGGGATTATGTGGCTTGCTATACGGACAGACAGAGATGCACACTGCACAGTCTGTTCCTGCTTTTCGCCAATATCTGTAACACTCCTCTCGATTCAGTATCCAGCGGAGTGAACCATTTTCCTCTTTTTTATCTCCATAGGAGATAGCTTGGGCTGGACAGTTTCTGGCACATTTCTGGCACTTTTCGCAAAAATCCTGTATTCCCGAAATCTGTCTTTCATCAGGGATCAGAGGCAAATCAGTGGTTATAAGGCCCAGTCTGACTCTGGGGCCATATTTGGTCGTTATCAATATCCCAAGCCTGCCCAATTCGCCCAATCCAGCCTCCCAGCCCAGTGGAGGAAGCACACATTGATAGTTGCTCCCAGCGATATGAGCTCTTGCTGCATAACCCAAGCGCCTGATGAAATTTGCTGTAATGATAGATATTTTGGCTGCTTCAACGTATTTTTTAGCTGTCTCTACAATGACAGGAGCCTTGGGTGCTGAAGAGATCAGAGCCACGTCCATTTCCACTGCAAACACAATGGCATACTTATGGTCTAATTTGATCTCTTTTCCATATGGCTCAGGGCCTCTGCCGACATGGGAGTAGACATAGGCTTGATCAAGGGGACACACGCCGCAGAGATTTGATCCCAAGTAATTGATCAGATCCTTGATCATCCGCGTGTTTTGCTGTTCAGAAAGTTTCACTCCCCGAGTATTTTTCCTTCCTTGAACCAAGGTCAGCAGTCGTTCGAGGAAATCAAACTCAGAATCTGCCAATGAAAAAAGGATAGGATCTTTTTCGAGATGTGCTGGAGTGAGTAAATCGGGCAGCTCTCTTATTTCCCTGTCAATGGATGCGAATTCTGGCCTTTTCTTATAGTAATTTCGGATGATCGGACTTCCCTCCTCATGATCGAATCGGGCAAAAATCACATCTCTCTCATCGATCTTTTTTTGTTCGCCGATGACTTCCGAGGATTTTTTTGGAATGGGAGATAACAGAAGCCAGAAAAAAAAGATCCCTGCAAGAACAGCGACAAAACCGAAGAGCCATGTCTTGAATGGAAAGGAAAAGAGCAAAAAACAGGCATCTCCAGCGAGAAACGCTAAAAGAACGAGAAAACTTCTGACAAAAGCTCTTCTTTCTTTTTCTATAAGACTGGTGATGGCAAACCAAGCAAAGAATAAAATCAGAAGGAAAAAAAAGACTTCGACCGCGATGACCCAGATAATCATGGGCTAACACTAATAAACTCTCGCTGTGAAGTCAACTCAGAAGTCCTGTGCATCTCAATTTTCATGAAACGATCATCTTACCCTGATGTCAATCATGTATCGGAGTCTGGTATAATACCCCTTAAATCGTGAAAAATGCAAAAGTCTCTCTTCGAAAGATTCAAAATTACCAGAGCCCTGGGCTGCGTCAAGCGCTGACCCAAACTCTTTCCCTACTCGGGGGGCTCGAAAATATCATAAAGCCAGGATCCAGAATATTCGTCAAAATCAACCATCTCTCCCCTCCCTCAATGCCTAAGGAAGCCATTGTTACTCATCCTGCGTTTACCAAAGAAGGGCTTCTTCTCTTGAAGGAAATCGGCTGCACAATAACTGTCGGAGACGACATTCAATCAAAACAAAAAGATGGCTTTTTGATTTCAGGCTATCGTGAACTCTGCAACACACTCGGAATTCGTCTCGTAAATCTCAAGGAAAAAGGATTCCGAAGAATCGATTTTAAGGGGAAAGTCTTGGAAAAAGCCTATATTTCTCCTGTTGTGTTGGATGCAGATTTCATCATTAACCTTCCCAAATTGAAGACCCATTCTTTCACAATGTTCACTGGAGCTGTAAAAAATATGTATGGGATCATTCCCCACGGGTTTCGGAGCAGCTTTCACCGCCAATTCTTTAAAAATGAGGATTTTAGCCAGATGCTGGTGGATGTTTTCTCCTGTGCTCCTCCTCATCTGAATATCATGGACGCCATTGTGGCAATGGAGGGAGAAGGGCCATCTGCGGGAAGGCCCAGGAACGTGGATCTTATTCTTGCCAGCCTTGATGCAGTAGCCCTGGATGCTGTGGCGTCAAAAATCATAGGCCTCGATCCCTTCCAGGTTCTCACCACCAAGTATGCAGACGAAAGAGGGCTCGGCATAGGTCGATGGGAAAAAATCGAAATCCTCGGAGAGAGAATACAGGACATTCAGATGAAGGATTTTAGACAATCCTCCATTGCCGTAGGATTGATCCAAAAAAAACTTCCTGCCTTCCTACATGCTTTTGTTCAAGATCAACTGATCTTATTGCCTGAAATAATCAGAAAGAGATGCACAGCCTGTTGGGAATGTGTGGATATCTGTCCTACTGGGGCTGCCCAGAAACTGGATAATGCTGCCAAAATAGACGAATCACTCTGCATCCACTGTATGTGCTGCCATGAAGTGTGCCGATTTCACGCTGTGAGACTTAGACAGAAATTCTTCGGAAGGGTAGTCAGGGGAGTAACCGAGACTTACAAAAAAGTCCTGTCTGTTTTTTCCTGAGTCGATCATTTCGAGGGCCGGCTGAAAAGATTCAAGAATGCCACAAAGAGAGCCGCCCCGATTACAGCCCAAACTATCGGGAAGGGTTGAGATCCAAATTTAATCCAAAAGAAAAAAGGAAGATCAAGCATCCGGGCGATATAAGTCCCTATCAGCGCTCCGATGAATCCTAGAGCTATCGAAGCCAAACATCCCATTCCCTTTCTTCCTGCAATCCTTGCCCCGATTGCACCCGCAAGAGATGCGATGAAAAGCAATAACAAAATTGATAAAATGCTCATTATTGTGCCTCAATCAACAAAATAGACGATCCCCACTTGAAACAGGGTTGTATGGAGTCGGACGGAAAACTCCTCTGAGCTAGTTCCAAAATTCATATCTGTGATCGTTGTAACCCCCTTAGATTTTCGGAATAAATAGACACCCTCAGCTATCAATCCAAAAGATTTTGAAATTTTCACTAAAGCGCCTAATCCGGTGTAGAAACATAATCCACCCATGACATTCTGGCTGATGGTTATCTCAGGTATTGTGATCAAATCATCCATTCTGAAATGGGTAAAAACATAACCACCTCCGATGATGGTGTAAGGATAGATCCTGTTGTCCAGAGCTAAAGAATACTTGAGAGAAATGAGAAGAGGCGTCAAGGTCATCTTCCCGCTGAACATGTTATGGGGTTTTTCGTCTACAGGGCTTCTCAATAAATTGAGATCGATTGAAATAGAAATTTTGTTGTCAATGTGCAGGGCCAATCCGAATGCTTCGGAAAGGCTTGAATGGATGTGATCTTCAGTAGGGGATGCGATGCCAATTTTGGCATAAAAGCTCAGGTTTTGTGTCTCTGCATTTACAGGGATAGACAAGCCTAATAGGATCAAAATGAGAATAGGGACTTTTCGGTGTTTCCTCATGATTTGATGATGCCTGAAGATTGATGTTTAGTCAAATCCTTAACTTGGAGAATTTATCCAGGTTACCATTTAAAAATTTCATTTTAAGTTTGAGTGAAGCTGTGATACATTATTTTAAAAAAATGAGGATTTGATGACATTCAGATTATCTGTGCATCTATGAAGGAGATATTATGGAATTCATGCATTATTTCAAATCCCGAAAAGGGGAAATGCTCAACTTACTGAAAGAGGTTGTCCATCTCGAGTCACCTTCTTTGGACAAAAAGGCAGTGGATAGATGCTCTCATTTTATCATTAAAGAATTTAGAAATATCGGTGCAAAAATTACCCGTTATCCTCAAAAAGATATCGGGGATTTGTATACTGTCCAATATCCGGCATTAAAGTCCAAACTTAAAAAGGGAAATATTCTCGTGCTGACCCACATCGATACTGTTTGGCCGGTGGGAAGGATACAAAACATGCCTTTTTATCTGAGCGGCCAAGATGTCTTTGGACCGGGGGTATTGGATATGAAAGCAGGCTTGGTTATGGCCGTATATGCCCTAAATACTTTGCGCGA
>Ga0209636_10002835_pt1 | contig 17689 bp, 15 predicted proteins | sample DeeMarSWOR152_54_FD_187464 | JGI IMG/M metagenome (GOLD analysis project Ga0209636, IMG submission 187464) | Marine sediment microbial communities from White Oak River estuary, North Carolina - WOR-1-52-54 (SPAdes) (version 2) | ecosystem: Environmental > Aquatic > Marine > Intertidal zone >... | reverse complement strand
CCGTATTCCCGGCGAACGTCGGTAGGCATACTGGATGATTTGGCGCAGGAAGTGATTTTGGTAATGCTCCCTCTCCCGGGGGGACATTGTCTCCATGGCCCGGTTGAAATACCCCGAAAACCTATCCGATTTTTTGCGCAATTTCCCCCCCGTCCCGGATCGAGAACTGTCGAAAAGGAGCTCATCGCTGCTCAGAAATATTTTTTCGACCATTCTGAAGTTCTCTTCACTGCAAAGAGCGCCTGTTCGGCGCTACTTCGTTCCCAAAAACTCGCCCTGCGGGCTCAAACATTGTCTTTGCGGCCGTTTCGCTTCACTAAGTAATGAGGAACTCGTAAAAAGTCAAAAATGGGACGGCAAAGTAAAATGCTCCAAATGCAAGGCTTGCGAATCTTGAGGAGTGAGGCGTACTTACCAGTACGCCGCAATGACGAAAGATGAAGCGTAACGCAGCAGTTGGATTTTTTACGAAGCCGCCAAGAATGGTTAACGAAAAAATCTTCATTCGCGCTCAGAACTCCTTTCGCCAGTTTTCGCCAATTTCGTATCGATATCAAGCCCCATCGAACGGGAGAAACGTAACTCCACTACCATACCGATCAATTCCAGGTCCTCTCGTCCTCTATCTTCTTGGCATCCTTCGGGATAGTGCCTTGAGGAACGAATTCAACATCACCTCTGACTTTCATGACATCCCTTATAGTGTTTTGAATGGCCTTCCTCAATTTCCCCTTATCGACGTTTTCATCCCTGAGTTCTACCTGAAAGGTCATGACATCCTGATCCCTCTCCCGGGTAACCACGACCCGATAGGCTGCGATATTGGGGTATCGCCGTGCGAGCTCATCGGCCTGGCCCGGATGGACGAATACGCCCCGAACCTTGGTGATCTGGTCGGTACGTCCCAGGATCCTGGCCAGCCGCGGCGAGCTCCGGCCGCATGGACAGGGGTCATCGGTAAGATAGGAGAGGTCGCCCGTTCCGAAGCGAATGAGGGGATAGGTCTTACTGAAGGAAGTGGCCACAATCTCCCCCGTCTCCCCCGGCGGAAGCTGCCTTCCCGTTTGGGGATCGACGATTTCGACGATCTTGTCGTCGGGAATGTGCATGCCGTTCTTCTTCATGCACTCGTATCCCAGGGAGCCAATATCCGCCGTCCCATAGCTCTGGCGAAGGATGACCCCAAGCTTTTCCTCGAGGGTTTTTCGCAGCGACTCGGGAAGCATTTCCGCGGCCACAAACGCTACCTTGAGGTTGAGATCCCTTTTCAGGTCGAGGCCCATCTCCTCGGCCTTTTCGGCGATGGTGAGGAGGAAACTGGGTGTGCCGCAGAACCCCGTGACTTTTAGGTTTTTCAGGATGTTGACCTGGAGCTCTGTGTTTCCCACCCCCGTGGGAACCGTGATGCAGCCCACCATGTTGAGGGAGTTATCCACCATATTCATGGCAAAGGGCATCATGTGATAGTTAAAGGTGTTGGCGGCGATATCCCCGGGCCTGAATCCCCCGGCATATAAGCCCTGAGCCCAGGCGATTTCATCGTATTCCCTCTCCCCGGGCTCATAGATGGGCCCCGGTGAAACGTATATCCGCCTCAGCTTTTCCACGGGGACGCCCACAAAGCCGCCAAAGGGAAGGTGTCTCTTCTGGAGTTCAACGAGATCGGCCTTCTTCGTAACGGGGATCTTTTGTAGGTCCTCAATGGTCTCAATGTCACCGGGCTTCAGGCCTGCGGTATCCAGCTTCTCCTGAAAGGCCTTGGCGTGCTCATACGCGTATCGAACGATTTCCCGCAGTTTTCCCTCGAGATAGGCTTTTTTCTCGGCCCAGGGCATCGTCTCCAAATCTTCGCGGAAATACCCTGAGGTTCTGTCGGGTTGAGACATAGGACTCTCCTCGCGGTGAGGGGGTGAAGGGGTTAGGTCAACCACCGCTTCCGGCGTTTGTAGTGTTTCACGTCTCGAAAGCTCTTACGGCCACCCACATCGGTTAGGCCGAGGTAGAAGTCCCGAATATCGGGGTTTTCCTTGAGCTTCTCCGAGGTGTCGTCCATGACGATCCGACCGTTTTCGAGCACATAGGCGTGAGGTGCGACGGTGAGGGCCAGCTTCACGTTCTGCTCAACCAGGAGGATGGGGATTTTCTCCTTCTGATTGAGCATAATGATGATGTCGAAGATCTCCTTGATCAACATGGGGGCCAGGCCCATGGAGGGTTCGTCCAAGAGCATCAGCTTCGGCTGCGCCATCAGGGCCCGACCGATAACAGTCATCTGTTGCTCTCCGCCGCTCACGAAGCCAGCGGTGACATCTCGTCGCTCTTGCAAGCGGGGAAAGTAGTGGTAGACCATTTCAAGCCTGTCCTTGATGGCCTTGCCGTTTCCCCTCAGATGCGCGCCAACCCGGAGGTTTTCCTCCACGGAGAGGTGTTCGAACACCCTTCTTCCCTCGATAATCTGGAAGATGCCCCTCTTGGCGATTTCCTCTGCCTCTAACCTGTCGATTCGGTCCCCCATGAACTCGATGCTCCCGTCGGTAACCGCGCCGTCCTCATGTTTCAAAAGACCCGAGATGGCCTTGAGGGTGGTGCTTTTCCCCGCACCATTGGCCCCCAAAAGGGCCACGATTCCGCCGTGGGGAACCTCGATGGAGACCCCTTTCAGGACCAAAATCACCTCGTGATAGCGCACTTCGATGTTGTTCAGTTTCAGTATGCTGCCTTCCCTTTCCAAGAAACCTCCTTTCGGGAAAGGATATCAATGGATAAGGGCAGTCTCCCCGAAAAGGGGAGATTGCCCTCCATCCTTACCAGCCCAGCCATTTGGGCCAGAGATCGGGATATCGTTCCTTGAGATCCACGGTTTTCAAATGGACGATTTTGCCATTCTTGACGACGTAAACAGTCGCTGAACTCCCAGGGCGATGGTCTGTGGCCGTATAGGTGATGGGAGGACGGCCTAAGACATTGGGGATTTCCGCGATGTTGTAATTACGTAATGTCTCGAATGCCTCCTTAATCCCTGGGCCATTGAGCTTGCCGGCCTTGTCTGCCCGCGTCATGGCTTCGCGAGCCAGAAGTACCTTGACCCACCCCATTACAGCCCGGGTGGTGCGGTCTTTCTCTTCCAGGCTCGGATTTACCTTTTTGGCGTACGCCTTAACCTGGGGCATCAACGGAACATCGAGGCCGTAAAAGGCACAGACCCCAATACCGATCACCCCTTCGGATGCTTTGCCGGCCAGTTTAATCAGGTTCTCATCGAAACCCCAGTTGTTGACGATATGGTCTGCTCCTAACCCCAGTGCATAGGCGTCCTTGACGGCAACGGCCACGGAATTGGTGGTATTCCCGTGCCAGATCAGATGGGGTTTGTGTCTCTTCGCCGCCAGTACCTGGCTTTTCGCGTCGATGGCTGATAAGGCCACATCCTGGTCCGGGACGAGGTCAAAACCCAAAAGTGCGGCCTGATCCTTGATGGCCCGAATCGGGGCACTGGCGTAAGGATGGGGGAATGAATAAAAGCAGGCAAACCTGGGTTTCCCCTTTGCCCTCTCCTCCGCCCATTTTGGGTCTTTCTTCCAGACCTCCTCATACCAGCTAATCAGAGCGGCCCTGGCGTTGGTCGAATAGTCGGTCCCGTAAACAAAGTTATAGGGAGCCTTTTTGGGGTCGCAGATATGGCCTGAGAAGGAATCGGAGAGGTACGGCATTTTATCCTTCCCAACGGTAGGGGATAGGGCCTCCGTATCACCCGTTCCCCAACCGAGGATCATGGTGACCCTGTCGACGCTCTTGAAGCGTTTATAGATGGTGATGGCTTCGGGTACCTTGTACCCGTAGTCGTACATTCTGAGGTCTATCTTCTTGCCGTTGATGCCGCCCGTGTCGTTCACGTAAGCCACAGCTTCCCGAACGCCCGCTGCATTGTCCTTGCCGACATCAGATGTTGGGCCGGTCATATCGTTCAGGGACCCAACTACGATACCTGCGGCCCAAGCGGATGACGAGGCAAAAGCTACCATTAATAACGCAAGAAATATTTTCTTACCCATTTTTCTTCCTCCTTATGTTGTTTAGAGTAGAGAGACCGCTTTTTAACTCACCTCCTTTCCCCCGGTCGTGTTTCGTGTCCGTGATCATTAGGACCGCAGACGGCCGACGGCCGACCGCGTTAGAGGATGGTGTTCGTGCTCGCATATTTCGTGCTCGTGATACGTGTTCGTGTCCGTGTTTCGGATCCCGTCATTTGCCACTTGAATTTAATTTGAAATTTGGATTTTGACATTTGGCATTTCTCATTGGTCATTTGCCATTGATTCTCTGGTCCGTTCTGGGTGTGCGGATTCATTAATAGTTTCATTTTGTACACAACCGCCGGCTCATGTATCACGGTCAGTATGAGAAGGGCCAGAGGTTAAAATAATTCTTGATCTGCCAGTACCGATATGAAAGGCCTTTGGGTTGGTAGATTAAGAATAGGATGATGGCCAGGCCGAAGGCCGAATCCCTGAAGTAGTCGAACTTTCCGACCAGCACGAAACCCGGCATCAGAGCGCCCAGGGTGACCAGCCCATTTCTGAGGATCTCCTCGACCAGAACCATGAACATGCTCCCAAAGATCACGCCGTGTAGGCTCCCTGCCCCCCCGATGAGAATAACGCCAACCCACCACAGGGAGTAGAAGAATTCGAAGTGTTCTGGGCTGACGAAATAGAGAGCGCTAATCCAGAAAGCGCCCGCAATCCCCGCGATAGAGCCGGCCACGAAAAAGGCCACGAGCTTGTACCAGACGATGTTTACGCCGAGGGCCTCCGCTGCGATGTCGTTATCCCGGATGGCGATCCAGGCCCTGCCCACTTTGGAACGGAGGAGGTTTGCAACGCCGAAAAAGCACAGGCACACGAGAACGATCATCAGGTAGTAGATCTTCCTGTCCGTGTCAATGACCCAGGGACCTGCGGAGATGGTTCCCGGCGGAAGCGAGAAGTAGTGGCCCCTGGCACCGATCCGGCTGACATACTGGGTGATGATGAAGGGAACGGTAATCCACTGGGCTGCCATGGTGGTCATGATCAGGTAGAACCCCTTGACCCTGGCCGAAGGGAGGCCGAATAGAACGCTCCACAGTCCAGCCGTGATGCCGGCAGCAAGCAGGCTGATGGGGTAAACCAAACCGGCATCTATCAGGAATTGGGGCCAAGGAATGTAGAGGATCATCATTGCCGAAGTATAGCTTCCCACCGCGACAAAAGCGGCGTGCCCCAAGGTAATTTGGCCGCAATAGCCGATGAGCAGTTGAACACCGAGGGCGGCCAGGATTGTATAGCCGATCTTGTACGCGATTGACAGAAGGTAGTCCCCGCAGAAGGTCGGAATGAGTATGAAGAGCACAATCCCGAGAAGGATCATCTTCCCCCAGACAAACCGCGTCTGCCACCACGCATGATCCTCGTTATAATGCTGATGATATATACCGCACGGCAGGTAGCTCATTTCCTACACCCTCTCTATCCTCTCCCACCCCCAAAAACCGAAGGGCTTGAAGAGGAGGAATATGACCATGAAGACGAAAGGGGCCACCTCTTTCACCCCTCCCGGAGTGAATTGGCTGATATAACCATCTGCCAAGTTCTGGAGCACCCCGATGACGATCCCGCCTACGATGGCTCCGGGGATAGAGTTCAGGCCCCCGAGAACCACCGCGGGCAGGACGATCAGTCCCAGGTGACTTATCTGAATATTGAGGCCGTTTATGTTGCCGAGAAAGGTGCCACCAACGCCTGCAGCCATGAAGGCGATAGCCCAAGCGATAGCATAGACGAACTTGGCGCTCACCCCCAACGAGAGGGAGGCCATCTCATCGTCGGCACAGGCCTGCATTGAAAGCCCCCACCGGGTATACTTGAAAAAAGCGACAAAGACCACGAGAAGCAGCATAGCGGCGAGAAAGGCCCAGAGGTTCACCTGGCTGATCATGAGATTTCCCAACTTGTAGGGGGTAATATCGAAAATCTCTGGATTAAAGACCCTGATATCCGTTCCCCAGATGGAGAACACGATCCCCCTGAAGAAGAATGAGATCCCCACGGTGACCATGATCACCGACAGGACCGGTTCCCCGATCATCTTCCGCAAGAAGAAGTGGTTCGTTAAAATTCCTAAAGCAAATCCGACCATGAGGGTTCCCAGCAGGGCAACGATGAAGCCCGTGATGATCCCCATCAGGGGAACGAACCAGATGTAGAGCTGCAAACACACATAAGCCCCGATGAGGGTGAGTTCACCCATGGCCAGATTTAGCACGCCGGAGCACTTATAAATCAGGGTCCATCCCAGGGCCACCAGGGCATAGATCCCACCCAGCATGATTCCCGTGCTTAACAGTTGCAGGAATAGATCCACGTATCTTCCTCCTAGATCGGAACCTCGGCCACGTTGAGGTCTGTTTTGATCTCAACCACCCTCCCGTCCTCGTAGGTGATGGTGGTATCCATGTGTATGGTATCGATATCCGAGTAGAGGGAATCTACGATATCCTTGTATCGTTCCTCCACAAAGCTCCGCCTGATCTTCCTCGTTCGCGTGAGCTCATCGTCATCGGCGTCAAACTCCTTATATAAGTTTACGAACTTCCTGATCTTTGCCGGACCGGGAAGGGTCTTGTTTACCTCCATAACGGGTCTTTTGACCAGCTCGTAAACCTCGGGAAGCTGGGACAGCTCCGGGTAGCTGGTGTAAGTAATGCCGCGGACTTCGGCCCATTTTCCCACCGTATTGTAGTCGATACAGATAACCGCCGTGACGTAGGGCTTATGATCTCCAATGACCCAGGCGTCCTTTAGGTACGGGCTGAATTTCAATCGGGCCTCTAGGAATTGGGGCGAGGACTTGGAGCCGTCGTTGAGGATCATGATATCCTTGGTCCGGTCGAAGACGACCAGGTGTCCGTCTCCATCGATGAATCCCGTATCGCCGGAGTGCAGCCACCCATCCCTTAGGGTATTCCCAGTCTCCTCGGACATCTTATAGTACCCCTGGAACACAGAAGGGCTCTTTGAGATGATCTCCCCCTCCTGGGTGATCCTCACCTCGGTCTCTGGAATGGGCTTTCCCACCGTGTCGAACTTAACGTCACCGTTTCGGTGGACCACCGAGATGCCGGCGATCTCGGTCTGCCCGTAGATCTGTTTCAAGTTTACCCCGATGGCGTGGAAGAAACGGAAGTGGTCCGGTCCCATGGCGGCCCCTCCGGTGTAAGCATTTCTCACCCTGCTCAGTCCGAGGTGGTCCCGGAGCTTTTCGTGGCACCAGAGATAGGCCAGGTAGTTAAGGAGACCCCAATACCAGGGGATGGGTTTCTTCTCGAACTTCAAGTCGGCCACGTGGTAGCCGATCTTCATGGCTAGCTCGTAGGCCTTACGTTTTAACCACGTGGCGTCCAGATACTTCACCTGTACCGTTCGGGTATACTGTTCGTACAGCCTCGGGGGTGCGAACATGACGTGGGGCCCGATTTCCCTCACGTTTTCCTGGGATGTCTCGGGCTCCTCGGGGAAGTTGATGGTGAATCCCACCTGAAGGCCGCAGGAGATGGACATCATCTGCTCCCCAATCCAGGCAAAGGGCAGGTAGGAGACGAAGTCATCGGTCTCGTAACAGGGGTCCACCCGCATCAAATTCCGACCCATGGTAAGCATGTTGTAGTGGGTAAGCAACGCCCCTTTCGGTAATGCCGTTGTCCCGGAGGTGTAGAAGAGGAGACAGATATCATCCCCCTTCCCCTGGTTCACCACATCCTCGAAGAGGCCCGGTTTTTGGTGATCCAGTTCTCTTCCCAATTCCTGGACCTCTTTGAGGCTGATGAGTATTGGATCATTGTAGTTCCTCATTCCCTTTGGATCATCCCAGATGACCGTGGTCAGCTTGGGGCATTGATCCTTTATGGCCAGGGCCTTATCGACCTCTTCCTGTCCCTCGGCAAAGTAGAACTTGGAATCGGAGTGATCGACGATGTACTGAACCTCATCCATCAGGCAGTCCTGAAAGAGCCACACCCCGATGCCGCCGGCACACATGGCGGCCATCTCGGCCCATAGCCCTTCGGGCCGATTATCCCCGATCATGACCACCTTATCGCCCCTTTGCAACCCCAGGGAGACCAACCCCAAGGAGAGGAACTTGACGTTTTCCAGGTACTCCCTCCAGGTGTAGGGAATCCAGACGCCGAACTCCTTCTCCCTCATAGCCACCTTCTGTTCCCCGAATGTTTCAGCGTTCTTGAGGAATAGTTTGGATATCGTGAGATCGTGGGTAATCTCGATTTCTCCCGGATACCCTTTTTCATCGTCGGGTGACATAGAGCTCCTCCACTTCGCCCAGATACGCCTTTATCACATCGGGGTGGTTCTGAATCTCTTTAGGGGTCCCTTCGGCGATCTTCTCGCCGAAATTCAAGGCCATAACGCGATCCGACAAATCCATCACCACGCCCATATCATGCTCGACGAGGACGCAGGTTACCTGCCAGCGTTCTTCCTCATTGATATCCAGTATAAACCTCGCCATGTCCTCTACTTCCTCCAGGTTGAGGCCTGCCAAGGGTTCGTCCAGCAGCAGTATCTTGGGGTTGAGCGCCAGGGCCCTGGCCAATTCCACCCTCTTCTGCATCCCGTACGGAAGCATCCCGGTGACGTGGTTTCTGATGTGTTCGATTTCCAGGAGGTCGATGATCTCCTCTTCGATAAACGTTCGGCTTTCAATCTCCTCCCGGGCCGTCTTTCCGAAATAGATGGAACCGCTGAGGATACCTGATTTGAGATGGATGTGTCGGCCCAACCGGATGTTGTCCAGAACGGTCATCCCCTTGAAAAGCTCTATCTTCTGAAAGGTTCGGGAGATGCCCATCTTCGCCCTCTGATGGGGGCTGATGCCGGAAATCAATTGCCCGTCGAAGAAGATGCACCCCCTTTGAGGACGGTAGAGGCCGTTGATACAGTTCATCATAACGGTTTTTCCGGCACCGTTGGGGCCGATGAGGGAGAAGATCTCCCCCGGTTTTACCTCAAAATTGACACCCGTGAGGGCAGCAACACCCCCAAATGCCATGTGGATATCCTCCACCTTTAGAAGGAATGTGTCGCCAGATCGTGCATCATCTTGAGCCATGTACATCTCCTGTTGTTCCTTGGGCCCACATCTGTGTTTATGTGACTAAACAGTATTCATTTTTTCATCGGCTCAACGCTTCGACTTTTATCCGCGCCCAAGGAGGATGTGACAACGATGCTAGAAGCTGCTGGGCTGGCGTCATATTCCCTTTATTTACATATTGACGGTAGCGGAATTAAAAAGATCAGCAACTCAGATGATTTGAGGCGTCGTTTTATTATCAGATTGCTCCGTATTTGTCAAGGGAAAAACAAGCAGTTTACGTAATGTGGCGTATGGTGGAGACCTGTGTGCCAAGGGGCTTTAGAGGGAAGACGGGGGAAACGGTCGTCATTCTATTTGCCAACCATTACGTCTTGAAGGTATAGAGAACGGCCACGATTTTGGTCTCTCTACCCTTGTGGCACTGAACCCGGTGGGGAATGGTGGAATCGTAGTAGATGGAATCGCCCGGATAGAGGACATCGGTGTGATCGCCGAGGGTTACCTCCATTTCGCCTTCCAAGACAAAGATAAATTCCTCTCCCTCGTGCGTGGACGTCTTGGTGGGTTTAACGGTTGCAGGCTCCAGAGTCACAAGGAAGGGTTCCATATGCCTGTCCTTCTTTTCGAACCCCAGGGACTCGTAGGAATAACCGTATTTCACCCCATCCTTGGAGGCGAATCTGGATACCTTTTTTCGTTCATCCTTCCTCACTATGGTATAAGGTTCGCCGGGCCCCTCCCCAAAGAAGTAGCCCAGACTAACGTCCAGGGCCCTCGATATCTTGATGAGCGTCCCAAGGGAGGGGGAAATCAGGTGGTTCTCCATCTGTGACAGAAGCGCCGTTGAGAAACCCGTCAAATCGGCCATTTCCCTCAGGGATAGGGCCTTTGTTTCCCGGAGCTCCCGTATCCTCTCACCGACTTTCATCTCGACAGGGGTTCTTTCCTCTCCCATACGGGTCCTCCTTGTGGCTGATTGCAAATCGATGGTTCATCCCGTTGGCTTTCCAGTATTCCGCCTTGCCCATACAGGAATTTCCCATTGTTTCAGAGATCTCTTACAGATCCCGGATAAAGTCCCTCCCTTTCCTTATGGCCTCCAAATTGGAGGGGATCATGCCATGATGGCGTTCGTCCAGGACGTTGGCGAGCGCATCTGGTATCGAAGCCTCTCTGATTACCCGAGTCTTCTCGGCATATGCCCCAAGGGCAACCATGTTAGCCAATTTGGCGTTGCCCAATTGAGCGGCGATCTCGTTGAGCGGTATGGGGAGCAGTTCGACTTCCCTCCTCGAGGCCTTTTTAGGATCAACGAGGGATGAGTTTAAGAGGAGGAATCCCTTTGGTTTCAGGTGATTTTCGAACTTCACCAGGGAAGGTGGGTTCATGATAATGGCGGAAAGGGGCTTACCGATAATGGGAGAGCCGATCTCCTTGGTCGAGATTACCACGGTGCAGTTGGCCGTCCCTCCCCTCATCTCGACGCCGTAGGTTGGCAAATAGGTGACGTGCTTGCCTTCCTTCATGGCCGCACAGGCCAGGATGTTGCCGATCAAGAGGATACCCTGTCCCCCGAATCCCGCGACAATGACGTCATAGTACATAGCTCAGTTCCGCTGGTTTATCTGGTTTGTATGGTTGATCTGGTTTCTTTGGTCTATCTGGTTAACGAGATAAACGAATAGAACCAAATAAACCAAAGAAACTAGATCAACTAAATACTCTACAGGTAATCCGCCATGGTTCTCTCTTTGAATACCCCCAGGGGAAAGTAAGGGATCATGTGATCCTCCACCCTCTTATTTGCCTCCAAGGCCGAGAGGCCCCAATTAGTGGGACAGGCCAGAACGAACTCGACAAAGGAAAACCCAATTCCGTCTATTTGCATTTGGAAGGCTTTTCGGACGGCCTTTTTGGCCTTCATGAGGTTGGGGGGTGTATTGACGGCTACCCTGGCCACGAAGGCGCTTCCTTCGAGAGTTGCGAGCATTTCGGCCATGCGAATTGGATAACCGTCCTGCCCGAAGTCTCGACCATAGGGACTCGTGGTCGTTTTCTGTCCCAAAAGGGTAGTTGGGGCCATTTGACCTCCCGTCATACCATAGACTGCGTTGTTGGCGAAGATTATAGTGATGTTTTCGCCCCGATTTGCCGTATGAACGACCTCGGCAATGCCAATGGAGGCGAGGTCTCCATCGCCTTGGTAGGTAAACACGATTCGGTCTTTTCTCGCCCTTTTCAGCCCTGTGGCAACGGCAGAGGCCCTCCCGTGAGGCGCCTCTACGACATCGATATCGAAATAGTCGTAGAGGAAGACGGAACAACCGACGGAGGCTACCCCAATGGTTTTGGCCTGAATGCCGAAGAAATCTATGGCCTCGGCAACCAAGCGGTGGGCGATTCCGTGGTGACATCCCGGACAGAAATGGAAGGGGACATCCTTCAGGCTTTCCGGCCTCTTAAATGCCTGTCTCACGAGGATCAAGCTCTCCGGCGGCTTACTTCCTGTGTTCATAATTCCTCCGTCTTTGTCCTATCTTCGAAGAATCTCCATGGTATTTGTGACCTCTTTAGATATCGCTCGCGCCAGTAGCCTCCAGTAACAGAGAAAATGACGAGAGATAATGGGTCATTCTCTAATCGGGATAGTATTTCTTGATTTCGCCGAGGATCTCTTCAGGGGTGCAGAGAGATCCCGGCGGCCGACCATGGAAGTAGACCTGGGCATCGCCTTTCACGGACAATCTGACGTCCTCAACCATCTGTCCGGTATTGAGTTCCACCGTCAGAAAGGATTTAGTGGATTGAGAAATAGAGTTGAGGGCCTTTTGAGGAAATGGGAAAAGGGTAATGGGCCTGAACAGTCCCACCTCTAGTCCCGCATCAGCGGCCATCTCCATGGCTGTTTTAACGACTCTTGAGACGCTACCGAAGGCAACGACAACCAAATGCGCCCCATCTATGCTCCTGGTTTCAAAGATAACCTCTTTCTTAGCCACCCTCTGATACTTTTCGTACAATTTCCAATTGTGTTGCGTCAGTTCGCCGTCGCTCAGGTAGAGCGATTTCAATATGTTGGGTTTTCTCCCCTCAGCGCCGGTCAAGGCCCACGGCTTTGGAATGGCCTTTTGTTTCTCGGGTTTTCTTCTCACCATGGGTTCTTTCATTTGGCCGATGAGGGAGTCTCCCAGGATCAACACGGGATTCCTATATCTATCGGCGAGGTCGAATGCCTTCAGGGTCAGGTTGTAGATCTCCTGAACGGAGGATGGAGCAAGCACGATCATCCGATAATCCCCATGGCCGCCGCCCCTTGTAGCCTGGAAATAATCGCCCTGGGAGGGGGCTATTCCACCCAATCCAGGACCGCTCCTGGACATGTTCACGATAACTGCCGGCAGCTCACTTCCGGCCATATACGATATGCCTTCTTGCATCAAGGAGATGCCGGGGCTAGAGGAAGAAGTCATAGCCCTAACGCCTGCCGCCGATGCCCCTAGAAGCATATTAATGGAGGCAACCTCGCTTTCAGCCTGGATGAACTCTCCTCCCAATCTCGGCAGATGTTTGGAGAGGTACTCTGGAATGTCATTTTGCGGGGTTATAGGGTATCCAAAATAGAGGAGACATCCGGCGTCAATGGACGCCATGGCCACGGCCTCGTTTCCCTTTACCAGTTCCCTTTCCATCAAAGATTCCTCGACGACTATTTCCACACGGCGATAGCTATATCCGGACAGATTTCAGCGCAGAGGGCGCACCCGGTGCACTTGCCGTCGGATTCCCATTTCGCGAAAAAGTAACCATGACCATTGATTTCATCCCCAATGGCGATAAGCTCGTGAGGGCACACCACGGTGCACAGGCCACATCCCTTGCATCGTTCCTTATCGATTTCGATTCTGGTCATAATTCGCAGGCCTTCAACCCCATTTCTTCAAGTATATCATTCAATTAGCGACTAAAGTCAAGGTCACCGTAAGGGTTTTGGATCCCACGGGAATTTTCCCTTGACAAATGACGTTCGATTGGGACATGTGGTAGAGTTGGGACGCGCCTTCATTGCGAGGGGGCGAACACCTTACTGTTTTATGAAGGAGTGGAGGCGGGAACGAGGAGACAATGCATTAAGGGTAAATCAAACCAAGAACCCAGAGGAGAGGAGAACATGAGAAAGGTTTGTATGATAAGTCTTATCGCGACGGTGGCAGCCTTTTTCATCGGCTCCGGGATTGTCAAGCCCCCTGCCGCCCATGGCGGGCTCAGGTTCGTCACCATCGGGACCGGTGAAGTTACTGGGATCTATTACCTCACGGGTGGCGCCATCGGCAGGATCGTAAACAAGAAATCGAAACAGTACAATCTCAAGGTGACTGTTGAGTCCACAGGCGGATCCGCCTTCAATGTCAACGCGGTCATGACAGGGGACCTCGAGTTCGGGGTCGTTCAGTCTGACCGTCAGTACCAGGCGATAAACGCCCTGGCTGAGTGGAAGGAGAAGGGAGCCCAAAAGGACCTTCGTGCGATTTGCGCCTTTCATCCCAGGGCAATAACGCTCGTGGCAGGAGATGACACCGGCATAATGAGCGTCAAAGACCTGAGGGGTAAGCGCGTGAACATCGGGAACCCCGGCTCTGGACAGCGACAGAACTCCATCGATATCCTTAACTATTTTGGGATTGATTGCGAAAAGGACATGCAGGCGGAAGGGGTAAAGGCCGTCGAGGCCCCGAAATTTCTTCAGGACGGGCGCATTGACGCGTTCTTCTACACGGTGGGCCACCCCAACGCGAATATTAAGGAGGCCACCTCTGGCCGAAGAAAGGTTCACATTATCCCCATCACTGGCATCGAGGAGATGTTCAAGAAGTTCCCCTACTACGCACCGGTCGTTATACCGATGAAGCACTATCCCACGGCCACGAACAAGGAGAAGGAGGTGCCGAGTTTTGGCGTGAAGGCTACCTTTGTCACTTCGATCAAGGTACCCGAGGATATCGTGTACGCCATCACCAAGGAGGTTTTTGATAATCTGGAGGATTTCAAGAAGCTCCATCCTGCCTTTGAAGTCCTGACAAAGAAGAATATGATGGAGGGGTTGAGCGCCCCGTTGCATCCTGGAGCCCTCAAGTATTTCAAGGAGGCGGGGTTGATGTAAGGGTTACCACGGAATATCGGAGAGGCTTGGGAAATCGTTCGGGACATAAAAAGAGTTCACCTCATGGAAATGATACCCTCGCGAAAGGCCTTCCGGTCTCGAAATGAGGAGGACTGGCAATAAACAGAACGAGATATCTGTTCGCGATCTTTTTGATAACGATCTTCGCTTTGTTTTCACCTCTTTGTGACTCTGCCTCAGCCCAGGAGCGGTTCATTGACAATGGGGACGGCACGGTGACCGATACAAAGACCAATTTGATGTGGGCGCAGTGCGATAACATGGGGAATATCAATTGGCACGGCGCCAAGGCCTATTGTGAACGGATGATCCTGAGTAGGTATGAAGACTGGAGCATGCCGACCATTGACGACTTGGCTACCCTGTATGATCCAAATGAGAAGGGATATAAGTCCGATTGTGGAGATCGGGTACGGGTGACCCCCAAGATCGATCCAAGCTGTGGTTGGGTATGGGCGGTAGATGCCAAAACCGTCTCCGATTATGCGTTCAATTTTGAAAGGGGATCCCGATATACTGATCGTATGGTACACAAGAGAAACTACCGAGCGCTGCCCGTTATGACGATAAAGTGAAGATCTGAGCTAAAGAAAGAGCGTTCGATCATTTCAAAAGTCAGACCTGTCTATTCTTCTCCTTTCCCCAATTTCCCTCGTCTTTCAGAGATGAAATCATTGGCAAGCTCAGGCCATGAATTAACCGTTTCGGGACAAGTCAAGGGGAAAAACGTGTGAGGGTGGAGGCAGAAGGACAACTGCCAATGAGTTGATTGGTTGTATTAGTTTGATTGGTTTTATTGGTTAAAAACGGAAGGTGCAAATGTCAAAATCCAAATTTCAAATTAAGTTCAAATGACAAATGACCACTGGTAAATGCCAAATGTCAAAGTTCGAAATCCCTGTAAAGGTGGAAAAACGAACTCTGAGCGCGAATCAAAGATTTTTTCGCCAAGTCTTGGGAACGAAGGAGCGGCTCAAGCGATTTTTGTAGGGAGTGAACGTTGGAATGGTCGAAAAAAGATTTTTGAGCAGCGAGGAGCGAGTTTTTTCGAGATTTCAAGGGAGAGAGTGGAGGCGGAAGGCGAAAGGCCAAATGACAAATAACTCATAACGAACACGGGAAACGGACACGAGCACGAAACACGAACACGAACAGTGAGCGAAGGGACAACGGAGTTCCCATAAAATTCGGGAAACCCCGGGGGAATTTTCCTTGACACACGTTCTGTACATAGTAAAGTTCTTGGTGAGATCCTATTTTAGCCACCACAATGTATTGAAATTGCTTTGAAATTATTAGCCGTTACACGCAAATTGGTGGATTTTGTTATGACCTTAAGGCCCCTCCTTCATTCCGTTATCATTTTGGGCATAACGATACCGTGCTTTGGGCAGAGTGGACTTCCCTTTTCCATTCGAGTGGAAAGCCTGGAGAGGGAGGAAGTTTTAATCAATCTCCCCGGCAAACCGGGAGACCGGTTTCATATCCACTACATCCATTCCTCGGACAAAACCCCCATCCAAGATACGTTTGAAATAGGCAGAATGGGAGAAATGATCCTCATCGAAGAAAAATTCTATTGGTACGGGGCAGGTCTGGAATTCATGAGTTGGGAAAAGGCATCAATCACCCTTGAGGACGGGAGTATCAAGGTTCACCTTAATCGCCATTTCCCCTCTCTTCGTTTAAGGGTGGGGAGGGTGGCGAATCACACGCTCGTTTTTAATGCGGTGGCCCTCCCACTGGACGAAATCGCAAGGCCCGGCGAACTGCTGAAGATATGGGTTGCTCCGAGGGATCAGTTCTAATGGGGAAAGAGGAACTCATGGGGGAAGTGGGAAAAGACGGAGGGATAAGGGAAGACCAAGAGGGCTTACGCAAAGCCAAGGAGGTGATGGAGAGATTTGAAAGAAAGAGAGAACTTCCCGGCCTCATGGGTTTGGGTGTCACCACCATAGCCGTGGGTGCCTCTCTTTATCACCTCTCGTACGCATATCTCCACCCATTTTTCGCATTGGATCACAGAGCCATTCACTGGGGATTCATGTCTTCCCTGATCTTCTTACTCTACCCCTTTTCCAGAAGGATTTCTCCGAAACAGAGACCGAGTCTTTTCGATCTCGTTTTTTGGCTGACCTCTGCCGGAATCTGCATCTGGATCTTCATCAACTCTTTTGACATAATGAACAGGGCTGGAAGATTTCTCGATGTGGATGTGATCGTCGGGTCGACTCTCATCATTCTCGTCCTTGAATCCGCCAGGAGATCCACGGGTTGGCCCGTTCCCATCGTAGCTATTTCCTTTTTGCTTTACGGCCTCCTCGGCCCATACCTGCCTGAATTCCTTATCCATAAGGGATATAGTATTAAAAGGCTCTCAACGTACCTTGCCCTCTCCACCGATGGGGTATTCGGAGTCCCTCTGGGCGTTTCTGCTAGCTTTATATTCTTATTCATCCTTTACGGTGCAATCCTCCAAAAATCAGGAGCCGGAAAATTCTTCACCGATTTTGCCTTCGCCCTTACGGGATGGACAAGGGGTGGCCCGGCCAAAGCGGCGGTCACCTCCAGTTGTTTTTTTGGCATGATCTCAGGTAGTTCTGTAGCCAACACGGTGACCACGGGATCGTTCACGATCCCTCTCATGAGGAAAACGGGTTATCCTGCCCATTTTGCCGGAGCGGTGGAGGCCTCCGCCTCGACAATGGGACAGATCATGCCACCCATCATGGGCGCAGCAGCTTTTCTCATGGCCGAGTTTCTCGGAATCCCTTACATCAAGGTCTGTATCGCTGCGGCGATCCCTGCGGTGCTCTCTTTTTTCGCTACCTTCATGCAGGTCCATTTCAAGGCCGTCCTGATGGGAATAAAAGGAATTCCCAGGGCAGATCTTCCAAGCATTAAAGAGACATTATTCAATGGATGGCATCACCTCATTTCTATCGTCCTGCTGGTCTACTTTCTGTCATTGAATTTCTCACCCGAGAGGGCAGTCTTCTGGGCGATTCTCGCGACCATCGCCTGCAGCTACATGAGAAAGCACACTCGAATGAGCCTTAAGGATATCTTGGAAGCTTTTAGACAAGGCGCCACTGGTTCCGTGGAGGTGGCGGCTGCATGCGCCGCCGCTGGTATCATTATCGGGTGTATCACCGTGACCGGGCTGGGCCTAAGGTTTTCTTCTCTCATCGTAGACCTTTCAGGGGGCCATCTGGTGCTGGCGCTGCCATTTACGATGCTCGCGTGTCTGGCATTGGGGATGGGGGTTCCCACCACTGCCCAATATATCATCATCTCAGCACTCGTCTCGCCCGCCCTCATCAAACTGGGGGTGGTCGCCATTGCAGCCCATCTCTT
>Ga0209636_10002830_pt1 | contig 17700 bp, 15 predicted proteins | sample DeeMarSWOR152_54_FD_187464 | JGI IMG/M metagenome (GOLD analysis project Ga0209636, IMG submission 187464) | Marine sediment microbial communities from White Oak River estuary, North Carolina - WOR-1-52-54 (SPAdes) (version 2) | ecosystem: Environmental > Aquatic > Marine > Intertidal zone >... | reverse complement strand
GGAAACAGAAGGGAAGAAGTGTAAAGAGCAAAAGAGCAGAGTCGAAAAGGAAAAAGAAGAAATTCAGAAAGAATGGGAGGCCCTGCTGAGAAGCACGGGCGAAGAGGAGAATCTAAAAACATCGCTGAACGAGAAAAGACAAAACCTCTCGTCCCTGAACAAAATACTGGAGCAGATCGGCGAGTTTACCTACGATCCAAACACGCATCAGGGGCTGAAATCGGAATTCGAAGAATTAGAAAAGGTCAAAGAGGAATACACGCAGATTACTCAAGATGTAAAAAGACTGCCCGGGGTTGAGCAGGAGATGAAAACCATCACCGAAAGGATCGATCTTCTTGAAAAAGAAGAACAGAGCCTGGATAAAAAGATCAAGGAACTGGACTTCTCTGAGACAGGCTTTAAGGAAAGCGAAAAGAAATTCGAGGAGTTAAGGGCCACAACCCATCAAATCGAGTTTTCGTTGAAAGATTTGATTCATCAGGCAGAGATTCTTCAAAATGAATTGAGAAGGATAGAGTCAGATATCGAGGAGACAAAAAGAGGGGATAGAGAAATAAAGCAATTTCAGGAAGAAAGACTCTACCTGGAAAAGCTGGATGACATCTTTTCCAACTTCAGGGTATCTTTAATCGACAGAATAAAGCCTACTTTGTCTGGATACGCCCGGGAACTTTTCGAAGATCTCACTGACGGCAGATACCAGGATTTTGAGCTGAATGAGGACTATGAGATATTCATCTACGACAATGGAGAGAAATTTTCAATTGAGAGATTCTCAGGAGGGGAGAAGGACTTAGCCAACCTCTGCTTGAGGCTGGCAATATCCTTGATGATTTCCGAATCGAGCGGGGTAGATTTTTCGTTCATAATACTGGATGAGATCTTCGGATCCCAGGATCAATCCAGAAAAGAGAGCATCTTGAACGGTTTAGCCAGGTTAAAGAACCGGTTCAGGCAGATATTCTTGATCACCCACATCGATGACATAAAAGATTCGGTGGAGAACCTGATAACCGTACAGGAAAACGAGGACGGTACCAGCCGGATGCTGCTGCAGTAGTTATTGGTTCATAGTTGTTGGCTGTTGGCAAATCTGCACGATAGAACAGGTTGTCCCAACCTGTGAAACCCCCTGGGGAGAAAAATCTCTAACTCACGTAGGTATGGCCGAAGCCATGCAAAAGGGACCTTGAGTGCTTTTTGCTCACCCCTGACAAGAATTTGAGCAACTCGGTTAACTATGTTTTGTATTTCCGATAATACTAATGATCGAAGCTCAAAAACTGAAGAATAAGCCAAGAAAGCAGGTGAGATGATGTCATCGGTGTTGGTTATAGATGATAAGGAATCGGTAAGGCAGATGCTCTCCAAAACGCTGGAATCGGAAGGCTATGAGGTGGATGTTGCTCCGGACGGAATGGACGGTTTGAGAAAGGCCAAGGAGAAAAGATTTGACCTGGTTCTAACCGATCTGAAGCTGCCCAGAATGGATGGTCTGGAAGTCCTCTCTTCCATGAAGGAATTAGATCCCGACATTGCGGTTATAGTCATGACTGCTTATGGGACCATTGAGACCGCAGTGCAGGCCATAAAGCAGGGCGCGTTCGACTACCTGGCAAAGCCTTTTGATCCGGATCACCTTAATTTTCTTATAAAACGAGCCCTGGAAAACCGAAGGCTTCTGGCTGAGAACGTCCTTCTGCGTGAGGAGCTGGCCCACAATATGGGGTACTACGAGATTATTGGAAAATCGCAGAAGATAAAAGAGGTCTCTCGATTGATTAAGAAGGTTTCACCCTCCGACAGCACGGTTTTGCTGTTAGGGGAGAGCGGGACGGGAAAGGAGCTTTTTGCGCGTGCCATTCATAGTCTGAGCAACAGAAAGGACGGACCCTATGTGGCCATAAACTGTGCCGCAATTCCCAGAGAGCTTTTGGAGAACGAGCTTTTCGGATCTGAAAAGGGCGCGTACACCGGTTCGGTGACGCGTAAGATGGGGAAATTCGAGATCGCTGAAGGGGGCACCATATTCTTAGATGAGGTGGGTGATCTGGACATCGCCCTGCAGGCTAAGCTCCTCAGGGTTTTGCAGGAGAAGAGATTCGAGAGATTGGGCGGAACTAAAACCATCAGCGTCGACGTGAGATTGATCGCCGCATCGAATTTCGATCTGAAAAAGGCTATAGAGAAGAAGACCTTCCGAGAGGATCTTTACTACCGGCTGTCTGTTTTTCCGGTTTCCATCCCTCCTTTAAGGGAGAGAAGGGAGGATATCCCTGAACTGGCAAATCATTTCATCAACAAGTATTGCCACGAGATGAAAAAGACTCCCAAAAACATTTCCAGGGAGGCCATGAAGTTGTTAGAGAAATATCACTGGCCGGGAAACGTGAGGGAGCTAGAGAATACCATAGAGCGGGCAATTATTTTGTGCGAGGGTAAAAAGGTTCTGCCGGAACATTTGGCCATAAGGATTCAAAACACAAACGAGATTCGCCTGAGAGAAGGCGCAGGACTAAAAGAGGTAGCCCAGCATGCTCAGGCAGAAGCTGAAAAAGCACTAATCGTGCGGGTATTGAACGAAACCAGAGGCAACAAAAGAAAAACAGCGGAGATACTCAAGATCGATTACACCACTCTTTTCGACAAACTCAAGAAGTACAATATAGAATACTGACTTATCTCCATTTTTTTGCACTTCATGATTATTGGTCGTTGGTGGTTAGTTTTCTTAACTAACCACCAATAACTAATAACCAATTACTGACATGGCGGCGGTCCGGATTTCAAAACGTGGTTGATCAGATATACAATATCGGAGATATCTACGTCCTGGTTGCAGTTGGCATCTCCTACCCACAGAGGCTCTGGTGCGGCTCCTGATTTGAAGATATAATTTGCCAAAAGGACTATATCTTTGATGTCGACAACCCCGTCCAGGCTCGGGTCTCCGGTTAAGACTCGAACCAGAGTAACATCTTGTATTGAGGGTCGGTTTTGTGCGACTGCGATATCTGAGATGGTTTCTGTATAATACCCTTCTTTAGAAACCTCAAGGGTATAAGTCCCTGGCAAAACCAGCCACCTGTATCGTCCGTATACCGGCTCCGAGGTCCGTTCACTCATTGGGGGGCTGAAGCGCTCGGCTATCTCCAGAATCCTTATTACGGCTTCCAGGGGCGGACCTCCGGCAGAATCGGTCACAAGTCCTGTAATACTCGATCCGTGAACACGCTGCAAAAGATACAAAGCTCCCGGCCTGTTTTTCAGATAGACCGATTTGACCTGATGCCCCGGCGGTATGAAGAAGGGGTAGGGGAGGACCTCGACGATATAGTCGAAGGTTCCGACTTTTCCGTAAAGCCAGTTGGTGCTCATTCCTGCCAGCGCTCCGTTGTGGCCATAATCATAGGGTTGCTCTGCATCCTGTTTAGTGATCCTTGAGGCAATGTTGAAGGCTATGTCCCCCAGTGCGGGTTCGTCGGGCGCATAACCCGGCCCCCAGATCCAGGGATAGAATACAATCTCTCCATAGCTGTGATAGGAGATGGAGAGTGTGAATCTCTGAGCCAGTGCGAGCTCCCTTAAAGCCTGGGTCTCCAGTTCCGAAAAAGGGTACTCTCCCCGGTAATTATAGTGCCAGGGCTGATAGCTTCCGCCATACTCCCAGTTGAAGTCGTAGTTGCGGTTCAGGTCTACTCCTTCGGTGTAGCAGGTCCACCAGTCGCTGCACAGATCCTCGTGTATCAAGAGGTCCCCGTCCAGATCCCTTGCATTCTTTCGCCAATAAAGATTGACCTCGGAGGTCACTGCCGAGTGCCCGTCAGGGTTTAAGAGGGGAACAAACCATATCTCAGTATCGTCTATCCAAGACGTGATCTGGGGGTCAGAGCCGTACGCCGAGAGAAGATCCCTTATTAATCTCATGCAGATCTCCAGCCCCATCACCTCACAGGCGTGATGTACGCCATTGTATAGTACAGCTGGTTCATCTTCCTCAAGCCTTACGTTGTCTGAGATTTTGAATGCCCATATAATTCTTTTGCCCTGGGTTGAGACGCCGATGCTGTCCATCCGAGCCATGTCAGGATAATCGGTCTGTAAATCTTGAAGTTCTGTCACCATCTCCTCGTAGGTGTGATAGGCCGGATCAAAAGAGAGCCTCAGGCTCTTGAATTGTTCATCAGTCAGAAGGATGCTGGTTTCGAATCCTCTTTGATTGAGATCATTGACTTCTTCCTGAGTCAGAATTAAGTCCACCCATTTTTTACCTTCGCCGAATCGAGCTTCCATCCCGGCCTTCTTGAGCTCTTCCCAGTGTTGAGGGGTAGGAAGGTGTATGCGTACCAGCATCCTGGAATCCTCGCTGTCTCCATGAATAGAGGCAGAGTGTAAGAGGATTAGAAAAAAGGCGAGAACCAGCGAGTTTACAGGTCTGGAAATGATCCTTTTCATCTTGAAGCGTCAACCGGAGACTTTGCTTTATCGCAATCTCCAAGATATCCCGGAGCTGGCCGCCCTTTTTATGCTGACCCTGGATGTCTACCTTATCGGCATCGGGTCTGCTTTTTTAAAGCTCCCGAATATTGGAACCTTCCCATATTCTGTTGCAGCCGCACCATTTTTTACATGGCAGAACAGAAAAGACCATCACTTCACCGCGAGCCGCCGTCGCAGCGCCGCGCGTTAAACTCTTAACTTCTATGAAGTTATAAGGTGCCCTGCCTCCCCTGATCTTTTTTCTGCTTCGGCACAACGGTTGCTTTAAATCTGAAGTGCGTAAGAAGAAAAGGAGAGAACGATGATGACGAGATATTTTCGGGGCAACTCAAAAGGGATCACCCTTCTTGAGGTGATGGTTTCCATGGTCATACTGGCTTTCGGCATTCTGGGGCTTGCTCCCCTGATTGTCGTTTCCATGTACGGGAACTCTTACTCCAACGAGGTCACCTCAGCTAATGCCGTGGCTCAGGAGAGAATCGAGCAGTTGAGGGAGGTGGCAAGTTTTAGTCCGCTGCCCTGGCATCAGGTTTCAGCCGGCGTTCACGGCAAGTTCACCCGAACTACTGTGGTGGATGATAACACCACAGATGGATCTATTCCTGCCGGGGTATACAGGATAACAGTGGACGTGAGCTGGACCGATCAAAAGGGTTTGTCAAGAACCGTGAGTTATTATACCTATAAGGCCAAAAACTGAAGAGGATGGTCATGAGAAAAAGAGTCCTAAAAGATCAAAAAGGAATCACGCTGATCGAGATACTGATAGCTGCTTTGCTGACGTTGATAATTGGAGCGGCCGCTTTGGGATTCTACGTAACTCAGCACAACAGCTGGCTGGTGCAGGAGGACATCTCGGAGATGCAGCAGAACCTGAGAGTGGTTTTGGATGAAATCAGCAAAAACACCAGGAGGGCCGGATACGGCGTGCCCGCAGGCCACCCCACGATTTTGCTTCATTCAGACACTTTGACCCTGTTCTATCAAGATTCGCTTCAGATCGACACCGTAAAATACTACGTGTCCCGGGCAGATTCTCTCCACCCACGGTTGATGAGACAGATAAACGCCAACTATGCCCGTGCTTATGCCGAAGATATCGAATCTATCACATTCAGCCAGGCCGACAAGTTGATAACCATAACCGTCGTGGCCCGCGAGGGAAGAAGAGATCCTGAGTACACCGGAGAAGATCAATATCGGCGAAGGACTATTACCTCCAGGGCACTGGTCAGGAACAGAATTTGAAGCAACAAGGAGGCAAGAAGATGTTTAAGAGATTAAGAAGAGAGAATGGTTCAGCCCTGCTTCTGGCTCTTCTGGTGATGATCATGCTGACCTTCATCTATCTGGCTTCAGTTACCACGACCATCACCGACATGGACATCGCCGAGAACCAGAAGGATAAAACGTCGGCATTTTACATTGCAGAAGGCGGGCTGGAACAGGGGATGAGAGTTTTGAAGGATAACCCGGATATGGTGAATAACGACTCCCTAATGGCCGCGGTCAACGCTAGCACCTCGTTGGGCAATGGAGAGTTCCGGGTGAATGTGACTGGATCGCTTCCCTACAAAACCTTGACCTCAGGAGGGGCTTCCCAGGAAGGCAGAGGGCTGGTTCAGGTGATGGTCAAGAGAAAAAGGAATCCTGTTAACGTGTGGGATAATATCATCTTTGCTGGCTCCGGTCAGGCCGGCAACGCTATTGCCGGAAACGTATCAGTGCACGGCTCGGTCCACATCCTGGGTGAGGGGGAGCCCTTTACCGATGAAAACGGTAACGGGGCCTGGGATGCCGCTGACGAATTTATCGACCAAAACGGCAACGGAACCTGGCAGGCGCCTGAACCTTTGACAGTTGATCATGATGGAGATGGCAGATGGGATCCGGCCGAACCATATAGAGACGAAAATGGAAACGGAGAGTATGACGGCACTCTTGACGTATGGGACTTGGCTTTTGATGCAACCGGAACTGCTCACATGTATAATAATTATCAGAATATCAACGCCACCTTGGCTTCGAGACTTCCGGCCGTGGATACTACCACCTTTAACGGAGAGGTGGTGAATACTCTTGATTCGGAACTCAGGGTTAAGCACGGAAGGGTTAATCTTTCGGGAACAGCCACCATAGGGTTTCCTGACGAGACCGGTGGGGCTCCGCCCATTAAGGAGACTATCGATGGATCCTTTGTCAACGACGGGTTTGGAGGAGAGGCTGGAGCCTCTCAAGTTTACTCTGACAATGGTGTCCACGAGGGATACGATCTGGGAGATGCACTCTGTTTCCCCAGCCTTCTGGATTCCTACACTGATCCTAACACAGGCATCGAATACGAAACCTATAAGGATTATCTATATAATAACGCCTTGGTAATCTCAGGAGATGTAGTTTTAAAGCCGGGCCTGGCATTTGTCGAACAATCCAATTCCTACGGAAGTATCTCCATGGATGCCAACGGCAACTTGAATATCAATGGTATTGTCTATGTCACCGGTAATATCGCTCTGGATCCTGGATCGGGCCAGGACAGGCACACGCCGATTGTCTTCGACGGACGAGGCACTCTTGTCTCACGGGGGAAAACCGATATCAGTACCCACGTGCTCTCTGGAGGTCAGTTTCCCACCGATGACGTGATAGGATTCATCTCTGAAACCGATTTGAACATAGGTACTGCAGACGGAGATGCTCACCTGAATTTAATGGGAGCATTCTACGCTCAACACAGCATAACCAATGCTAAACAAAACCAGTTAGCCGGAGCTATGGTCTCAAACTACTTCTCGATTGCTGATGTTCCCGATGTGTTCCACGTTCCGGATCTAGTTGAGAACCTGCCTCCTGGCATGCCCGGCGGGGTGACCATCAATATCTACACCTATCGTGTGGTTCCTGGAACCTGGCGAGAACTATAAAATGAGGTGAGAAAAATGCAAAAGATGAAAAGCATAAAAGGGTTTACTCTGATGGAGCTGGTGATAGTGGCGGTGGCTATCAGCATAATCTCAGCTATCGCCATTCCTCGCTTTGGAAAGGTAATGACCAGGCTCAAGTTGAAGACGACTGCCAGGAATGTCACCTCAATCTTGAGGCTGGCCAGATCAAACGCGGTCTCCCAAAAGGGAGCTTTTGGGGTGCATTTTGACGTGGAGAACAGCCAGTACACTCTTTTTAAGGACGTAGTAAACCTCAGCTCGTACACCTACGAGACCGGGGACTCGGCATTGAAGTCATTTCTCCTGCCGGAGAACGTTAACTTTGGCTATGCCAGCTTCAATAACAGCACGGTCGTCTTCTTTCCCAATGGGTCCGCTTCCAGCAGCGGTATGGTCGATTTGTGGTGCTACGAGATCTATGATTACCTGTGGGTTGACGTTCTGGCTTCGACCGGCAGGGTGAAGCTGGTTAAAAACCCATACGAAGCCTATTATTGAAGTCACTCGCCAGCCGCGCCTACACTGAAATGGTCTGTCTTCCCCAAAGGGGGTCCGTTTCCCGTTCAAGAACCAACCGGCTGATCCGGCACCAAGGGTTTTTGCCCGGCTGAGAGGTGCGGCTTAACTCCCTGCATGGATGGGGGATACTTTTTGCCCACTGGATGAAAGGGGCCTTTAGATTGTCAGGAAAGCGGTTTCGAGCGGGCTTTTGTGCTGTATAAAATTTTTTCATAATATTCTTAATATTTGATAAAAAAAGTCGATAAGTCAAATAGTGAATTCGAACCTACTGGAGGAAAACGAAACCTGACCCATAAATCAGAGAGGCTGAAGTCTTATGATTTATAGAAAGAGACCAAAGATGCTGACCGGGCTGGACCTGGGAGCCAATTCCATCAAGTTGGTGAAACTGGAAGACAAGGGCGGCTCCTACAGCCTGGAGGCTCTGGGGATAAAAGAGATGTCAACAGACGTGATGGTCGAGGACGAGATAAAAGATAAGGATACGTTGATATTCCATCTCCAGAGTTTGATAGACCAGGTCGATCCCGGAACCAAGGACGTGGCCATATCCATTTCGGGCCACGGAGTGATCACCGATAAGATCCGCATGGACAGAAAGACCGGGGACGAGGCCGAGCAGGCTATCCTTTTTGAAGCGGAGCAGAGGAGCCCCTTTGACGTGGAGGACGTAACCGTCGATTATCACGTGATTTCAACCGACCAAGAGTCCCGAAAAATGGACGTGCTTTTGGTAGCAGCCCGCAACGAGTTTCTGAAAAAATACCTGGACCTATTCTTTGATGCGGGCCTGAATCCGGTTATCGTAGATACCGATGCTTTTGCCATTTTAAATGCCTATGAGATAAATTATGAAATCGATCCCCAGAAAATCACGGCCCTTCTAAATCTAGGTTTTGACACCGCCAACGTGATTTTCCTGAAGGACGGGACATATCATTCCACCCGTGATATTTCTCACGGGGTCCGTTCCGTGTATGAGGCGATAATGAAGGAATTTCGCTTGAATCCCGAGCTGGCTTTGAAGACCCTCAAAGGAGAGATGGAGAGCAGCATAGACCAGGACATGCTCAAAGCCACCATAGCCACCTCCGCTGAGGATCTGATTTCTGGACTGGAGATCGCTTTTTCCTATTTCAAAGGTTCAGCTGATGTGCCGGACGTAAATTGGATGGTTCTTTCTGGTGGGGGGGCTTTAGTTCCTTTTCTTCCGGAGTACATTCAGAGCAAGCTGAACATACCCATGGAAATAGGCAATCCCCTGCGAAACATCGAATACGATCCCGATCTTTTCAAGGAGATCGAGCCCGAAAAGATAGCACCCCTTTTAGCTGTAGCTGTCGGGCTGGCAGCCAGAAAGGTGAGATAACCATGATAGAGATCAATCTACTCCCGAAAGAGCTTCGCAAAAAGAGGAGAACTTTTGCCCTGGGCAAAAGCACCTATTACTTCCTGGGCGGAGCAGCCGCCGTGGTAGTCTTTATGATTTTGATTACTGCTTTCCAATCCCTTAAGCTCAAAACCCTGGACGAAAAAATAATGCAAGCCCAGAGAAAAAGGGAGCAGTTGAGGGAAAGCATTCAAATGGTGGACGCCATCAGCCAGCTCAAGACCAACATCCTGAAAAGGATGTCTGCCATAGAAAACCTGGATAAGAACCGCTCCACCTGGATCGAGGTTCTGCAGGAGCTAAGCGATAGAGTTCCGGAATATGTCTGGTTGTCTTCTTTCAAGGAGACTCCCAAGACATCGTCTCCCGCAGCAAATACTCAATCAGCCGCCTCAGATACCTCTCAGGACAGCTTGCAGCAGGTAACTCACCAACCGGTCTTCGTATCCCAGGTAACCATAGACGGATACAGTTTCTCCATCAACAATCTGGCTATCTTCATGATTAATCTGACCAGGTCCGATTACTTTAAGAACATAGAATTGAATTTCGTCAAAGCCGAGGCTTTGGAAAACCAAAAGATTTTTACTTTTCAGCTCTCCGGTGACCTTCTTTATGCCAGTGAAGCGGCCAAGGAGGCCAAAATCAAGCAGAAGATGAAAGAACCGGAAACCGGAAGCTAAGATTCAGGAGGACCAAATGGATCTGAGGGAGCCCAAATCACAAAAAATACTTCTGATTATTCTGGTAGGCTTCTTACTCATTTATTTTTGGCACGCCAGGTTCTACTCCAGCTATTCAAAGAAGATAGACGAAAAACAGCTGGAATACGAGGCTCTTTTGACCCATCTCAAGAAGGTGGAACTCAAGGCCAAAAGCATCGAGAGTCTGAAATCTGAATATCAGGATCTTTGGCACAGGTATGCGAAGGTGGAGAAGTTGCTTCCCGAGGAGAACCAGGTTCCTTTATTTCTGAATCAGATGCACACGGCAGCCCAGATGTCCCAGACCAGAATTATCGAGTTGACGCCCAAAGGCGTTACCCCGGTTAGCTTCTACAACGCTCTGGATTACACCGTGAAGGTGGAGGGGAAATATCACCAGTTGGGAAGATTTCTGTGCAACGTGGCCAATTTCCCGTTTTTGAACGACGTCTCTCAGGTCGCCATAGGTGGGCTGCCTTCCGATCCCAAAGGCAACGGACCAGCCAGATCCACGGTCACCTCGACTTTCAAATTGACCACATACTATATAAAGGAAGAAGAGAAACTTAAGAGGCTACAGTTATGACCAGACAAACAAGGAAAAGGGACAAAAAACTGTTAGGCAATTTTGCTTTGCTGTTGGCGTTTGTTTTGGCCGCGGCCGGTACGGTTCATTCAGCCTCGCTGATCACCAATCTCGGCCTGGAAAAGAAAGGGGATTTTACATATTTCACCATCTTTGCCCAGAACAAGATTACCTTTACACATTTCATTCTTCCGGCAAAAGACGATAAACCGCACCGGATTGTGGTGGATTTAGAGGATGCAATTCACAAGCTGCCCAGGAACAACTTCCGAAATCTTCCTTTAGGGATTGTTGAGGCCGTGAGAACAAGCCAATATCAGGCTGAGCCCAAGAAGATAACCCGGGTAGTGCTTGACCTGAAAGAGCCGGTGATATACAAGGTGGTTGAACAGGGTGGAGAAAACCAGGTGACATTCTCCCTTTCCACCAAAAAGGATCCGCCGTCCGCTTCCTGGGCTGCCGTTCCAGAAGCCCTGAAGACAAAAACCGAGCCCCCAAAAGGGATTAATGTTAAAAAGAAAGATAAGAAGGAATTGGCCGGGCAGGAACCGGTTTCACCGGTGGAGACCAAACCTTCAAAGGCGCAGAAAAAGTCCGAAGCAGCAAAGGGAAAACCTGCATTAGCGGAGAAAGCAAAAGACATCCCTGTTTCAGGGGAAAAACCGCAGATCAAGCAAACCGAGCCGGCGCCTGCTCCCGCGGAGGTCAAGAAGAGAGAAGACGAGAAAACGGTGAGCAAGGGGGTAGAGGTGGAAACAGAGAAAGGAGTTCCCAAAGCCGAAGAAGCGATGCACTTGCCAGCTATAGAGAAAGCCCAAGCTCCAGAGATGCCGTCACCTGAGCCAGTCTACTTACCGGCCGCGGATAGTTCAGTTCTCCAGGAACCACCCTGGCCAGTATCAAAAGAGGAGGAAGACGGAGCAGCCCAAAGGGAATCCCTGGTCTATTTGGATGAAGGAAGACGAGACCCCTTCATTCCCGTGACTGAGGAAATCGACTTTTCGTTCGGGGAGATACCTTTGCCCTCAGTGGAGAATTTGAGACTGGTGGGGACCATGGAAGACCAGGAGGGGTATAAAGCGCTGCTGGAGGATGACGTGGGATACGGTTACCTTTTGAAATCAGGCGACAAGGTCAAAAACGGATTCGTGGTCAACGTTTTCAATAACAAGATCTTTTTCCAGATAGAGGAATATGGTTGGTCAAGAGTAATTAGCTTGGAATTAGCAGCCGAATACTAAAAAGGAGAAGTAAAAAATGAGGAAGAAGAAAAGATATTTCAGACTCGTGCTGTTGGCAGTAGCCGTTTCCTTGATCCTGTTTTTGGCCTCCTCTGCTGGGCTGGCTAAACAGATTAAATCCCTGACCTTGAAAGACGCTGACATCAATGCGGTTCTGAGCTTCCTGGCCGATTACGGCAAGGTAAACATTGTGCCGACACCGGAAGTGGAAGGTTCGGTCTCCTTGACCCTGAATCAGGTGGCCTGGCGTGATGCTCTGGACATTGTGCTTAAGACCTACGGCTTGGCTGGAGTTCAGGAAAAAGGATACATTCGGGTTCTCCCCCTGAATCAATACATGCAGGAGGTCATGGAGCAGCAGAAACACAAAACCGAGCAGGAGGCTTTGGTATCTCTAAAGACCGAGGTGGTCAAGATCGAAAATGCGACAGCCGCTGAACTGGTCAGGCCGGTCAAGACGGTTTTGTCTTCCCGGGGCATGATCGACGTAGATGACAGAACCAATTCCTTGATAATCCGGGACATTCCCGAGAACATCACCCGGGCTAAAGACATGATTGCCACCTTGGATCGGGAGACAGATCAGATCGAGATAACTGCTCAGCTTTTGGAGATAGAGTCGCAGGCCCTTAAGGAATTAGGTATAGACTGGACCTTCTTCACCAGCAGGTATGGGCCGGAAAACGCCAACGGCGGCTACAAAACCAGCCACGAAGGTACGGTCGAGCAGATGGCCGATCGAGTAAGCGATCCGGTGGGAAGATTCACCTATACCACTGTCCAAGAGGACTTCGATCTCACCGGTACCATATCCGCTCTGATGAAGGATAATAAAGCCAAGCTGATAGCCTCTCCGGTGATAACTACCGTGGACAATAAGGAGGCTTTGATCCAGATGGGTCAGAAGATTCCGATCAAGCAGTTCGACGCATCCGGGAACGTAGTGATAAGCTTTGTGGAGGTGGGAACCATTCTCAGGGTTACTCCTCACATCACCTCAGAGAGCAGGATCCTGATGAACTTGAGGCCGGAACGCAGTTCATATCAGTTCGATCCCAACGGCGTGATCATAAATACCAACAATGCCGAGACCAACGTGGTGGTGAACAACGGTCAAGCTGCCGTCATAGGCGGACTAACCAGCCAGGAGAAGAAGACAAACAGAACCGGGCTTCCCGTTTTGAAGGATTTGCCCGTGATAGGTTATCTTTTCAGCTACTCTCAGGACGAGATATTGAACCGTGAGCTGGTCATAACCGTCACGCCCAAGATCGTGGAAAGGGGGATCACAGGGGGATTGGGTTCAACATTTGGATTGGAAGACAAATAGAGCATCTCTTAACAGTCAAGGAAAAAGTGGCTTCTGGATGTTTCTGGAAGCCACTTTTATTTTTTCACATAATGTTCCAAGGCATCTGCCGCATTTTACTTCAATCCTACTACATGATATCTTAGGCATCAAGGAATTCAGGAGCTTTGCCGCAAGCCGGAGGAAGTAAAACTTGCCCCAAATCCCGCAAAGCCGGAGAGGCTTGTTCCCATTTTTCTGTTGACTAAAACTCTCCGATTTAATAAGTTTGAAGCGAGATTCAATTACGTTTTATCCATGCGTATTCCAAGGATCGACAAAAGATCTCGCAGCCTCAAAAGGTACCGGCAGATCGTGGGGGTTCTGGTAAAATATGGGTTCGGGCACATTCTGGACCAGATGAGAATCGGCCCCTATCTCAGGATAGGGCGAAAATTCCTTGCCAGGGAAAAGCCGGAGATGGAAAAGCTCAACTATGCTCAGAGGATAAGGCTGGCCATGGAGGAGCTGGGTCCTACCTTCGTCAAGCTGGGTCAGGTTCTTTCCACGCGTCCTTTCTTGATTCCGCTGGAGCTGGTTATAGAGCTTTCCAAGCTGCAGGATGAAGTAGCACCTTTTCCTTTTGACCAGGCCAAACAGATAGTGGAAAGGGAATTGAGGGCACCGCTGGAACAGGCCTTCTCCTCTTTCGACGAATCTCCCGTGGCTTCTGCGTCTCTGTCCCAGGTTCACCGGGCCAGAACCAAGCAAGCAGAGGATGTGGTGGTCAAGGTGCAACGCCCCGGCATCAAGCCGATTATCGATACGGACATGGAGATACTGACCGATCTGGCCAACCTGCTGGAAAGGCACATTCCGGAGAGCCGGCAGTATCAGCCAAAAGCCATGGTGGACGAGCTGGCAAGGACTTTCAGAAGAGAGATAGACTTCAAGAACGAAGCCAGAAACATAGAGATCTTCGCCACCAATTTCAAAGAGGACGCCACCGTCTTCGTACCTCGTGTCTTCTGGGACAAGACCACCGATCTGGTTTTGACCATGGAGTACATTGCCGGGATCAAAGTCACCGACTTGGAGGAGCTCGAAAAAAGAGGCTTGGACAGAAAGGCAATTGCCAAAAACGCCGGGAAATCGGTGTTCAAACAGGTGTTTATCGATGGTTTCTTTCATGCTGATCCTCATCCCGGGAATCTGTTCGTCTTAGAGAATAATGTCATAGCGCCCGTGGATTACGGAATGACGGGCAAGCTATCAGAGACCACCATGGACGAGCTTTCAGAGCTTCTGATATCGGTGGTCACCTGGAATCCCAGGGGGGTGATCAAAACCTGGCAGAAAGCAGGGGTGCTGGAAAGCACTCCCGATCTGAAATCTTTGGAGGCTGATCTGACCGATTTCCTCTACCGCTATCACAAGATCCCGCTCTCCATGATCGATATGAAGACTCTGGTTAACGACGCTTTCGATATGGTGCACCGTCACAGGATTCAGCTTCAACCTGACCTTATGCTATTTGGAAAGGCATTAATCACCTATGAGGAAGTAGGCCGGATGCTGGACCCTGACTACGATCTGGTCACTGAGGCCTCCCCCTTTGTCAAGAGACTGTCACGGCGGAAGTACCACCCCAAGGTTATCCTGCGCGATATCGTGACGGTGCTGGAGGATCTCAGGGAATTCATTACTCCCTTGCCCTACGAACTGAGAAGGATTTTGGACAAACTTTCCCGGGGAGAACTCGGTTTTGAGCTTCAGCACAGAGGACTGGAAAAGCTGATGCTTCAGGTGGAAAGATCGGCCAACCGTTTGTCTTTTAGCCTGATTATCGCCGCCATCATCGTAGGATCATCCTTGATAATGCGCCTGGAGGTAGGCTACAAACTCCTGGGTTATCCTCTTCTGGGGATCATGGGCTACGTCTTCGCCGGGATACTGGGGGTCTGGCTGGTATTGGCCATGTTAAGGTCGGGCAAATTGTGAATTTCGGTGTCTGAAGGATAGAAAAATGACCAGAGCTCAAGTGGAACTACTGCTGAAGAAGTTTGTCGGGAGAATGAAAAGGGATTACCAGAAGAACCTGGTCTTTGTCATTCACCATGGAAGCTGGGCCACAGGCGAAGCCACTCCCGAGAGTGACATAGATTTCTTGGTCGGCCTCAAAAAAGTGGAGCGCGAGGATCTGATCAAGCTCAAAAAGATACTTCGGGAAAAGCAGTATCACAAGGCCACCGTGCTCCTTTTCTCTGCGCTGGACATGGAGAATTACATCCCTTACGGAAGGCATCAATTTCATTTCGGCGCTAAATTTCTCTACGGAAAGTTGTCCTTAGCCAAACCTACCAGGAGTCAGGAAATCCTGGAGATAAAAAAGCACGCAGACGAGATCGGATTCTGGGGCAGATATCTTTTCACTCACCGGCATCCCAGAGACAGGGTGGTAAGGAGCATCTACTGGAGACTCAAGGAGGTGATTATCTGCCTGAGAGTCTACGTCAGCCTCAAGACAGGCAAGTATCCGATAACAAGAAGAAGCCTGAAACAGGCCTTGAATGATTCCAAAGATAAGGAGTTAGTGCGGATCTCTGAAAACTGGATAAAACACCAACCAAAATTGATGAAAGACCCCGATCCGGTCTTGCTGAAATTGGCTGATTTTTCCCAGAGAACATTGAGAAAGCTGAAAGTCTTGTCCTCGAAGAAGCGGGCAAAAGCAGTTCCTTAACCACTTTGCGAAAAACAAAAGACACGGGAGGAAAGAGTGCCTGAAAAGAAAGTCGGATCAAAAAAGATCCCGGATATCAAGGTTGAAGTCAGGTCGGTGAAAGGCAAGTGTGCGCTGGGTCACAAAAGGGGAGACGTTTTCTACTTCAGGGGAGGCACTACTCCAGCGGAGTTGTGTGTCGAGGCAATGTTGACTGTTATCCCTACTGCCAGGACTCTGATGTTCAAGGGAACCCATTTCTGGGTGGAGGACCCGGACGCCATTGAGGTGTGCTGCCCTGATCCAGTCAACCTGGTAGTATTTGAGGTGAGAAGACTGAAAAGAGCCTGAACAGTTGTGGAGACGAACCTTCAGACCTGGCCTTAGACAATCTCCGCAGCGTGTCAAATTCAGCACAACCTGACTCAAGCCAGGTTCTGGATATTTTTGCTCTGGGCTGAAAGTGCTGCGCCAGAGAAACCAAGCCAATTTTGCCTTGACAACAGATTCTTTCTCACGTATAATTCCATTAGCACTCTATAGGAGAAAGTGCCAGGGCCGGAATGCAATCTTTTGTTATATAAGAAGTTAGAAACGGGCGTCTGAGCTTGAGAGATCTGTCTGATAGAGAAAAAGGTGTTTTGGAGGCTTTAGTTAATCTCTACGTGGCCACGGCCGAGCCGGTGGGCTCAAAGGCCATCGCTGATAGATTCAAGCTGGGCGTAGGTCCGGCCACCATCCGAAATACTCTCAAGGACCTGGAAGAAAGAGGATTAATCCAGAAACCTCATACCTCAGCGGGCAGAGTTCCCACGGATAAAGGGTACCGGGCCTATGTGGACAACCTGCTCAAACCAGAACAGCTGTCAGAATCTGAGGCTAAACAGATACAGGACGAGATGATGCTGGATTATGGGAAGGTCGAGGAGTTGATGGAGCAGACCTCAAAGGTTTTAGGAGAGATCTCAAAACAGTTGGGAGTGACTCTGGCACCCCGGTTTGACCAGGGCATTCTGACCAATGTAGATCTGATTCCCGTGGCGGACAGGAAGCTGCTGGTAGTTCTGGCTATCAAGTCGGGACTGGTGAGGAGCATACTGCTCGAAGCGGACTCCAGCCTGGAGACTCTGGCCCTGGAGAAGACCAAGAGCATACTGAATGAGAGATTGTGCGGTCTGAGCTTGGGTGAGATTAGAAGTTCCGTAAACGAGAGACTGAAGGAGACGCAAAGCGGAGACCCCAGACTGATAAAGCTCTTCCTCGACTCGTCAGCCGCCCTCTTGGATTTTGACCAAACAGAGCAGTTGCATCTGGGCGGAACGATCAACATCGTGAGCCAGCCTGAATTTAAGGACATGGAAAAACTCTCCTCCTTCATTGAACTCATTGAGCAGAAAAAGATATTGGCAGAGCTTCTGGCAGCAAAAGGGATAAAAGAGGGAATAACCATCACCATCGGAAAAGAAATCGACAGGGGCGAAATGGACTCGTGCAGTCTGGTTACATCCTCCTACGGGTCAGGTGACGTGAAAGGAATCATAGGAATCATAGGCCCGACGCGGATGAGATATGCCAAGCTGGTCAGCCTGGTCGATTACACAGCAAAGCTCCTGAACGATATATTGTCCAAACAGTAAAGGAGAAGGAAGTGTCCTCGAAAAAAGGGAAAAAAGAGAGCAAAGACTTAGAGGTCAAAGTTACTGCAAAAGAGGAGGCGAAAAAGGCTGAGAAAAAGCATGAAAAAGAAGAAAAGGAGATCGAAATAGCCCCCCAGCCCGAAAAGGAGGAGGAGGGATCAA
>Ga0209636_10002829_pt1 | contig 17701 bp, 11 predicted proteins | sample DeeMarSWOR152_54_FD_187464 | JGI IMG/M metagenome (GOLD analysis project Ga0209636, IMG submission 187464) | Marine sediment microbial communities from White Oak River estuary, North Carolina - WOR-1-52-54 (SPAdes) (version 2) | ecosystem: Environmental > Aquatic > Marine > Intertidal zone >... | reverse complement strand
GTTTCTCTTTGGGTACGGCTTCTTTCTTTTCGCCCTGAATGGATTTTCAGTAAGGGCGAGGTACATTTTACGCACTAAGCCTGCTGGAGAAATGGAGCTTATTCAGAACAGGTCGAAATGAACATACTGTTTATCTCGCTACTACTTCCTCAACCTTATGCGGATCATGCCAGCGCCTTTACTGTATTTAAGGTGATCAAACACCTCTCTAAAAGACACGATATCTCTTTGATCTCCTTTGTACTCAGTGAAAAGGAGAGGGAATTGGCAAGGCACGTCGGGCAATATTGCCGGCGTGTGGAGACCGTTCCTTTGCCTCAAAACCATTTCCGAAAACTGTGGGTTCGGGCAAACCTCCTGACGCTGACGCCCATGGCTGTCTCCTACGGCTACAGCAGGGAGATGAGGGAGAGGATACGCTCTGTGCTCAAACAGGATAGGTTCGATATTGTTGAGCTGGAGTATACCCCTATGGGACAATATATTTCTGAAATAAGGAGCTCGGCCACCGTACTTGCCATCCAGGACGTGATGTTTGTGGTTGCAAATAGATTTGTTAAGAGTCTCCCCTTCTCGAGGAAGAAGCTGGAATGGTTTATAGACGACCACGTGTGTCGCCGGTATGAGCCCCGGCTTCTGGCCAAATTCGACCGCGTCATCACCGTGTCTCAAAAGAGCAAGGAGCAACTGGTGGCATGTAACCCTGATCTGCGTATTTCGGTCGTGCCACCAGGAGTGGATGTGCCCGATGCACCGAAGACCCATACACCGGAAAAGGGGAGAAATCTAATCTTTATGGGAGCCATGTGGCGTCCGAATAATATCGATGCGGTACTCTATTTTTACAGGTCTATCTTCGGACTCATCCGAAAGGCAATGCCGGAAGTTACGCTTTACATTGTGGGAGGCTCACCCTCTGAGGAGGTGAAGCGCCTGGCCTCAGACCCGGGTGTTAGGGTTACTGGATATGTTGAGAATATTCATCCGTACTACATGGAATGTGATGTTTCCATTGTACCAATGCGCATTGCAGGAGGAATAATGTGTAAAGTACTGGATGCCATGGCAGCCGGGCTTCCAGTGGTAACAACGTCCCAGGGAAATGAAGGTGTCGGTGCCCGACCGGAGAAAGAGATCATTGTGGCCGACGATCCTGCAGAATTTGCCCAGCGCACGGTGGAACTTCTTAAAGACGGTCATCGGAGAAAAGCGGTTGGCCAAAAGGGGCTGGACTTCGTCAGGCGCAACTTCGGCTGGGACCAAATCATAGGGCGATTGGAGACCGTTTACCAGGAGTGCTTATCCTTCTCATAACCGAATAGGGTGGCGAAAGCTATGAAGATCACCTTTGTATATCCTGATACGTATCCCGATTACCCCAAATGGCCCGGGGGGTTTTATTTCGGCATTGCCTCGCTTTCCTCGATCCTGAAAGGAGAAGGGCACCAAACATCCCTTATTCATATTACCCAACCGATTAACAAGTATGATTTCATCAAGAGAATCAGGAGTGATGATCCGGATCTCATCGGATTTTCTTCTACTTCTCACCATGCTCGATTCGTAAAAGAACTGGCTTCCTGGCTGGTAGAGGCAAAAGTAGAGGTTCCCACCATCTACGGTGGTATTCACCCCACTATTGTTGCGGAAGAGTCTATAGCGATGGATGGTATAGATATGATCTGCCGTGGCGAAGGGGAAGCCGCCTTGGCTGAACTCTGTCACAGAATAGAGAAGAAACAGGACACAAAAGATATTGAAAATCTTTGGGTTAAAACCGATGGAAAGATAACGAGAAATCCCATCAGGCCATTGCTGGACGATCTGGACAGGCTGCCCTTTCCGGACCGAAGCATCTTCAATTACAGTAACCTCCTTGATGAGAGGGAAGGTGTGGCAGTTTTTTTGGCCAGTAAAGGATGCCCGTATAGTTGTACCTACTGCACCAATCATCTGTTGAGAAAAATATATGGTAAGGGGAGCAAGACTGTCAGATTCAGAAGTGTTGATAACGTTATCGCCGAGATTAAGCAGGTCTTATATAACTATCCTCATATCAACAGTATCATTTTCCATGACGACATCCTTCTTCTTAAGAGAACGTGGGCTGAAGAATTTACTGAAAAATATCGAAGTGAGATAAACATTCCGTTTATCTGTAATGCAAGGGCCGATGTTACCGACGAAGCTGTGGTTAACCTTCTCAAGAAAGCAGGCTGCAGTCATGTCAAGTTCGGAATTGAAAGTGGCAATGCGGAGATTCGTTCCAGGGTACTCAATCGACATATGACAAATGATCAGATCAAGAAAGCTTTCGCATTATGCCGGAAAGCAGGGTTGATGACCTTATCATTCAATATGGTTGGCATTCCCTATGAGACCCCCGACACTATTCTTGATACTATCAAGTTAAATGCTTCAATTGGTGTTAACTATATACAGGCCACCATTTATCAGCCGTATCAAGGAACAAAACTTAACGAGCTGTGCCGTGAGCAGAATTTTTATGGATCGGAGGGTTTGGGACCTTCCTTCTATTCCCCCACCGTTCTAAAGCTGAACACGTTGTCCCCTACTCAGATATTGATGTTTAAAGAAAATTTTAGAGCTCTGACGCGTTACTACCAGGTGCTCCAAAAGTTACCGACTGTGCTTTCTCATATTGCCATAAGATTTTCGGATAAGATTCTTTCTTTTAACCTAACTGCCCATGTGCTCAATCTGATTCATGTTCCGCTCAACTACCTATATCTTCGGTGTATACAGTTGAAGGTAAAGTCAAAGATTGCCCATCTCCAGGCCAGTAATCAAAAGCATTTGATTACACTCAAAGGCGGACATTCTGAAGGGAAAACCTGACCTGATGTGGGCCACGGCCGACAAATATGTTATCTATTATTATTGTTAATTACAACACGAAGAAGTTGCTTTATCAGTGTCTGTTCGCACTCTATGCCCGGGAGTATCCCTTTCGCATTGAGACCATTTTAGTAAACAATGGCTCGCACGATGGTAGTGGTGCCATGGTCCGGAATGGCTTCCCGGAGGTGACTCTGATTGAAACCAAAGAAAATGTGGGTTTTGCCAGGGCCAACAATATGGCGTTAGAAATAGCCCGGGGCGAATACATTCTCCTGCTAAATAGCGACACGAAGGTCTTAGCAGATGCACTACCAAAATTGGTGACCTTTTTGGATAAGCACACGGATGTCGCCGTGGTGTCCGGCCGCCTCGTTTATCCGGACTTCTCAGACCAGGGCGTCGCCCGGACCTTCCCAACGCCTTTCAATGCCCTCTTCGGCCGCACGACGCTGCTCAACAGGCTCCTTCCTAATAACAGATACTCAAGAAAATATCTTGTTAGCCATGTGAAAAAATCAGATAAGCCCTTTGAAGTCGATTGGGTTTCTGGTGCGTGCCTGATGGTCAGGAATAAGGTTATCCAGGAAGTCGGTTTGCTGGATGAACGTTTTTTTATGTATTGGGAGGATGCAGACCTATGCTTCCGCATTAAACAAAAAGGTTGGAAAGTCTTTTGTGTTCCAGAAGCCAAGGTAATACATTACGAAGGAAAGAGTACCCGAAGAAAAAGCAGTAGCAGGCTTATCATCGAGTTTCACAGGAGTGTTTATCGATATTACCGCAAGCATTACATAAGATCTCCTTTCGACCTCATGAACGCTATCGCAGTTTTCGGCCTCTTTTTTCGAACTCTGGTCTTGCTTGGCATAAATATAATCAGACCAAAAGATCGTGAAGACGAGTCCAAGAGTGCCCTTGCAAGTTCCGCGGATATTTAGAGTCTTAACTTCTAAGCTGTGAAGACGTTGACGAAAGGTTACCACCTCTTACACATCCGCCCGGCGGTCCCCAGCACGTTCCCTCCTGACATACAAGTCTCACTATGGATAAAATAGTCTTAATCTATCCTTCATTACTTTATAGCAATACCTCTAACGCCATCATGGTACTACCATTGTCGCTCATTTATATTGCCACACCATTGAGAAATGACTTTGACATCAAGATTATCGACCAACGTGTGGACAATGACTGGCGCAACACCCTTAAGAAAGAGTTACGATCAGGGAAAACAATCTGTGCTGGTATTTCTTCAATGACCGGACCTCAGATATCCGGGGCAATTGAATCAGCATCGATTATTAAAAAGTTATCACCGGCACTTCCTCTTGTATGGGGAGGCGTACATCCAAGCCTCACACCTGAGGAGACCATAAAGGACGATCACGTCGATATTGTCGTAATAGGCGACGGAGAAGAAACATTCACAGAACTCGTTCATGTAATACAGAACGAGGGTGACAAGAAAGCCGTCAAAGGAATTATTTACAAAGACAACCGAACCATTATCAGGACACCTCCCCGGCAACCGTTCCACATCGGCAAGTTAGGCGTTCCGGCGTATGATCTTATCGACATCCGCAAATACAAAATACAGCCGACCTGGGTGGGAGAGAACTCCCTTCCTATTCTCACGAGCAGGGGCTGCCCTATGAGGTGTTCTTACTGTTACAATACCCAATTTTCACAAAGACAATGGACATCATTAACACCTGAACAATCAGTCGCACTCATTAACACATTTGTTCAAAAGTACAACATCAAAAACATATTCTTACTCGATGACAACTTCTTCGTAAACACCAAAAGGGTGACGCGTATATGTAACCTTCTAATTGAAAATAAGATGCATATCAATATTTATAATGCGAATTGCCGGGCAGACTCAATCGCCAAGATGGGGGTCGAATATTTGAGGCTTATCAGAAAGGCGGGCTTCAAGCAACTCCTTGTCGGAGTGGAATCCGGCTCAGATAAAATTCTTTCGCGAATCAAGAAAGATATAACTCTCCACCAGGTTTTGACTGGAAGTACAAACATGAAAAACGCGGGTATAAAACCCATATACAGCTTCATGGCAGGTTTCCCTTTTGAATCTGTTGAAGACATAAAACAGACATTATCCTTAATGAACCGTCTATCGAAGGAAAATCAGGAAGCCTTTGTCTACAAGCTTCAATTATATACTCCCTTTCCGGGGACCGACCTGTTCGACTATGCTACCCGTCATGGCATGAAATTTCCCCAGTCCCTGTATGAATGGGCAAACTACCATTATGGCAGACTAAACTATGAAGGTTTTACTAACAAACATAAAAAGTTCCTCAAAGACATGCATTACTACACGATGTTCTTTAACAAAAAACTATCCGGACATCGGAATCTTATTTCAAGTTTATACTCCAGACTCCTAACTCTTCGAATCAATCATCGCTTCTATTCATGCATGTATGAACTTTATCCCGTAACTCTGCTATATAAAATTAGAAGCAGATTTCGAGGTACGTATCTATAAAATGACAACATGATAGCGTCCATTACCGACAGAATATATACAAATAAATCAAAGAACGACACACTATTGCTGTACGCGGCTCTATTCGTAATAGCGTTGGTGTATCTTTCAACATTGTCAGTTAATCACAGCGAGGCAGAAGACAGTCTTTATTATTTAATGGATATTTCACGTGGATCGCTCGCCGATCAGGTACATCCAAATCACATCCTCTACAATTTGATTAATTTTCTTTTTTTGAATTTTTGGAAATTATTGGGCTATGAAGGCGGCCCTGAATTGCCGGTAAAGCTTGTTAATATTATTGGCAGTCTGTTTTCTCTTTTACTAGTATATCTTCTTGCCACTGGTTTACGATTTCATATTATACTAAGATACTTTTGTGTATTTGCAATCGCATTTTCCTGCGGTTTCTGGTGGTATAGCGTCGAATGTGAAACCTATATTTTGCCTATTGTGTTCGTCCTGCTTTGTCTTCGCCAACTTATGCAAATCCAAATAGAGTTCTTCAGACCGGCTAATCACTTGCTTTTGGCGGTATTTTATGCGATCGCCATACTTTTTCATCAACAACATGCTCTTTTAGGCGTACCTATAATTATTTCTTATTTTCTCATTTTCTATTTCCATCGCGATAAGATTACTCCGAAAGTTTTCTTCTCGAGAATTATACTCTATATTCTGGTCTGCTCGTTACTCGTGTTAGTTTCTTATTTCATCGTCGCTCTACTCGTCAAACGCCTAACCACATATGATCAGATTGCAAATTGGGCCCAGGGGTGGATGAATAAAAGGCCTATCAAACTTGGCTATTGGTCAATCGGCTCTACAGTCTTAGGATCGATAGGGTTTCTTAGAACATTTATTGGAGGCCATTTTCTATTTTCATTTGAATCGTTTTCAAACTTCCTGCAAAAAAACCTACCCAGTTTTATGCTCAAGGAGGAAATATTCCTAGTGAGAGATCTTAACCTATTTCAAAGTATATCCTTATCCCTGGCCTCACTTTGCATTGTCCTTGCCCTCATATGGATCATCATTAATATTTCAAAAGCACGATTTCTCACACGGTCGATGTCATGTGAAACTGATTCAGATCGGTTACGGTTTTTCATCACATTACTTTTACTATATTTGCTGACATATTCACTCTTTAATATCTGGTGGGAACCACAAAATGTGGAACATTGGATATCCATAGTCCCAGCATCCGTTCTTGTGTTTGCGTTATTCACAAATCGAATAATCCATAAATTGGAAATAAAAGTCGGAATCATTATTATTGCTATATGCTTATTTTTTGTTAATTTAATAGGTAGCATTTTACCGCAGACAAAACAGTATAATGACTATTGGTATGTTTTTAATTCCTGGTTTATAGAAAATTGTAATGCCAAGGATGTTGTCTTGTCTGGTTCCGGAGTAATATCTGATGGATATGTAAAGTATTATTCTGAGGCTAAAGTCATATCTATTTTCCCGGATCCGGATGATAGACCTATTGAGAAGAAGTTTCAAGAGTTTCTTCATTACCAAAAACCTGAAAGAATTCTATTTTCTTCTACCGTATATTCACCTCCGGAGGAATATCGTCAAAAGTTTGATATAGATTATTCAGCTGCAAACGGGTTTTTTCAGAGGTCTAGAACATACTTAACATTGCTACATTGTGATTCATGGCAAGAAATTTACCTCTACAATAAGGATAGATGATGTTACGGGTAGCGTTTCTGTGCAGGAAAACTGCCTGCCATTATTGTTATCCGAAGTTAGAAGGCAGCGAAAAACATAGAGAAATTTCTTGATCAGATGTTTTGGGGTACAAAAAGGGCGGTTCTAAAATGACTATCAGGCTTGTTTTTGAGTCCGCATTGCTTCGGTGGCGTTTTCTATTGAGTCATTTTCTCAAGGCCGATTAATCAATGGATATTCTCGTATTCGAAGTTCTATCAAGTAACATATATTGACAAAAATAAGGCAAGGATGAGAGTCCTTTTTTACTATAGGGGAATTGAAAACCTGGGTATTGAATATCTGATGTCCTATCTCAAGGCGAAAGGGCATCAAGTGGGACTTCTATTCGATTCGGGACTTGATGACAACCTTTTTCTAAAACTCAAATTCATGAAGTGGTTTAACCAGGATAGATTCCTCGTAGAAAGGGCTAAAGAATTTGATCCTGATATAATCGCATTTTCTATTCCTACAAATTTGTATCCTTTCTTTAATGAGGTCCTTCGTCTTTTCAAGAGGGAATTGTCGGTCCCGATAATTGCCGGAGGACCTCATGTAACAGCCCTTCCTGAATACGTGCTTCGGAATGAGAATATAGATATGGTTTGCATAGGAGAAGGAGAAGAAGCTTTTGCTGAATTGCTGGATAAAATGGAAAAGGGGTTGGATATATACGATACGAAGAATATCTGGTTTAAGAAAGACGGTAGGATAATTAAAACCGACCTCAGGGATTTAATACAGGATCTAGATCGACTTCCATTCCCTGACAAAGCCTCGTTTTATGAATACGGATGTTTTCATGACAACCTGGAGATTGTAACCGGGAGGGGATGTCCCTTCAGGTGCACATTCTGTAATATACATTTCCAACGAAAACTCACAAAAGGAAAAGGGAACTTTGTACGGAGAAAAAGTGTCCCCGTCGTTATAGAGGAGCTAAAAGACAGCCTGAACCGATATGATATCAGGTATGTGTCATTTCATGATGACACCTTCACTGCTGACGCCGCGTGGGTTGAGGAATTTGCCGAACTTTACAGAAAAGAGGTGAATCTGCCCTTTTATTGTTTTGCTTATCCAACCACGGTTACCAGACAAATCATGTCGCAGCTCAAAAGTGCAAACTGCATGCAGACATTTATGGGAATGGATTCCGGGGACGCGGATATTCGGAGGAATCTCCTAAAGAGGCCCATGTCTGATGAGTGCATTATGCGATCAGCAAGAATAATAAAAGACTCCGGGATCACATTGCAGATGTCAGCGATATTCGGATTTCCTGGTGAGAAACCTGAGTCCATGTGGAAAACATTAGATCTTGCCGAGAAGGCAAATCCAGATTTGGTATCCGGATATATCTTTTATCCTTTTCCTAACACCGAATTATTTGAATACTCTGTTAAGACCGGCTACCTTGGAGATGAGGAAATTGATAGAATTATGAGAGGCGAAGGCGGATATCATCATGACTCTATTCTCAGACATCCCCATAAGAACTTGGCTGTGACGTTGTCCAAGCTCATACCTCTTCATAATAAGGTGCCGCTGTTTTTGAGGCCGATTATCAAAAAATTCATCCGCGGAAGACATATGAGGTTGTCACAAGTTATATATTTGTTATCAATTCCTCTTGCCTTTCCATTCCTTGGCATGGAAGGGATTAAAGTCACACTTAGAATGGCTTGGCGGGCAGGCCGCATGCGGATAAAACCAATAAACCTGGACAACTAAAATGTTACGAAGAATTTAGTACCGAAGTGTCCATTAATTGCTTGTTTTCAGGAAGTTCACTGAAAGTAGAATTTGATATAAGAAACAGTGCAAACCTATAACCATAATTTCCCCGGCTATCTCCGGTTACTTCCCGTTCTAGGCGGGTCATTTATTGCACTCGCTGCAACATTTATTTTACGTCTTCCCAATATCTGGGCTCTGCTTGTCACTGTTGGTCTTGCTGTTTTCGTGTTAAGTTTCGCTGTCCGGAATTTCAAATCTTACTGGCTCGGGGTATTTGCTCTCACGCTGCCACTTCATATTACAAAATTGTTCAGTGACGCTGATCACATTAGAGAGATGGTCAGGTTATATAATATCTCTGCAGGGGAGTTTCCGGGATGGGTCGTCTATCTTTCCGACTTGCCGTTTATTGTTTTAATGTTACACTGGCTTTTTGCGATTATCTATAAGAGACAGAAGATTTTTTTCCCTAAATCAAATCTAATGGCCCTATTCTTCATAGGGTGGGCAGGCCTTTCCTTAATAAAGGCACCTATGTTAAGCTATGCTTTTTTTGATTTTATAAAATTCATCAAACTTTATTTTGTCTATCTTTATATAGCCAACAATATCCGTTCTAAGTCTGAGGCAAAAACCCTGATTACTTTTTTCTTGGTCGGGGTCGTATTTCAAGGGTTGATATGTTTGTATCAGTATATGAGCCAGGATATCAGTTATATTTTTGGAAACCTCTTCGGGCAGAAGGATCTTTACTCACCCAAAGGTTTAGAAAAATATCAATTTATGTTCTCAGTATATTCATCCGCAAGTCCTCTCAAAAGGGGCAGCGGAACTGTCGGGCCAATTAATGCGGAGGCCCAGTACTTTGAGTTTCTCCTTCCGGTTGCCCTGATTCTATGGCTTACGGCAAGGAGGTTCTGGAGCCGATCTTTTAATCTTTCTGTTTTTTCTATCGGTTTTCTCGGGCTCATAGTAACGTTCTCCCGTGGAGGACTCATAGGGATTATTGCGGGAATAATTGCTGTCCTCATATATGCGAAGATATATAAATTGATTTCGAATAAAAAGCTTTTAGCGATTGTCTTTACCTGCCTGATCGCCGGCACGGCCATGTTTCCCAGCTTTTATCAGTACATTATGAGCAGACCCGAGGCTGCAATTGCACGTTTTGGTTTAATGAAAGTTGGAATGAAAATCATCATAGATAATCCGATCATGGGAGTAGGGTTAAACAATCAGCTTATTGTTGCACCGAAATATGATCCCGATGGATATTTTTCTGACATGCCCACGCATAACCACTATCTTGTTGTTGCCTCGGAAATAGGCATCCCGGGGCTTGTATTTCTTTTGGGATTTTTAATTATAACCTGCAGAACGGCTTTAAAAACAAGCCGTTCCAAGAACCTCTACATTGCGGCTTTATCACTAGGGATTTTCGGAGCCTACACTGCGATTTCAGCACACGCTCTTGTTGACTGGTTAGCCACCTATACGAATCAGACCTTTTTATGGCTTTACGGTGGATTGATTGCAGCTCTGAGCAGGTTAGACGAGATTTCAGAATTGAGCACGGCTGATTTGGATCGCTGACGGATTGCTGTTTTTTCTGTAATCGGCCAAAGATGAAAAAAGCCGCAAACGCCATAACTTAACGGCCTAGTATTCTAAAATCCGGGAAGATGGAAGCCGGGGCTATCCTAGGCCCGTTGACCGATGAGGTACAGGTCCCACCATGGATAAAATAATCCTAATTTATCCTTCATTACCCGGTCTTGATGCATCCAATGTGATTCTACCATTATCACTTATTTATATAGCCACACCGCTAAAAGATCAATTTCACATAAATATTATCGACCAACGTGTCGACAACGAATGGCGCCACACTCTCGAAAAAGAGCTGCACTCAGGTACCGTAATATGCGCTGGGATATCCTCAATGACAGGTCCTCAAATATCCGGAGCAATCGAAGCAGCCTCCATAGTAAGGAAGCTATCCCCGGCTGTCCCCATTGTATGGGGAGGGGTCCATCCTAGCCTTACACCTCAGCAGACGATAAAAAGCGAGCTCGTAGATATTATAGTGATAGGTGACGGAGAAGAAACATTCAAAGAACTTGTTAATGCAATAAAAAACGGAACAGATAAAAAAACTGTCACAGGGATTATATACAAAAACGGGAAGTCAACCGTCACGACACCTATGAGAGAGCACTTTTCAATCAGCAAGATAGACAATCCTGCGTATGACCTTGTTCCTGTGGAAAGGTATAACTTCCAGCCTTTTTGGGTAGGGAGGAAAACTCTTCCAATGTTAACGAGCAGAGGATGTCCCATGAGGTGCTCTTATTGCTACAACACACAATTCTCACATAGAACGTGGACGGCATTATCACCTGAACAAACCCTTACATTGATTAATAGGCTTGTACAGAAGTATGAAATAACGGATTTATCCTTGCTCGATGATAATTTTTTTGTAGATCTCCAAAGAGTCAGAGGTATATGCCGCCTCATAATTGATAACCATCTAAATATCAACTTTCATAATGTTAACTGTCGGGTAGACACCATCGCAAGAATAGATGATGGTTTTCTCAATCTGCTCAAAAGGGCTGGGTTCAAACAACTCCTTATCGGCATGGAGTCCGGCTCCAACAGAGTCCTCTCTCGTATTAAAAAGGATAGTACTTTAGAACAAATCCTTACTGTAAGCACAAGGCTGAAAAATGCCGGTATTAGATCATTTTGCAGTTTCATGGCGGGCTTCCCTTTTGAGACCATTGATGATATTAAAATGACGGTCTTGTTAATGAACAGACTATTGACGGAGAACCCTGATACCACTGTATTCAAACTTCAGATATACACTCCCTTTCCTGGGACGGATCTTTTTGATTACATAAGCAAACGTGGGATGAGGTTTCCGGCTTCTCTTGAGGGGTGGGCAACTTATCACTATGACAGAATAAACTATAACGGATTTAATAAGCAGCATAGAACCTTCCTTGAAGACATGAACTCGTACACGATCTTTCTTGACAGAAAGCTATTTAATAGCCTGAGTAAGTATCTGAGTCTTGTTTCATATTTGTACTCAAGGATTCTGTCATTTCGGATTAATCGTGGATTTTATTCTTGTATGTATGAACTTTATCCACTAAAAATACTGCAGAAAATCCGAAGTTGGCTGTGAGGTAAAGTACTATTGTGAATGACATAAAAAGACGTCTTGGTTTAAGTACAATAGTCGGGCTTGCTGGTATGGTATTAGCCAGACTTGTATCCCCGTTGTTGTCTTTTTTGATCATTGTATTGGTCGCAAGAGTGTGGGGCCAGGAAATGTTTGGTAAATTCAATACGGTATGGGTTTGGTTGATCCTCTTTCGCTCTCTCTCGATTTTCGGAATAGGAGAGTTTATCTCAAAACATGTTGGTGCGAATCGGGATAACGTATCTGAATATCGGACCCACGGATTGCTTTTTGGATCTTTTTCTTCCCTCGTCTGTTCAGCTTTCATGATTGGAGGGGCGTTTCTCTTGGATTATTCTGATGATGTAAAGTACGGGATTATCATCGCCAGTATGGCCTTACCTTGCTATGCATTCATAGTAATTTCTCACGCCATCTTAACTGCTTTTCAAAAAACCAGAACTGTTGGGATAGCATGGACTCTTGAGAATATTCTGTTCCTGTGTCTTGGCTCCATTGTAATCATTAAAGGATACGGGTTCATCAATTTGTTCTGGTGCCTGGTGCTGTCCAGATTGTCTGCCGCCATTTTGAATCTAATTATTGTTTATAAATCTATTGGTCCCGTAGACCTTCAGATCGACTTGGACTTTTTCCGCAAGATGTTGCCTGAGCTGGCCATTTTTGGGGTGAGCAGTTTGGCCTACTTTATATTCTTGCGTATCGACGTCGTTATGCTTTCCAAAATGACAGATATGGTTTCGGTGGGTTTATACAGTTCCGCAAGCAATCTGATGGAGGTCTGTATACTACTTCCCGTGATCTTCTACTTCATAAACTTACCGGTCATGGCGAGAGGTTATAAAAGCTCGAAGGAACAAATCCATCGTAAGATTGAGTCAGACGCCGCACAGCTTTTTGTTCTCGTTTTTCTTGCATTCGGGTTCGGCTTTTTCTTTGCCGAAGTGATTATTCCACTCATATACGGCAAATCGTTTGTAGGTGCCAGCTGGATCTTAAAACTCCTTATGATAGCTTTTTTGATTCAAAGTGCTGATGGTATTCTGGCAATGTCCTGTCTTGCCGCTGGATATCATAAACTGGTTATGTATATTGTTGTAATTCGTGCTGCAATCAATATTGTGCTCAATCTCGTTTTCATACCAGTTTTTGGAGCGGTTGGTGCAGCCCTGGCAACGGTTCTTTCGATTTCATTCTCATTCGCTGCATTACAAATTTTCATGAAACGAAATATAGGCAGCTTTCGATGGATTCGAATCATTGGAAAACCTGCGTTATCCTGTCTGTTAATCATTTTATTGATATTTCCACTAATGGATTATCTGAATACGATACTCGTATGTTCAATTTTTCTCTTGGGATATGTTTTTGTGCTTTTCGTGTTAAATGGTTTTTCCACTGCTACGGCATAATACATATTAAGTTGTTAAACAGGTCAGAGAGAATGACTTGTTCAGATCCTACCGATCTAATATTCCAGTTGCCTTCAAACGCACGGTTCTTCCTCCAGGGGTGCCAATCCATTCGAGGTGCTTCTCTTTATGACATGCGGCATCGATACATGTGATAATGGTGGTTTTTGGTCTTGCCAGATCTGGAACGAATATCGTGGAGAAAACCTTGTAAGGTGGTGGGATTCCGATCATGACCGATAGAGATAAACAGCCTCGTATGGGCTCCGTCTTGACTTTCACCAAGAGAAATGGGACGCATTCATACATATTCAGGCACCTCACCCGGAAAAGACTCGCTAATTACATCACTGTGAAAATTGAAAAGAGACTTCGCCGTTCCTTCCTCAGAGGCCTGCCTTATAACATCATAGTGGATACGTGCAATATATGCAATTTCAATTGTCCCCTTTGTCGTACAGGTGCGATGTTAAATAGTCGTGAAAAGGGGATGATGTCCTTTGCGAATTTCAAGCGATTTATAGACCCTCTGGCGGAACATGCACTCTTGCTGACACTTCACAATTGGGGAGAACCCTTTCTTAATAGAGATGTTTATAAGATGATTGCGTATGCCAACAGCAAGGGATTGGCGACCCGTCTTAGTTCCAATCTTTACGCAATGGACCACCAGGATTTGGAGAGGGTCGTGGATTCGGGGCTAAACCACATCACGGTGTCTCTTGATGGCGCCGGCGAGGAAACCTATGTGAAGTATCGTGTGGGGGGACATTTCGAGCAAGTATTTGACAATCTAAAGACTTTGATTGAAATCAAGAGGCGGCGCCGTAGTCCGTTTCCGGTCGTCGAGTGGCAATTTCTGGTGATGAGACATAACGAGCACGAGATCCCTGACGTCCGCGGGCTCGCCGATGAGATCGGTGTGGATGTACTTACCTTGGGGCCGATTGGGTTTGGTGAGGCTCCATACGACGGAACATACAACCATGAACTTGGGGAGGAATGGCTGCCCCGTCACAACCTGGAATATCGGTACCGGTATGATGGTGGATTCTTATACGATGCACCCTGCTTTTTCCTCTGGGAGAGCGTGACACTGAACTGGGATGGGGGATTAGCTCCCTGCTGCGTGCTGGATGATCAACGCCAAGACTTTGGTAATGTACTGGAAGAACCGGTTAAAAGCATCTGGAATAATGAGTTCTACCAGAGCTCCAGAAGTGAGTTTAATACAAGGCTCAAAGGAAAAACGGGGTGTAGAACCGCTTGCTTGCATTGTAAGGTCTTTAGGAAGAGATGAATCTCGTGGGTGGTAAATCCCTGAAGGGTGATCTCCGTAAACAACCATCACGGAAGCTCTCGCAAGCATGAGGTAATTAAGGATGCAAAAAGGATATAATTCCATGAAACTAAAGACATCGATGGAGGTGTAACTGTGAAGAGACCTGAAAGGAAATTTCTGTGCCTGTTCCTTGCGATAACATTCATAATTCTCTCGTGCTACTCAAAGCCAGACATGGCGTTTGCTGAAAATATTTTGGAGAACCCCGGTTTTGAGGAAAGGGGCACCGAAGGGCTTCCGGAAGGCTGGAGTGTGGTTCCGCATCACAGGGAAAAAGGTAAGGCTGCCCAGGATGATGAGAATGCCTATAGGGGCAGTTATAGTTTGAGGCTTTCACCAAATAAAAAGAACGATAGAGAGGGGTACGCTGTATTCAGGGTACTGAATATTGAAGATATAAGCGGCCAAAAGGTTACCATCAGCGGTTTTGTAAAAGTTGAAGGTATCGGCAAAAATAATGTAGCGATCGCCCTGAAAACAGACAAAGCTTACTGGCTGAAGCTCCCCAGTGATACGGAGGGAAAGTTCGTTCCTTTCAGCAAAACCATCTCCATAGCCAAAACGATTCCGGAAGCAGTGCTTTTGGTTTTTGTTAGTGGAACCGCCGGGGACGTCTGGCTCGATGACCTGAAGTTATTGGTAGAAAAGAAGCCGCGTGCATCCTCTCAAAAGAAAACTCAGATAACAGCTCCAGGTAAAGCAGCGCAAGGAAGACAACCGGTAAAGCTCGGGGATCCACCTGCAACGGCTTCAATACTTTTTATTTCAAACCGTGACACTAGAAAACAGCGGCGTGAAATATATGCCATAGATGCCGATGGTGGAAATGTAACCAGGATTACATTCACGAAAAAACACCATTGCTTAATAGGAATGGATAGGTCGCGACGATACATAGCAACATCTGCTATCGCAGAAGACACAAAGAAGCCCAGGGGATTGGGCGATGAGGACAGAAAGTCCCTCTGGGTTATCGACCTTGAAACAAAGACCGAGGTTCGTCTTACTGATCCCCGCTACTTCGCCGAAGGGGACAGCTTTTCCCCTGACGGTCAATGGATTGTTTTTTTTATGAAACTTGGCGATGACAAGCAGATGGATATTTACAAAATAAGGCGTGACGGTTCAGAACTGACCCGTTTAACAAATACTCCCATGGCATTAGAAGGCGATCCTTCCTGGTCAAACGATGGCAAAAGAATCGTGTTCACCAGTATGGATATTACACTTCCAAACCCCAGATTCATATTGAAAACCATGGACGTAAACGGAGGCGATGTGAAAACCCTTTATGACGGCGGTCCTGGAATTGAGATTAAAGGAGCCTGGCCTGCCGGAAATTACGATCCTGCCTGGAGTCCTGACGACAAATGGATTGTCTTCGAGCGAGCCGTTGAGGACACAGGCGGAAATGCAGGAAGCGGAATCTGGCATATTTTCAAGATCAGAGCCGACGGCAGCGAGGTTAAAAACCTTAGCTTGGCTGGAGGGCATGCTGACAGGGCAGAGTATTTACCCTCTTTCTCGCCGGATGGAAAATCTATTATATTTGGTTCTATCTATCAGGCCAAGAACCCTAAAGAGAGCCATATTGACATATTCACAATGGACAGCAGCGGAGGATCACTGAAGAGACTGACGGATCATCCTGCAAATGATATGGGTCCCGTATGGATCCCTATGCGATAGAATCCGGGAACAGGTTTCTTAAGAGAGATTAAATGAAAATTACATTTGTCTATCCTGATTTAGAACCACAAGTCATAGATTGGCAAGGGTATTTCTACTATGGCATTGCTATACTTTCAGCCGTGTTGAGAACGGAGGGGCACCAGACATCTCTTATCCATATTACGCAATCTGTAAATCAGTCAGGTTTTATCCAGCAGATAGAAAGAGAAGGCCCTGATTTAATATGCTTTTCTTCCACCTCCCATATGTACCTTTATGTCAAGGATCTTGCATCTTGTTTAGTCAAGGCCCGGATTGAGGTACCGACGATTTACGGAGGGATTCATCCCACTATCGCACCTGATGAAGCTGTCCAAATCGAAGGTATAGACATGATATGTCGTGGTGAAGGTGAAAGAGCAATCGTTGAGCTTTGCCAAAAACTTGAAAAGAATGAAGACCCTAGCTCTATCCAAAATCTGTGGGTTAAAAAAGACGGAAAGATCATTAAGAATACGCTCAGACCTCTGATAGAGGATCTTGATGTTCTACCATTTGCGGACAGAGACATTTTCTCTTACGAGAAACTTTTCTGTGAGAGAAAGGGTATCGGGACGTTTATGGCAAGTAGAGGTTGTCCCTATGATTGCACTTACTGTTGCAACCATCTATTAAGGAAAATCTATAATGAAGACGAAAAACCGGTTCGATTTAGAAGTGTTGATAACATTATCGCTGAAATTAGTCAGGCCTTGAAGCGTTTCCCCTTTATAAGCAGATTGGTTTTTGATGATGATATTTTCTTTCTTCACAGGTCTTGGTCAGAAGAGTTCGCAGAGAAGTATCGTCGAAAGATTAATCTGCCATTTGAGTGCCATGCGAGGGCAGACATCACTGATGCGTCAACCATAGATCTTCTGAAGGAGGCAGGCTGTTACCTGTTAAAGTTTGGTATAGAAAGTGGAAATGAGTCGATCCGAAAAAGAGTGTTGCACCGCCATATGGACAATAATCAGATCAAGACGGCGTTTGCAACGGCAAAAAAGGCTGGGCTTCAAACTATGTCCTATAACATGGTCGGAATGCCCTATGATACCCCTGAGACCATTCTCGAATCCATTAAGTTGAATGCCTCCATTGGTGTTGACCATCTATATTTCACGATTTACCAGCCCTACCAGGGGACACAATTGGCTCAGCTCTGCCAA
>Ga0209636_10002827_pt1 | contig 17701 bp, 14 predicted proteins | sample DeeMarSWOR152_54_FD_187464 | JGI IMG/M metagenome (GOLD analysis project Ga0209636, IMG submission 187464) | Marine sediment microbial communities from White Oak River estuary, North Carolina - WOR-1-52-54 (SPAdes) (version 2) | ecosystem: Environmental > Aquatic > Marine > Intertidal zone >... | reverse complement strand
TAAGGGTTGTGGCAAAATTAGACGGCGACTATTCTTTTCTTACTTCAACTGAAGGTAACGATTTCATCATAACATTGCTCACTGGATTAACTTCCTCTTTTCCTGAATGGCAGGCATCAATGGCAATGGCAACGGCGACGACACCTATGGTAGAACCGGCCAAGCCAACAGTTCCAACAACAAAACCTCCGACAACGGTAACTGGTCGTCCCATTTCTGTCGATCTGGAAGATGCTGATATCCTTTCAGTGTTGAGACTGCTCTCTGAGTATGCAGGCGTAAATATCGTTGCAGGCAAAGATGTTAAAGGAACAGTAACAGTTCGACTTCATAATGTTCCATGGCGCCAAGCGCTCGAAATCATTTTGAAAGCATCTGGTTTTGCCTATCGTGAGGATCCTGGTGTTATTAGGGTCGACACTGCTGAAAATCTCGATAAACAGGATTATGATTTACCACTCATATCCAAAGTGTACAAACTCGAATTTGCCGACCCTGATGGAATGGATGACAAAATTGAGGCGATGTTGTCCCCAAAAGGTAAAGTTAAAGTCGATGATCGAACATACTCACTCGTTGTCACTGAGGTCGAACCTGTACACGAAAGAATAAAGCAACTGATTGAGCTCTTAGATACGCCAACTCCTCAGGTCGAGATCATGGCGAGGGTTGTTGACATCGACGTAACAGCATCACGTGCACTTGGCATTAATTGGACGCTCCAAGGTTTAGAGAGCCAAATTTTGAGAGCCGACATTACGTCAAATGCTGATCCACAAGTGGTCGGTTACGGCGTCGTCAATATTGCAACTGTCCCTTCACTCGCCCAGATCGCAGGGACAATCAAAATACTTGAAGAGAGAGGCAAGGCTCAGACGATATCAGCACCGCGAATCACAGCAGTTGAGAATGAAGCTGCGTCAGTCTTAGGAGGACAGCGATTTGGTATACCGACGAGGGACCTTGCCGGTAATACGGTAATCCAGTTCTACACAGTAGGTACAAAATTAGAGGTTGTACCCCACATCAATTCTCTCGAAGAAATTACCCTGGAAATTCATACCGAAGTGAGTGAACTCGATCGCGCATCTGCAATTGCTGGCAGACCAATCATTACGACATCTGAGGCCGATACAAGAATTCTCGTAAAAGATGGAAATACTGTTGTCATTGGTGGCTTCATCCGAAAGAAACAGACTACGTCAGAAAGAGGCATTCCTCTCCTCATGCACATCCCAATTCTCGGTGCCCTGTTCAAAGAGAAGACGACGACTATCGAGGACCGCGAACTGCTTATCTTCATTACACCGACTCTGATCAGGTCATAATTATCGGCTACAAGGCAGCTCATGAATGAGAATTGTAGGAGGTACACACAAGGGTAGACGAATCAAGATTCCAAAGAAGGGCGTAAGACCTACAAAAGGAATTGTCAGAGGAGCAATTTTCAACATCATTGGGTCCCATATACAGAATGCAGACATTTTGGATATCTTTGCAGGAAGCGGAGCATTGGGATTAGAAGCGCTCTCGCGCGGTGCAATGAGTTGTGTGTTTATTGAAAAGAAATCAAAGGTTTTGCGAGAAAATATCAAAAATTTATATCCTCGTGCTCAGACAATACACATTATATCGAGTGATTTCAGGTTAGGTATAAAAAGGGTAGTAAACAAGCAATTTGACATCATCTTTGTCGACCCACCATACCACAAACAGTACATCCAGAAGACACTCGCATTAATCATGAAATACCGTCTCTTGAGCAATAACGGAGTGGTTATTGTAGAACACCACAGCGATGAAGCGTTGAAAGTACCGAGAAGCCTTTCACTCGAAAAAAAGAAAAAATATGGAGATACCACAGTTTCATTTATTGTTAATACGCGTGTGTAGGAGAATTATATGAAAAAAGCTTTGTATGCAGGAACATTTGATCCGATAACATATGGCCATATTGATGTTATCACGCGGGCAACAAAAATTTTTGATAAGGTATATATCGGTATCAGTGCCGAGCCGAAGAATACCCTCTTCAGCCAGAAAGAACGAATCGAACTGATTAATGCTGTTTTGGGTGATAATGATAAAATTGAAGTTTTAGGATTTTCTTCACTCTTGGTAGATATTGCTCAGGAGATCGGTGCCACGACAATCATTCGCGGCATGAGGGCAGTATCAGACTTTGATTATGAGCTCCAGTTAACACTCATGAACCGTAAATTATCACCTGCCATCGAAACAATATTCTTGATGCCTTCAGAACAGTATATCTTCATTAGTTCGTCGCTCGTTAAAGAAATTGCATCACTCGGTGGAAATGTCGCACATTTAGTTCCAGATACTGTAGCCAAAGCATTAAAGAAAAAACTCAAGAAGACGTAGCTCCCACACAATACCACCATAATCTCCACTATTATTGACACCCTTTTCATAATCATTATAATCTCTATATGAAATTTGTTGATGAGGCGATAATATATGTCCAAGCTGGTCATGGTGGGAATGGATGTGTTTCGTTCCGCCGCGAGAAATTTATACCCAAAGGTGGACCCGACGGCGGCGATGGCGGTGATGGTGGTTCAGTCTATCTCGTTGGCAGAAAAGATAAAGTAACTCTCTATGATTTAAAAATAAGACCGCACTATCGGGCACACCGGGGGCTGCATGGCAAGGGTAAAAAGATGCATGGAAAGAGGGGGGGTGATGTTCTCATCGCAGTACCCTTAGGTACCATTGTCGTGAATGGCAACGGAGCGATTGGTGAGGTCACACGTAATGGTCAAAAAGTTCTTATTGCAAAAGGTGGCAAGGGTGGACGCGGTAATGATCGTTTTGTCTCTTCGACTAAACAGTCACCGCGATATGCTGAAGAAGGCAGACCAGGTGAAAAAAAGACCCTCACAATTATTTTAAAATTAATTTCTGATATTGGTATTGTCGGTCTTCCGAATGCTGGTAAATCTACGCTCCTGAGAGCAATTACTAGTGCACGACCAAAAATTGGTAATTATCCATTCACGACGCTCAATCCTAATTTAGGCGTTTTGAAAAATAATCGAAAGTGTATTGTTATCGCAGATATGCCTGGAATCGTTGAGGGTGCACATCGCGGCAAAGGTCTGGGCCTTCAATTTTTAAGACATATTGAGAGAACCAATCTCTTGGTATTACTAATTGACATTTCCACCCCCGAACCTCTATCTCAATATGAATGTTTATTGAATGAATTTAAGCAATATCGTGCAGCGCTATTGGAAAAACCACGCATTATTGTCTTTAATAAAATTGATCTCGTAGAGGATATCCCAACATACACATTGACTGAGAAAGTATTTTATATCTCCGCTCTCAAAGGAACGGGCATCAGCAATTTGGTGAAATATTTAAATAAATGAAGATCCGATTTAAACAAAATAAAGCAACAATTTTAAAGCTATTGGACTCATCGCCCAGCATTAAGAGGAAATTAAAAATTCTGGACAAACTCAATGGTACAAATGAGAAAGATAATATAATAATACTTTTGAAGGTACTCGAAGATACATCATGGAGTTTAAGGGAAAAAGCCGCCTATAAATTGGCTGCCTTCGGGCCTCGTGTTGTGAATAGATTAAAAAAGTTATGCGTACGAGGTTATTGGTTTACCCGCGCCTCAGCATGCTTAAGTTTGGGAGAGATAGGCGACCTGAGGGCACTCGCTGTCATTGTAAAACTTCTCTTAACTGACGATAACCCAACAGTTATCAAAGAAGCTTCCCAGGCACTCGTAAAAATGGCCCGCAGGATGCCTGCTGAATTTGCCGCACACCTACAAGAAATAGAGCTAGATAAACCTCAGATGATAAAAATATTAATAACGCTGGAAACAATCGACATTGAAGTGTATAGTAGGATCAAAGAATTAATAGAAAATGAATGAGGCACTCGATTTTCTCGCCCTCTTATCGATCAGAAAATTAACAGAAAGCAAACTCTACCTTTTATTAGAAAAATTTCGCACACCAACATCAATACGGCAAGCATCACGAGAAGCTTTAGTGCCCATTGTCGGGCAGGAACTTGCTCAGAAAATTAGTTTGCTCGAAACAGACGATAGAGTCAGTAAACAGTTTGCTCTGTTACAGAAATTAAATATTAGCGTTTTACCTTATTATTCACATGACTACCCTCAGTGGTTAAAATGTATCAATCATTTCCCACCGGTCCTCTTTGTGCGCGGTACGCTAATTCCTGAAGATGAAATATCAATCGCCATAATTGGAACAAGAGGTGCAACTGTTTATGGAAAGAGCATAGCTGAAAATTTTGCTGGCGAATTTGCTCAAGCAGGTGTTACTGTCGTAAGTGGAATGGCGAGGGGTATTGATACTGCTGCACACCGCGGTGTGTTCCAGAAAAATGGCCGAACGATAGCAGTATTGGGCTCGGGTATTGATATTTGTTACCCACCTGAAAATAAACAACTAATGGAGACCATTACTCAGCATGGTGCAATCATCACGGAATTTACCGTCGGTACGCCACCACTGGCACAAAATTTCCCAAAGCGAAATCGCATCATATCAGGATTAGCAAGGGCAATTGTTGCAATCGAGGCGAAGGAAAAATCTGGTGTAATGAATACTGTACGCTGGGCACTAGAACAAAACAAAGATGTTTTTGCAATCCCAGGCAATATTTACGCAAAGACATCTCACGGTACTAACCGCCTCATCAAAGAAGGAGCAATTCCCGTGACTTCTGCAGGAGAAATCTTAGAATTGTTGGGTATTCAGCGTACACGAGTTGAACGAGAGGCAAGAGACCTTGTATTAAACGATGAAGAGCAAGCAATTTGGAATCATCTCTCCTATGAGCCGACATATGTAGATACGCTGGCTGAAAAGCTCAGTCAGCCTACCGGGCCTATTTTGAATGCGTTACTCAATCTCGAATTGAGAGGATTAGTTAAACAACTTCCAGGAATGATGTTCGTAAAAATTTTTGAATAGAACTGTTGAGACCTTAATTCAGCAATATACAGTGGTTTTTAAAATTTAATTGTTTGTAATTTTTTCTCCAACCATGGTTGGTCGGGTTCTAATGCCAATGACCTCCGCCAATAGTAATGTGCTTTATTTGAATCACCAGTTTTGTAATAAATATAGCCTAGATTATTTAACAACTCAATATCTTGAGGATAAATTTCTATTGCTTCAGCGAGAAGATGTATCGATTTCTGATAATCACCAGATGCAAAATAGGCAATTGAAAGTTTATTAACCGTGGTCGGTACATAATTTAATTCCGTAGACTTCTCATACCATATGATTGCCTGAGGATAGTTTCCTAAATCCATAAGTTGTTCAGCAAGGACGAAATAATAATAATAAGGTTGCTTCATTTTAAATTCAAACATCTGCTCAGCTTCCTGTATTTTGTTATAAATGGATACAAAAAGTGGCGCCATATCTTTAGCAATCTTATAGTATTTTAGTGCACTATCAATTTCTGCTTGATAATAGTATATAGTCCCTAAATTTTTATAATATTCAACTTTTTTAGGGTTGTATTCGATAGCCTTCCGATATTCTTTTGTTGCAAGTTCATACAATCCATTCCAAAAATATACGTTGCCAATATTAGCATGGGCATCACTGCATTTTTCATTTTTTTCTACAACTTCATTGAGAACCCTAAGGGCATCGTCATATTCTCCAGCATTGATATGCCATATGCCTAGATGGGTCTTTGCTTCACAGAGCGAATCTTTAGTGGAGCGTGGGTTAATTAAAAAAATAGTTATATACAAAATTATGATTATAATTACTGAAATGGTTATTTTACGAATTGACTTAGCTTTGTACATAGACAAAAATTCAAATGCAAAGAAAACAGCGAACAAAATTAGCAACGGAGATACTGCGTGGCGAAACCGTCCAATAATAAAAAAGGGCATGTAAGAAACAAAAATTGAGCAAATATAAAAGGCATTAGTTACAAGGCCAAAATTTTTCCAATATTTTCTCTTGAACAGAATAAAAATTAAGCCCAAAATGGAAAGTGGTCCCAAAAAACCAAACGAGAAAATGGGTATATGAAAATACAAAAAATATTGCGCAGCATAATATAGACTTTCAGCTTGCGGTATCTCATAGGCACTCCAAAAATATATTGCTTTTTTTATGTATAAGCCTAAAGCATGGGTTGGATAATCTTTTAGAAAATCTAGACCTTTTTTAATCCAGAAGGATGAGGTTTGTGAAGCCTTGAGTTTTGTACCATTCACAAATTCAGCAGTTTTCTTTCCCGTAAAATCATTACTAATATCATAATTGTTGGGCTTGAAGTATGTAGCATTCGCTTCTGGGTTATTCCCTAAATAAAAATTTATCCCCAGATTATACGATATCAGTACAAAATCATCTGCTACCTTATAGTTCCTAATAGTCGTTGGGAGAATAGCAAATAAAGTTCCAACCGCAAGAAAAAGAAAATGTTTCATCGATTTTTTCAAGACAATTGTAATTACAAAAAACACGGGTACAAAAAGAAGGCAATTAGTGCGAGTTAATGCCTGTATGCCTAATATAATGCCTGAAATAAAAAAAATTATCACACTATGTTTTTCAATTGCCAAAGTAATTGTTATGATAAAAAGTAAAGTCAGAAATGGAACAACTGCATCAGGACTAATAAAACCACTATAGAAGATAGCTGGTATATATACAGCATAAAACAACGAAGCGATAATGGCAATTTTTTTATTAAATAACTTTCGTCCTAAATAGTAAATAAAAATGCAGCACAGAGCATCAATGAATCCTTGAAAGATCAGAATTGATAAATAAGAACTACCAAATATTTTATAAAAAAAAGCCATAAGATATGGATAAAGAGGTGGCCAGAAAAAAGGTTCTTGCGACTGCACTCCATTAACAATATTAGTTGCCTCGAGACTGTAAATACCGGCATCGGCAAAAGAGTTAAAAAACAGATCATTACCTACGGATATAATATAGAATAGGCGGATGATTATAGCAACGAAAAAAATTATCAAGAGTGGTTTTTTGAGATAAGTTAACACTGCCATTCAGTGAAATTGATTAATTAAACATTCCTAATAAAAAATTAAATAAACAAATGTGATAGCCAAAGGTGCAATGTAAAATTGAGGATTTTAACATATTCATGGGTGGCTCCTTTGTTATCTTTGATACTACAATTAAGTTAAAGCAACGTAAATAAAAAATCAACAAAATTGTTGATATCCATCTTTAATTCTATGTCCCCATCTTCCAAGAAGATAAGTATCTTCTCTGTTCTTGAGTCAATCTATCAATCTTAATGCCCATAGACTTGAGTTTAAGTCTTGCTATTTCTTGGTCTAATCTTTGAGGCAGATTATATATCTGATTCTGTAAGTTACAATTGTTAAACAGATACTCCACTGCAAGAGCCTGGTTTGCAAAAGACATATCCATAACCATTGCAGGATGTCCTTCTGCTGCAGCGAGATTAACTAAACGTCCCTCTGCTAACATATAGATTTTTTTTTCATTTTTTAATTGATATTCATCACAAGAATTTCTTATTGTCCTTTTTTTTCTCGTGATCTTCCTTAAGCCTGGCTTATCTATTTCAACATCGAAATGGCCTGAATTCGCAATTATTGCACCGTTCTTCATCTTCAACATATGTTTCTTTGTGATAACATTAATATCTCCGGTAACCGTAACAAAAACATCTCCAATCTTTGCTGCCTCAGTCATAGGCATAACACTATAACCATCCATTCGTGCCTCGAGCGCCTTGACTGGGTCAACCTCGGTAACGATGACCTGTGCACCCATGCCCTTTGCCCTCATTGCGAGCCCTCTGCCGCACCAACCATACCCTGCGACTACAAAATTGCAACCGCTAATGAGCATATTTGTGGCTCGTAGAATACCATCGATTGTCGATTGACCCGTACCATAGCGATTATCAAAAAGATGTTTTGTGAGAGAATCATTAACCGCAATAATGGGAAACTGCAAGACTTTATTGTGTTCCATCTGTTTTAAACGGATAACTCCTGTCGTCGTCTCTTCAGTGCCGCCAATAACACCACTTACCCTCTTTTTGTGAGCGGTCGATATTAAATCAGCACCATCGTCGATTAATACTTCGGGCTTTCCTTTTAATACCGCAGCCATGTTACCATAATATTCTCTACGGGATTCACCGTTCCGAGCAAAGATACGAATATCATCCGTCGCCAGTGCAGCTGCAACATCATCCTGTGTCGATAGTGGGTTGGAGGCAGTAAGAAAAACCTGAGCACCACCAGCCTTCAGCGTCCTCATTAAATTCGCCGTCTCTGTAGTCACGTGGAGGCAGCAACCAATCCGTCGATTCCTGAGAGGTTTATTTTTTTTAAACCGTTTACGTATTAATCGTAAGACCGGCATCTTTGTCTCTGCCCACTCAATTCTCTTCTTCCCTTCTGGTGCTAAATTTTTATTTGTAATATTGTACTTCATAATTCACCCTCACTTCGTTGTGTGAAAGAAATACTAAATAGGTCAAAATTTATTATTAAATTCCTGCCTTCTTTTTTATCTGGTCAGCCATATCAATGATTTCCCATGTGAATCCCTCTCCCTCACGACCAAAATGACCGTAACAAGCAGTGCGTCGGTAGATTGGCCGACGTAAGTTCAACTTATCAATAATCCCTTGGGGTGTAAAATCAAGGAGCCCCTTGAGAATTGAAACAATTTCTTCGTCATCGACCTTACCTGTCCCAAATGTGTTGACGGTGATTGCAGTTGGCTCAGCGACCCCAATGGCATAGGCGAGTGAAACCTCAACCTTTGAACACACACTAGAGGCAACGAGATTTTTTGCTACATACCTTGCCATATATGATGCAGAGCGGTCAACCTTTGTCGGATCCTTGCCAGAAAAGCAGCCACCACCATGATGGCCAATACCACCATAAGTATCAACCATAATCTTACGGCCAGTTAATCCAGTATCACCAGTTGGGCCACCAATGACAAACCGGCCAGTTGGATTGATAAACACCTTTGTCCTGTCATCTACTAATTCCTTGGGAATAATTTCATCAATGAGCAACCGCTTCAGATCCGCATGGAGCTTTTCGCTTTTAACACTTTCATGGTGTTGGGCCGATACGATGACCGTGTCTATCCTGAGTGGTTTACCATCCTCATATTCCATAGTCACCTGCGATTTGCCATCGGGATGGAGGTAGTCAACAATATTTCCTTTCCGAATTTCGGTAAGTCGACGCATAAGATTATGCGCGAGCATTATCGGAAGGGGCATAAGTTCTGGTGTCTCGTCAACTGCATAACCGTACATCATCCCCTGATCTCCTGCTCCACCGATATTGACTCCGAGTGCAATGTCGCCTGATTGTTCTTGAATTGCCGAAATCACTGCACAATTCTCCGCATCAATGCCCATATCAGTATCAGTATAGCCAACCTCGTACAAGAGAGCACGCACGATGTCAGAAATTGAAACATAACAGGTTGTCGATATCTCACCCGCAACAAAAATCAAACCTCGTGTTGCGAGTGTCTCACACGCGACTCGACCAAAAGGATCCTTTTCAAGAATTGCATCTAAAATCGCATCTGACACCTGATCACAAATCTTATCAGGGTGTCCTTCAGTAACTGACTCAGAGGTTATAAAATAACGTGTCATATATCTCCTTTTTGAATTATAGATAAATCTCAGTAAAAATCAAGAATTAATTGGCAGGTGGGTGGTCATATTGACAACAATGTGGTTTTAGTTATAATTTTTCGAAATGAAGGTTCTATATATAACCTTGAAAATTTTGCTCTTTGCGCTTGTTATCTTCCTTATGAATCTCAATTCAGGGTGTACAGACCCTGATGAATATGCACCACCGCAGGATTCTCTCGTAGCACCACCAGCTCCGCCCCAACTCATCGTTCCAGCTGACAGCGAATTGTTTTCCCAAACGCCTGGTATTGCTATGAACATCTATTTTGAGTGGTCTCTTGTCGAAGATGCACAATACTATCAAATTCAAGTTGCAACAGATGTTGCATTCAATAATACTATATTCGATGAAAAGGTCTATGCACACTCAGCTACACTAACCTTTTATCAGCCCGGTGAATTTTTCTGGCGAGTAAGAGCTTACAGTCCTCTGTGGACGTGGTACACGAGTTGGTCAGAAATACGCTATTTCTGGTCAACGTCGGCTTAAAAAACGTGTTCGAAAGTACCAAAGTTTCTGAACCAATCTTCTTACGTAACCTGACTATTCATCCCATCAGTGGAATTACTAAAAATGGATTCGATGCTTCAACGATCGATGAGGTACTAATTTCTAACAAAGGAGTATTTCGAGAGTTCGATACACCAGATGTCAGTACTATAGAATTCGACAACCGAGGTGATGAACCTGTGCTAATCATCGATGGAGAGGAAATTACCGGGTCGTTACAAAATCGTATCATCGCTCTATCGAGTGTTGTCGATGCACGATCAACAAAAAGCATTCCAGTTATCTGTGCTGAAGAGGGACGATGGGATGACCTGGGTGGATTCCAAACTGGTCACTGTGCCTATCCACAGATACGCACGATTCTTATGAAGAGTCTCCACAAAAAAATCGACACACAACGCGCTGTCTGGAATGAAATTAACCGGAAATTAACAGTATCAAAGATACTATCAACAACCTCGTCTATGCACGACATCTATCATAATCTCAACGAAGAAATTGCTCGGTATATTGAAGGATTCTCGAGCATCAATCATAGTGCAATCGGATTTATTGGAGTCGCGGGTAACCGTATTCTCGGTTGTGATATCTTTTGTAATACAAAAATCTATCATAAGTTTGAAAACAAATTAATACGCAGCTACATCCTTGACGCAATCGAACATCAAAAAAAAGAACCCAATGTCCCTGATGTAAAAAAATTCTTTACTGCTCTTCAATGTGCCCTGGCGAGAAAAAAAATAAGGAATAGGACTGCAAACGAGAAAATTAAAGGCAATGGTTTCCTCGGACAGGCACTCATCTATAATAAAAGTTCTGTTCACCTATCGGTATTTCCCACCTAAACACTCGTGCTCCTGAAAAGACTCGGTAAGTACGAAATCATTAATTGGCTCGGTGGTGGAAGATTCGGCGACGTTTTCTTAGCCCGCGATACCATTTTAGATAAAGAATTTGCTCTCAAAATATCACGGATGAGGAAAGAAGAAATCAGCATGCTCAAAGACGAAGCCAAGCTCTTAGCATCTCTCGACCATCCCAATATTGTGAGATTCTATAATATTGACTTTATTGATAATAAGTTTGTATTAGTAATGGAATATATTAAAGGAAAAATACTGCGGGATATTATAACAGAAGGCGGTATCGACATCGATGAAGCAGTAAACATAGCAACACAAATTCTCAATGCTGTATATTATGCACACTCTCAACAGGTATTACATCGTGATTTAAAGCCTGAGAATATACTCATCACTACAAGAGAAGTTATAAAGGTAACTGACTTCGGTCTTGCCCGATTCATTAAATCCAGCTCTATATCAGCATCAACTGCTGGCACGCCTATCTATATGGCGCCTGAGGCATGGTCAGGTAATTTTAATGAAAAATCGGATATTTGGAGTCTTGGCGTTATTTTCTATGAACTACTCACCGGTACACTACCTTTCTTAGATGATAGTCTCAATGGTCTTAAAAAGAAAATTGATAAAAATAATTTTCTTGTTCCGAGCATGCTGAGACCCAGTATTCCTGAATATATCGAAGATGTAGTTTTGAAAAGTCTGAATCGAGATTCTCGTGTGCGACCAGCTGCAAATGAATTATTAGGTAGATTGAGTGAAAGAGGTAAAGAGATTAGAGTCAAACAAGGAATTAAAATTCCTGCAAAAGAAATCCAGACTATTAATTTCACGCCAACACAGCAGGAGGTTATTGAATCACATAACGATACAGTACTGCTCCTCGGCCAAGCAGGTTGTGGTAAAACCACCACACTCACCTATGCTATTGCCCGCTTGCTCGAAAAAGGCATTCCAGTATCCAAAATTCTCATTTGTACATTCACCAATAAGGCTGCCAATGATATTAGATATCGATTGCAGAGATGTGCTCATTTTTCTCCTTATGAGTTGTGGCTCGGCACATTCCATACCTTGGGCTTGAGAATATTACGCCGCGATATTGAACGGATTGACATCAGCGAGGATTTCACCATAGATGAACCAAAAAATATCTTTAAAGAGATGAAAATAAAAACTGGGGAATACCGTAGTAACGCTGTCATTAAATTTATCGAAATCCTAAAAGCAAAAACAATTACGCCTGAATGCTTTGATCCTAAAAATAAATGGGAATCGTATTGTTGTGAAATATACGAACAATATGAACAGTATAAAAAAGAAAATAGTATTTTAGATTATGATGACTTGATTCTATATGCTATTGCATTGCTCGAGGAAAATCCCGATATACAAGAGTATTATAAAAATTTATTTGATTATATATTTGTTGACGAACTTCAGGATATAAACCCAGCCCAGTATAAATTACTGTCTGTGCTCTATAAAAATCACATCTTCTTCACCGGCGATGAAGACCAGGCAATCTATGGCTGGCGTGGTGCTGATAAAGATTTAATCTACCGAGTTGCTAAAGATTATAAAGATGTGAAAATATTCTCGTTATCAACGGGTTTCCGTTTACCTCATGATATTTTAAAAATTGCTAATAATTTAATGAAGCGGGAACCAACAGCAATACCAGCTATGCATAATGGCGATATCATAGTGTACGCAGCAAAATCTGAACAGGATGAAGCTGATTATATTGTAAAAGAAATTAAACGTCTACGAAAGAATTCTTTTATGTTCCAAGATATTGCTCTGTTATATAGAATGAATTATATTTCGCGAGTATATGAGGATACATTAGCAAGAAACCGAATTCCCCATACCATTATCGGTGGTTCTTCGTTTTATGCGCGCACCGATATAAAACCACTCATTGAATACTTAGAACTTCTCGAGGCGAGTCATACGATAAAAAAGGATGAGTTTATTGCAACGGCAATAGGATTATTTAAAATTAAAAAGAAAGAAAATGTACGAGCGCAAAAAATATTCCAATACCACATTGAAAATGCTCATCTGCTATCTCCTGCAGTTATCATTAATGAAGTGACAGGAGTGACACATTTAAAAGGTGGAAATATTGAAGAGATGGAATCGTTAGCGCGCAGCTATGCTAACATTTCGCTATCACAATTTTTGAATGAAGTGAAATTGATCCAGGAATTGGATCTGATCGATTGGGGGAAAGATACAGTAAAGCTCATAACAATCCATAGCGCTAAAGGACTTGAATTCTCTGTTGTATTTATCGTCGACCTTGTCGAAAATATTTTTCCGATGACAAAAAAGATAGTATCGAAAAAAGATCTCGAAGAAGAACGAAGACTGTGCTATGTTGCACTCACTCGCTCACAGAAGAAATTATATCTCCTCTATCCAAAATGGCGCTATGGTCGGCACCAACAACCTTCACGATTTTTAGCTGATATGTTTAAGACATCATCTCTGTGACAGTTTTCTACTTTTGCCAGTATATATGGCTATCTATCCTTAACGCTTCCTCTTTGTAAAATAGAGCAGAGTAAAAATAACCAACATTGCAATCAAAATACACAGCACTATAACATTATATTCTCTCAAAAAATGAGAAGCCTCTTGCCAAGAAGCGCCAACCGAAAAACCGACGATGACCAAGAAGAGATTCCATATTATAACACTGATAAAACTATATAAAAAAACTGTTTTGCTCTTTATCTTAACAAGACCAGCTGCAAAACATATCGGTGCTCTCATTCCTGGCAAAAAGCGATTCAAAATTATGATGAAGTCGCCACGTTTCGTAAATTTCTGTTTTGCCCGTTCAATCAAGCGAAGGGGAAAGAATTTGCCCAGAAAAGATTTTGAAAAAAACTGAACCAATTCATTGCCTCTATTCTTTCCAATAGTATAGATTATCATTATTCCAGCAATACTCCCCACGACAGTACACGTGAAGACCACATATGGACTATAATGACCCTGCCCAGCGATGAATGCAAAAACCAAGACAAAAGCATCAGATGGGTATGGCGGAAAGAGACTCTCAAAGAGTGCGTTGAATAACAGAAATGTATACACGAGTAGTGGTTCTCGAGACGATAACCATTCAAACATACGAGTTATATGCTCCCATGAGATAATCTATAGCCGCACATCAATTTGACATCCAATTTGTGTTGCTGTATCAGAATCTTTATGCACAAGTGAATATTTGAATGTCGTAGTAATTATTTCTATTGGCTTGATACCAAGATGGATAAAGCCATAATAGCCATCATTGTAGAGCATACGGTTATTTATAATGCCTGGCAAATCGACCTCATAAACATAAATTCTGGAGGCGTAAGAATCTGTATTGAACAAACCATATCTCACTCTTAATCGCATATTTTTTAGCAGTAGGCCTGCCTCAATGGCACCGAAAATTCCTCTGTCTAATTCGTTTGAATCATATACATGCTTTTCTTCTAACCTCAGATCAAAAAAAATGGCTTTTATTGGTGTAATACGAAGAAAAACTCGTGCACCCGACAAATCCATCGTTTCTCTGGTAAATCGCCACCGTATCTGAAACTTGGTATTGAGAACACCATAACTCTTTTCGAGGTTAACACGTAACCCATACTTCGCAGAATCTGTTTCAACCATATTATCAAAGGTTACTGTCGTCCCAAGATTGATTAATTTGGAATGATGACTGATATCTAAGGTGCCACCAAAATAATTATCATCTGCCTCTACCCCCTTTGGCGAACAGAAGCCGAGAGGAAAATATTTCCCCGCGAGGTTGAAATCAAAATAGGGAAAGAAACCACTAAATCCAAAAAGTCCCCCACTATGGTTATTAAAAGAACGCGCCCACTCCGAGAACACGACAAACTGATCACCGTAGTAATTCAATCCGATTGCAGAAATCCAGAATTTATCGCCGTAGAATTGGGCAAAAGAATCGTCACACACAAATTCAGGACTGTAGACACACCTGTATGATCGGTTTGAAATCAATAGATTTGAGAAACGATACCGCAGGTCATAACCCATAATTTCCTCATTAATTCTATCCTTTCGACTCAGTGATGAAGAATCGGTATGCTTCCCCGATTCATAGAATGAACGAGCAAAGCCGAGAGAATCTATCCTGCCATCAAGTTTCTGGTTTGAATAAAAAACAGTGTACTTCACAAAAAATGAATCAGAAAATGCAGCACCAAAAAAGCCACTATTTTCCAAACTCGATGTATACGGTAATATACCACGTTCGTTCATCATAACGCGAAAATCTGTTGTAGTGAAAAAAGAACCAATCGGTGAGAGCACTACCCCTGTGCCCAAATCTAAATTATATTTTCCAAAGGCAAATTCCCAGTTCCTATCATTAATTATAACACCTGCCGAGTAATAATCAAAAAAAGAACTTTCATGGGGATCCTTTTCCGTAACGAGGAAAATATTATAGTGGTTTAAAATACATTGTGATTTTGTGTAGTAGCCTTCTGAGTTCTGTTCATGAGGCATCTGTGTCATCACACGCATTCTTGTGGTTAATTTCTCAAAACTGAATGGTTTTGCCTCGATTGTTACAAATGGTTTTATGTTTTCGAAAATAACTCTATCAATTCCCGGGATATTCACTAGCTCATTGATGGTACTAAAAGGACGGTGTTCAATGATTTTCAAACAATGTACCGGCAAGAGGTAAGGAATTTTCGCCAAGTCCTCAAAGTGAGCAGTATTTATATCAATTGGGTTCTTGGTTAAATTTTCAATATCATCGATAATAATCTCGAAATCTCTCTCCTCTTCGGTTTCGAATATCGTAGCATCACTAACTAAGCATATACAGCACAAGAGTAAAATCATAAACCGAAACCTGCACTCAATCTATGCGATAGACCCAGTTGGCGGTGGTGGGTTCCTGCATAACCGAGACACAAATCACCGAGGTGAATTTTTAGTCCATACTCGAGGAGCAGGGGGTCAGTATTCACGCCTAATGCCAATTCAAAAATGTTGTAGGGATAATAATGCGCAGCAATATTAAAAAATGGTAAATCTGTTTCAATCCCCCGTATTATAAAATTAAACAGTACATTGTCTGCCGCACGAAACCCGCATTGTATCGAATAGCTTGCTGGAATATAATCGATGTCAGAAAACTTAGGCACATTGATATTATTAATCCACACTCCGAGATCGAAAGGCGTATGTTGGAAGAGTGCTCCAAACTTCAATGAAAAACCAAAATGGTTGTAATGGTCTTTGATCGAATAATTGAGCATAGAGATATTGAAACCAACAGCGAAATGCTTAATAAAAGGAAACCCAAATCCTAATCCGATTATGTTTTCTCTATAAAGTTCATTACCGAAAGTAGTGATACATATACTATATGATTTAATTTGTGAGTAGAGAGAATACGTTTTCAATTCAGATAAACCAAAATTCACACCTGTACTAGCGATTATCCCAAATTGTTGTTGGTAGAGTGCTGCTGGATTAAATTGATGCTCAGATAAAATGCTTTGCGGAAAAAGAGAAGACTCAAAAACCGCAACGAGACAGAAAACGAACATTAGTCTTATGTCGATTCTGTTTCTTCAACATTCAATATCATTTCTTTAACACCAATGACCTTCACTTTGCTGCCTTTCTTAATTTTTTTATCGCTGACCGCATTCCAATACTCGCCATGGACAAACACTGAACCACTATCTTTTGTTATATCTGTCTTAGCATGTCCGATCTCTCCGACTATCCCCTCTTTGCCTGTCGTTTGCCTTTTGAATTGGGCATGGATTCCTAACGCCACAAGGAAAGTAAAAAACGCTGCAATGATGATAACGACAATCATAATAACCTCCCATGATACCCTAAAAAATGGTACATCACTTTCAAACAAAATTAATGAACCCATTACCAGTGAAATTATTCCACCAATAGTTAAAAGGCCTTGTGATGTTACGTATATTTCTAATATAAAAAGAATAGCAGATAGAATGATCAATGCTACTCCAGCATAATTAACTGGGAGCAGGTGCAATGAATAAAATCCTAAAATCAGGCAGATACCGCCAACGACTCCAGGAAAAATCATGCCGGGGTTTTGTAATTCAAAAAATAAGCCATAAATGCCTAATAGTAGCAAGATGTAAGCTATATTAGGATTAGTCAAAATCAATAGTAACTGTTCTCGTATGGTCATCGTGATATCTTTTACAGATTGTGATTCGGTTTCTAAAGTAATTTCACGAGTGTCAACTTGTACAGTTCGCCCATGCAATTTCGTAATCAGTTCGTACACATCGTCGGCAATGATTTCACAAACGTCTAATTTCAGTGCTGTCTCAGCATCGATTGATGCACTTTCGCGCACTGCCTTTTCAGCCCACCTCTCATTTCTGCCTCTCTCTTTTGCTAATGCCTGCAAATAAGCAACAGCATCATTCGTTACCTTTTCAACCATCACACTATCCATCTTCTCACCACCCATACCAACCGGGTGCGCAGCACCAACATTTGTCCCTGGTGCCATTGCAGCAATATGGCTCCC